>CAJHYH010000278.1_pt1 | contig 11429 bp, 6 predicted proteins | sample 9198661 | NCBI WGS metagenome assembly CAJHYH01 (sample SAMEA7708356, study PRJEB35096) | sediment metagenome | biome: marine neritic benthic zone biome [ENVO:01000025]; feature: sediment [ENVO:00002007]; material: shallow marine sediment [ENVO:03000034] sea grass bed [ENVO_01000059] ... | reverse complement strand
GCGGAAGGCATTTTCGAGGGCCTCGTAATCACGGAAGTAGCGCGTGGTTATGTCCGGGTCCCGCTTCACCCTCGTCTGCCCTTTTCTCCCCCCTGCTGCCATTAATTAACGAACGCGAATTGCCGCGCTTGTCGGGTTGACCCCTTAACAGGGTCGCCCGGAAAGGACAACTGTTTTCGCAATCAGGTCCGAGCCGTATGGGTTCGGTCGGATTCCCGGTTGCCTGGGGGCGTAAAGCGCCGCATGGGATACCGTTTCGCCGTCACGACGGATTGCAGATTTTTTCCAGCAGGACCTGGGTGATGAGGTAAGTGGGGGCAATCCCTTCCTGCCCCATGGGACCCGATGCCAGGGTTTGTCCGCTTTTGAGGGGATTGTCGGAAGCATAGTAGGCATAGCGGGTTTTGATATCGCTGCTGATGTGGCCTTTGATCAGGGCGGCGTTGATGGCACGCTGGTAATGCCCGCCCTCCATTTCCAGACCGATCGCCTTCCAGCCGCGCTGGATACGGCGCAAAACGTCTTTGTTCTGAAGCGAGGTCCCCACCACCGTCAGCATGGGCCCACTGAAAGTCTTGATGCGGTCTTCGAAGTCATTGACCTCCAGGTCGTTATGCACCAGGTAGTTGTCCGTGGTCCCCTCGATAACATGGGCGCTGGCCAGCATAACATCGCCTTTATTGCCCGTCAGGATGCCGGCCTTGCCCATGATGGCGATCGAGCGGAAGTCAAACTGCTGCTGTTTTCCGTCGACCGTATAGGGCTCGAGCAGGCTCTCCATCAGTTCGAAAGCCTGGGCGCCAAAGGCGTAGTCCATGACCAGGATGATGGGCGCGTCCTTTTCAACCGCCTCGGAAGCAAAGCGAACTTGCGGATGGACGTCATCGGGATCCAGCTTGGCGGTATCGATAATCTGGCAGTCCACGTGCGTCCCGGATTGGTCCGGCAGGAGGTACAACCCGCGTTCGCGGCCATATTCAACGGCATCGATCTGATTCGCCAACAGCGCCTCGACCATTGCGGGAATACTATCCCCGGGTATCTTGCGGCCTGCCTGCTGCAGGGCTCCGGCCCCATAGAAAATATTGGCCACGCTGTGCAGATTGGCGCTGATGATGTGCACCGGACGTGCCTGAAGCCCGTGCGCGATCAATTTATCTTTGATGTTAGCGGCCCATTGCTTGCCGTATTTGTGGTGGCCAATGTTGTTCATCAGGGAAGGGGTCATATAGACAATCAGGGCATTTTCTTTGGATTGCCTCTCGGCTTCGACGCGTTTGCCCAGATGATAGACAAGGGCAAAGAGCCCGCCGTCGGCCTGACCATTGGAGCGACTTTGCACCAGATAGTCGTGGGTGGCCCGCGTTTCCAGAAACGACCGGCCGATGACGATGCTCAGGTTCCACAGGGCCTGGTCGAGATCGTCGCCCGCGGGAATCTTTCCGCTGAGGACGAGTTTCTCCAGTTCGACCCACTCGACCGTCTGATGACTGGATTCGTCGTATATGCGTTCGGAGATCTTCTGAGCCTCGATGCACAAGAAGGTAAGGTGGGTTAAAATATCGTAGATTTCACTGATACCCCGGGTAATGACAAAACAGATTTCCCGGTCAGTGACCCGATAAGAGGTCCGCCGTCGCTTGGGCGGCTCGATTTTTTCGAAATGCGTGTCTTCGAAGCCCTCTTCTTCCGTCAGGATAATACGCGTACACTTTTCGATCCCCTCGGGCAGGCGGTCGATCACGTACTCGAGCCCTTTGAGTTCCACCACGCGCCGATCGTTCATCGAACCGTAAATCTCCGGGTCCAGATTGCGCAGGCTATCGGCCAGCGCTTGGCCGAATCGGTCGGACGGGCGGTAGTGGCCGCGAAGCCCCATGGCATCGGCCACCGTCTTGAAGCTGCGGATCGCCATTCGTGCTTTCTGTGATTTGGAAGGCGTCGTCATGTCCTAACCTCGCTCGTAGGGGCCGCGGTGAAGTATAACATTCTGAGATTAGATTGAATTTCAAGCGTGGTCAAGACCGTTCGGATCACGGACCGGCAGGAGGAAGCCACCCGACGCCTGGCCATCATGCGGGCGATCGACGGGGGCGCATCTCAAAGGCGGGAATCCGGCCGCGGACCGGGGCCGTCGGAAACCCTGGTCCGCCGGAATAGTTCTGTATGGCGTCAAATTGAAATGACCCACCCCTTAGAACGGCGGTCACCGCAGACAAACCTATTGAAAGGGCCTTCAATCATTTGTCTGGGATCGCACCCTTCGCCCCGTAGGGACGCGAACAGACGGTTGGTTAGATCCCCTTTTTCTCGAACAGCCGGAACATCGCCAGACACAAGGTTGCAAAGACGACAATCACGATCCAGGGCGAAAGGCCTGCCGCCTGCGGCAGGGTGATCTTGCCGAATTGACCCCAGGAAATGACGGTGGCTTTGGCCAGCGGATAGAACATGGCGTAGAGCGCTCCCCCGGCCACCATGCCCACCAGACCCCAGGCGGCATCCAGACGTCCCTCGCCCAGGGCGCCCCCGGCCGTTCCGGGGCAGTAGCCCAGAAGCCCCCATCCGATGCCGAAAACGGTGCCACCCACGACCTGGGCACCAAGCGAAGTCGATTTGAGACTGAGCGCCACCATCCCCAGATCTTTGAGCACATAGATCCCGCCGGCCGCGACCAGGATGGCGGACAGCATGAATTTAAAAATGGTCATGTCTTTCAAACGCAGGGCCCCCACCTGGCGGTCGTAGCGCAGCACCTCCGCCCGCTGCAGCAGGATACCGAACAAAATTCCCGTTACCAATCCGTATAGCAAACTCATCGTATTCTCCTTGGTCTAATCGCGGTACAACAGTTTGGCGGTGAGCCATCCGCCGATGAAGAAAAAAGTAAGGGCCACAAACCCGCTCACGGCGAGTTGGGCCAGCCCGCTGAGGCCGTGGCCGCTGGGGCACCCTCCGGCCAGGCGGGCGCCGAAGATCAAAATGGCGCCACCGGCAAAGGCCGTCAGATTTCGCCAAAGCGGTCGCGCACCAAAGCGCTCGGCCCACATGTTGGGGACATGCTGCACTTTGAAGGTTTTCGACGCCAGCGAAGCGACCAGGCCTCCCAGAGCAATCCCCACGACAAACAGCACCTGCCAGTTGGGGATCGAATCGGGGCCGTACTTGCCGCCTTTGGTGTTGAAATATTCGATGCGGCTGGTATCGATACCGGCCACGGCTTCAATCTTGGCAGCTGTGCGGGCAAAGGTGGTGGACGCCCCGAAATACTTGCCGGCCACCAGAACCGACAGGGTTAAGAGGACACCGGTCAGGGCGCCGGCGAGGTAAGGGTTCCAGGTATTCGATTGCATAGGGTCTCCTTGATTCAATTCAGGTCGGGCAGTGATCCGGCCTTTGAAGCCATGGGGAGCGGGCCAGGCTTTCGCATGCCATGCCCTTGGTCACTGCTGGTACTATCGATCACCCAATGTCCGAAAGGTTACAAAAAAAAACACCATTCGCGGGCCGTCGGGATGCCGGCGACACTTCAGGGTTTGACAGGCATTTTATTCCTATTCTATCTTGGCGGATACGGCCTATCGGTTGCGGATGCGATCTGAACTGACACACGGCCGCACCTAACTAATTCCGCCGACAGAGAATAAATCAAGGCAATCCTGGCAAGGGTTGGCTAAATTGCCGCGGCCGCGCCGCCTTAGGCCGGCACCGGATGGAAAGGGAATCGTCATGGCGCACAAATGGGTATACCTGTTTAACGAAGTGGATGAAATTCAGGCCTCGGTGGGAGGTCAGTGGGAAGGGGTGCGAACCCTGCTGGGCGGCAAGGGGGCCAACTTGGCCGACATGGCCCGCATCGATATTCCCGTCCCCCCGGGTTTTACGGTTACCACGGAGGCCTGCAATGCCTATCTGGCGGCCGGCAACGTATTTCCTGAAAACATGTGGGACCAGCTGCGTGAGGCCCTGAAGGCCGTGGAATCCGCCAGCGGCAAAGCCTTCGGCGATCGTGACAATCCGCTTCTGGTATCATGCCGCAGCGGCGCCAAATTTTCCATGCCCGGCATGATGGACACGTTCTTGAATATCGGCCTTAACGATGAGACGGCCCAGGGCATGATCGCGCTCACCCAGGATGAACGCTTTGTCTACGACGCCTACCGCCGCCTGATCCAGATGTTCGGCAGCGTCGTCATGGAGATACCGGACGAGGCCTTTGAAATCGTTTTGGGCGCGGCCCGCGCCAAGTCGGGTGTCGAGAACGATGCCGAATTGCCGGTGGAAGTCCTGCACAGCGTGACCGCCGACTTCAAATCGATCTTCTACCGCCAGGCCAAGATGGAATTCCCGCAGGCGCCCATGGAACAGCTGCGTCTGGCCACCGAAGCGGTTTTCAAGAGCTGGGACGGCAAACGCGCTGTGGATTACCGCAACGCGGCCGGTATCGCCCATGATCTGGGCACGGCCGTCAATATCGTCACCATGGTGTTCGGCAACATGGGAGAAACGAGTGCCACCGGTGTGGCCATGACACGCAACGGCAGCACCGGCAAGAAAATGATCGAAGGGGACTATCTCACCAATGCCCAGGGCGAGGACGTGGTGGCCGGCATCCGCATGACCCGCGACATCACGCAGCTCCAGGAGGAAATGCCCGAGGCCTACCGGGAATTGGTGGATATCGCCGAGAGACTCGAAATCCACTATCGTGAAATGCAGGACATGGAGTTTACGATCGAAAACGGGAAGCTCTGGATGCTGCAGACCCGCGACGGCAAACGCACGGCCCAGGCCGCCGTGCGTATCGCGGTCGAAATGGCGCGGGAGGATCTGATCACCAAGGAAGAGGCTGTGCGGCGGGTGGCGCCCGAACAGGTCGATTTCTTCCTGCACCCCCAGTTCAGCCTGGAATCCATTCAGGTGGCCCAGGAGATGGGGAACATGCTGGCCGATGGGCTGAACGTCTCCCCGGGAGCCGCCGTGGGCGTGGTGGCGCTCGATGCGGACCTGGCGGAGCACTGGGCCCAGAAGGAAGGTCGCAGTGTCATTATGGTGCGGCCCGAAACCAAGCCCGACGACGTGCACGGTATGCTGGCTTCCAAGGGCATCGTCACCAGTCGTGGGGGCCGCACCAGCCATGCCGCCCTGGTGGCCCGCCAGTTCGGCAAACCGGCGGTGGTGGGGGTGGCGAGCCTCAAGATTGACATGGGCAAACGCGAAATCACCTTCGGTGACGAGACCATCAATGAGGGCGACTGGCTATCGATCGACGGCACCACCGGAAAAATCTACAAAGGCCAGCTGACGACCACACCGCCCGACATCAAGGATGCCAATTTGATCACCCTGCTGGGCTGGGCCGATGAATTCCGACGGCTGGGCGTACGGACCAATGCCGACTATCCGGACGATGCCCGCCGCGCGCGCGATTACGGCGCCCAGGGTATCGGCCTGTGCCGCACCGAGCACATGTTCTTTGAACCCGAGCGTCTGCCCCACATCCAGAAGATGATCATGACCGATCTGCCCATCGAACGGCGGGAGGCCCTGGACGCCCTCCTGCCGTTTCAACGCGACGATTTTGCCGGTCTGTTCCGGGTCATGGACGGCCTGCCGGTGATCGTGCGGCTGCTCGATCCGCCCCTGCACGAATTCCTGCCCAACCATATCGATCTGCTGACCGAACTCTCCGATCTTAAAATAAGGCTGCAGCACGCCCCCGACCTGCAGGCCATCGATGAACTTCTTAAACAATACCGTCGCAAGGAGAACATCCTCAAACGGGTCGAAAAACTGCGTGAGGAAAACCCCATGCTGGGACTGCGCGGGGTTCGGCTGGGCATGCTCGTCCCGGAGTTGACCACAATGCAGGTGCGCGCCATTTTCGAGGCCGCCTGCCTCGTATCCCGCGAGGGGGTCGTCGTGCACCCGGAAGTCATGATACCCCTCGCCAGCCATGTCAACGAGCTAAAAACCCAGCGCAACATTCTGGAGGCCGAAGCGCACAAGGTCATGGAAGCCCAGCACATGGAAATCGACTACAAGTTCGGCACCATGATCGAGATACCGCGGGCCGCCTTGACGGCCGACCAGATGGCGGCGCATGCCGAATTCTTCTCGTTCGGCACCAACGACCTCACCCAGACGACCTTCGGCATTTCACGTGACGACGCCGAAACCGGCTTCCTGGTGGATTATATGGAGAACGGGATCCTGCCTCACAATCCATTCACCAATATCGACCGGGACGGAGTGGGCGAACTCATGGCCCTGGCAGTCGATAAGGGGCGGCGCATCAAGCCGGCGCTGGAGTGTGGCATCTGCGGGGAGCACGGTGGTGACCCCCAATCCATAACGCTCTGCCACCAGATGGGGCTCGATTATGTATCCTGTTCGCCCTTCCGGGTGCCTGTGGCCCGTCTGGCCGCGGCCCATGCCGCCCTGAACGACAGCGATGAGGGCTGACCCTGGATCACCAGGCGGCAGGCTTTTAAAAATGCCGCCTAAACATGAGAACCGGCGGTCTCTCGACAGACCATGCACACCGGCGCCGGGCCGCCCCCTGCGCCGGCAGATGCGATCCGTGGCCTGCTGTCGGCCAACCGCGTCATCTCAAGCCGTGGGCTTGGAAATCCCCTACGGCCCAGGACAGGACGGTGCCTGTAAGCCCGTATTGAAAATGCCGGCCTTAGATTGGCGCCCTTTGCGAAAGGCCGGCCGTTCGTGTATACTCCCAATCGGCATATCAGCTGATATTTCTTTGTGTTAACTTTCAGGATCGCCTCTGGAAGCGGTCCTCTGAAAGCCTCTGCCGACAACTTGACACATGGGGGCCCGATTCTTATTTCCGGATGTGACTGTAGCATACCCCGACCCAAGGCCCTCACATCCCAGGTTTGATAATGATGAAAACATTGTCCCCATCGGCTGCGTGCAGACAAATCGCTATCATAATTCTGTGCGTTCTCGGCATCGGTCTTCTGGCCGGAGCAAGCGCCGAGGCCCTCAACCGGGACGAACGCATCGCCCAGGCCCGCCGGGACTGGCTGGTCGGCCTTGCCACCGAAAAGCGGATTGCCGAGGATCTGGCCCGCTATAAATCCTCCGATCAGGCCTCGCCGGAAGTCGTCCAGCTCTACGAAACCTATCTGGATCGTGTCCGGCGCCTTACCGCCGAAAAACGCAAGCTTCTGGATGCGCTCGAGGGCCACGGCAAAGCCGGATCCAAGCCGGCCCCGCCGGGCGGCGCGAATACAAAGGCGACCCATCAGCCCGCATACGATCCCCAAATCCCGGAAGATCAGGAACTTGACGAGATCCGGGCCCTGAATGCGGAACTTGACCGCTCACTGGCGGCCTTCGACGATATGCTCCTGCGGGAAATCGAACAGTCCCGCGTCGAATCCGAGCTCAAAATGCAGAAGTTGGCCCGTGAGGCCGCCCGGGCCGCCAAATCCCTGCGCGCCCAAGGCCAGATGGAGGGCAGCGAAGAAACCGAACAGGGCTTGAAAGAGGGTCAGAGTTCTGAAGGCAGCGGGAATGAAACCGGAAAAATGGACGGCGACCGGCAGGGGGAACAGCAGCCGGCCGGGGGGGCCGCGGGTGAGCGCGATGCCGAGGCCAGCCAACAGTCCAGCGGCCAGGGAACCGATCTGGCCCGGGCACAGAACAAACAAGCCAAGGGCACCGCTTCCGGTGAAGCGGGACCGCCGGGCGACGACGACAATATCAATACCCAGGATGACGATATCGTCGCCCGCCAGCTGCGGGAAGCCGCTGAAAAGGAAACCGATCCCGAGTTGAAAGAAAAGCTGTGGAAAGAATACCGCGACTACAAAAAAAGCATTTAGCCTTTCCCGGCGACAATCCGGATGCAGGGATCGGTCAGCGCCGAAGTCGGCTGCGGACCACTGCGGTTGTTACCTTGCTGGGATATATGCTGGCCACGTCCTTAAGCGGCTGCGCCAGCCACAGCTACAACGCCCGTAATGTGGAGGCCACCCCGATCCAGATCGCCCAGCAGGAGATTCCCGAAGCGGATCTGCTCGACGTGGGGATCGTCGTTTTCGAAAGCGCCGCGCTTACCGAGGAAGACATCGAGGACAAGGGCACCAACAACGAAATTCGGCAATCCGAGACCCATTTCATTCCCTGCCACCTGCGCAATACCCTGCAGCGCAGCGCCCAGTGGGGTGCGGTCCGCGTCATACCGGAAGAAAACAGCACCCACGATGTTCTGCTCACGGGCACCATCTTGGAATCCAATGGCCAGGAACTCGTTCTTAAAATCAGGGCCAGCGATGCCCGCGGCCGCCTCTGGTACGAGGAGACCTATCGTCAGGAAGCCACCGGGACCTCCTATAAGGACAACATCCCCTGGGAGCAGGATGCCTATCAAAACCTTTACAATACGATTGCCAACGATCTGGCCGACCATCGCAAGAAACTCCCGGCCGGTTCAGTCGACCGGATCCGTTCGGTCGCCAAACTGCAATTTGCCCGGGACTTCGCCCCCGACGCCTACGAAGACTACCTCGTCGAAAAGGACGATCAGGAAGTGACTTTGAACCGCCTGCCGGCGGACGACGACCCCCAGATGGCCCGCCTGATGACCATCCGCGAGCGTGACCACATGTACATCGACACACTCAATCAATACTACGACGGCTTTTATGCCGGCATGTGGCCGGCCTACGAGAATTGGCGCAAGCTTGATCTGACCGAACGGCTGGCCCGGGAGGAAATCGAAAAATCCGCCATGCTGCGCAAAGCCGGCGGCGCCCTGCTGGTGGCCCTGGCTATTTTGCTGGAAGCGACCCAGTCGGGGGCCGGCAATATGCTCCAGGGTCTGATGGTGGTCTCCGGCGGGCAGGTGTTTATGAGCGGTATCAACCTCTCCAAGCAAGCGGAAATGCACTCGGCGGCCATCGCGGAGCTGAGCGAATCTTTCGGCGCGGATATGGAACCGGTCAATCTTGAGCTCAAGGGCCAAACCTACGAACTTACCGGTTCAGCCCAGGAGCAATACCGGCAATGGCGGGCGCTCTTGCGTCAGATCTACCTGCAGGAAACCGGTTTCGCGCCCGTCCCCGGCGACGGCCCCGACGCGAGCGTGGCCGATTAAGACCGTGGACTTCATCACCGTTTTAGGCCACCTTGCGGCCGCTGCCCACTGCTGAGTGCCCGGAACGGACCTATGCCGCCTCCAATCCCTTCAACCATTCGTCCGCATCAGATTCTCGACGATCGCTTCGAGCTGCTCGCGCTGCTCGGCCGGGGCGGCATGGGGGAAGTCTGGCTCACACGGGACCTTGAATTGGAGGTCCGCATTGCGCTGAAACTGCTGCATCCGCACCTGGCAACCGCCGAGGGCGCAATCGCCTTTATGAAAAACGAATGCCGGGCCGCCCGCCGTCTGACCCACCCCAATATCGTACGTGTCTTCGATTTCCACCAGCAGGACGATCGGGCGTTCATTTCCATGGAGTGGATCGAGGGCCCCACCTTCGATCGCTGGCGGCCGTCCGCCGCTGCCGATCAGCTGCAACCGGTCCGCGTGCTGCGCACGGTGGCCGATGCCCTCGATCATATCCATCGGCAGGGGCTGGTGCACCGCGATGTCAAGGCCCGCAACATCCTGATGACCCCGCACGGGCAGCCGAAATTGACCGATTTTGGCATTGTCGGTCTATGGCGTTTCCAGGAGGGCATGCTGAACATCAAGACCGGGGGATCCGCTGCGGGCATGAGCCCCCAGCAGCGCGAAGGCCGCCCTCCGGATCCGGCCGACGATATCTATGCCCTGGGGGTACTGCTGCAGGCGACGCTGGCCGGTGGCCCCAACCCGGCTGTCACCCTGGACCTCCCCGGGTCTGACGAAACCGTGGTTCCCGAGATAGAGACGCCCTCGCCTTCAGCCGCCGGGGATACCGAAGCCCTGCTGCAGTTGGCCGCCCAGATGCGGGCACCGTCCCGCAGCGCGCGCCCCGCCAGCATGGCCGTTGTCCGGGAGACCATCGATACCGCTCTTGCCGCTGCGGCTGAGGGCTCCATGCCGCCGAATGCCGACACCCACCCGCTGGTTGACGACCGGACGTCAACGGCTGCCGATCATGTCGCGCCGCAATCGTACACGCCCGGCAAAGACATTTCAGCCCCGCCCTCACGGCGGCCGCCCTCATACTGGGGGCTGGGCCTGGTCTTGGCGGCCGTGGGTTTGATGGCCGCCGGCATCTGGCTCATCAGCGTTCTGGCCCCCAAGCCCCCTACCGCCACGACGCCGGCGGCACCCCCCGGGCCGGCAGCGGTCGCTCCGCCGGCACCATCCGCAGGCCCCGGCGGCGAAACCCGTCTGGCACGCGACCCCCAGGATTCGGCTCAGGGGCCGGATCTCAAAGCGGCCGAAAAGAACATGGCCCTCTGGCTGCGCCTCAGCGAACAGCTTAAAAAAGCGCATGCGGCTGACTGGGCGTCGGAACAGCTCGAACAGATCGAAACGCGCGCGCAGGCAGCCGATGCCGCCATGATGGCCCGCACCTACGCCCGGGCCGCGGAAACCTATGCCGCCGCCGTGGCGGAAGGAGAGGCCCTGCTGGCCGAACGCGAGACCCGGTTTGCAGCCGCAATGCAGGCCGGAGCAGAGGCCCTGCAGGCGGAGCGGCCTGCCAAGGCCCGCGATCATTATTCATGGGCCCTCAAGATAAAGCCGGGCGATGCCAGCGCCGGCCAGGGTCTAGCGGCCGCCGATATACTTGCAAAGGTCCTGGTGCAGATGGACGCCGGGCGGTCCCATGAAAGGGAGGGGCGCTACGCGCTGGCTCTGGCGGACTATGAGGCCGTGCTCGCGATCGACGGCGATTTTATCCCGGCCCGGGAAGCCGTGGACCGCCTGCGGGAACAGATCGCCGCAACCCAGTATAATCGTCTGTTGGCCGATGGCCTGAGCGCCTTTCACCAGAACCGGCTGAATGAGGCCCGCGGCCACATTAAGGAGGCCCTGCTCTATCGGCCGGGCGGCCATGAAGCCCGTGAAGCGTTGCGGCAAATCGATGCGGCCGCGCGCAATCAGCGCATTGCACGCCTGCGGCAGAGGGGAAGCAACGCCGAAAAAGGGGAACAATGGGATCAGGCCCTGAAAGCCTATGAAAATGCACTCGCCATCGATCCGGCCCTCCAGTTCGCCCGCGATGGTGCCGTGCGCAGTCGCGAGCGCATCCGCCTCGACAAGCGCCTGCGCTATTATCTCGACAATCCGGAGGTTCTGGCATCCGATCGTTATCTGCAGGAAGCGCGTCAGCTGCTGACAGCGATCGCGGCGCTGGAACCGCGCGGGCCCCGTCTGTCCGGGGAGATCCAAGCCCTGGAAGACCGAATCAAGGCCGCCCAGGCCATTGTCCCCGTAACCCTGCTCTCGGACGGTCAGACGGAAG
>CAJHYH010000313.1_pt1 | contig 11494 bp, 9 predicted proteins | sample 9198661 | NCBI WGS metagenome assembly CAJHYH01 (sample SAMEA7708356, study PRJEB35096) | sediment metagenome | biome: marine neritic benthic zone biome [ENVO:01000025]; feature: sediment [ENVO:00002007]; material: shallow marine sediment [ENVO:03000034] sea grass bed [ENVO_01000059] ... | reverse complement strand
GAGGTTGGCGGTGGGTTCGTCGGCCAATACCAGGGCCGGGGCGGACACGATGGCGCGGGCAACGGCAACGCGTTGCTGCTGGCCGCCGGAGAGGGCCGCCGGCCGGCGGTCGTATTTGCCGGCCAGGCCCACATCGTCCAGGATCGCCCGGGCGCGCGCGCGTCGATCCGGGGCGGCAACGCCCTGCAGTTGCATGACATACTCGACATTCTCTGCGGCCGAAAGCACCGGGATGAGGTTGTAGGCCTGAAAGATGAAACCAATGCGCTGAAGCCGCAGTTCGGCCATCTGGGCCGGTGACATGGTGGCGTAATCACGGCCGCATACCATCACCTGTCCGCTGTCGGCATGGTCCAGCCCCCCGATGAGATTCAGCAGCGTGGTTTTTCCGGAGCCGGAAGGGCCCGCCAGGACTGTAAATTCGCCCTCCTGGATCGCCATGTCGATTCCCTCGAGGGCGACGACCCCGATCTGCCCCTGCTGGTAGGTTTTTGTGATTCGTCGGCATACGACCATGGTCATCGACGGCTTCCTTTCTTGTCGGTGAGCTGTTGCAGTTGTGTTTGAGGTTTAAGTCTTCAATTGAATCGCATGGCCTCCACCGGTATGGCGCGTGCTGCCTTCAGTGCCGGATAGAGACAGACCCCCAGTCCCAATCCCAAAACCACCAGGTTGGCGATCACGGCGTCGGTGATACGGAGGACCGGGAAGATGATGCGCGTAATGCCCGCAAATTCCGCCCCGGCCGCCAGGGCCGAGAGGTCGATTCCGCTGCGGGCCGCCATGATCGTGCCCAGGATGCCCAGCGCATTGCCGACGATCAGCCCTAAAACGAGAATGAAGCCCGATTCCATCATGATGGCCCGCAGGATGCGTCCCGGGCGCATGCCCAAAGCCTTCATCAGCCCGAACTCGGGCATGCGCTCGAATACGGCCATAAGGGTGGTGTTGACGATGCCGAAACCCATGGCCACGAAAACGACGAGATACCAGATATAGATGAAACCGTCGGCCAGTTCCAGGTAGGCCCTGAGCAGCGGAAGCAGCTCCTTCCAGGTGTAGACCGCCAGTTCCGGGCCGGGAAGATGCGTTTGCAGCGTGCGCGCCACCGCATCCGCGCGATCGGTGTTGGGCAGCCGCAGCGCGAATTCACTTACGCCGTCTTCCAGCCCCAGCATGTGTTGGGCCGCTGCGCGGGTGACGAAAACAAAGGCCTTCTCGGTGCTCTCCATGTCATGCTCGAAAACACCCCGGATGCGAAAGGCCCGCGAGGCGATCTCTCCGCGGCGGTCGCGGGCCATGAGAATCAGTTTCTTCCCGGGCCGGGTTTCCATGCTGATGAGCAAGGCGCGTCCCACGAGGATGCCGCGGTCGTCATCGTCCGCTAATGCTTGACCTTCCCGGACCGCCCGTCCGATGAAGGAAAGGATACGCTCTTCGGTGGGCACGATGCCCACCAGGGTGACCCCCTTGCTGTGGCGGGCATTGCTGACCACCGCATTCAGTCGCACCCGGGCCGTGTATGTCGCGCCGGGCGGCAGGACGCGGTCCAGAATGGGGGCCACGGTCCGCGGCGCTGCGATGGTATGTTCCACGGCCGGATCCTGCCGATAAGTCTTGTGCTGGATCTGGATGTCGCCTGTCAGGGTGTCAATGCCGTTGCGGATCATCCCGGCTTCGATCCCCCGCATGAAAGCCCCCAGGAAAAGCATGCTGCCGCAGCCGATGACGATGGCTGTCAGGATCACCGCGGTTCGTCGCGGGTTGCGCCAGATATTGCGCCAGGCAAGGCTTGTGTCCATCATCACGAGCGGTCTGCCCTCCTTTCCTGCGGGTGGCCGGGCTGACGGGGCCGGGGTTATGTGTAGGCCAGCGCCTCCACCGGCTTCAGGCGGGAGACCCGCAGGGCCGGGACCAGCGCTGCGAGGAGCGTTATGGTCATGACCAACAGCGGACCGATGGCCAGCGACAGCGCCGATAGGCGCGGGTACATGCGGCCCGAGATGCCGAATTGGCCCAGCAGTTCGGCCGCCCCGGCCAGATCGATGCCATGGTGCTGAAAATACAGGGTCACGAGGGCTCCGGCGGTCATGCCTGCGATCAGGCCGACCAGCGTCAGGCAGCAGGATTCGCTCAGCACCAGTCGGACCAGGCGGCCGGGTGTGGTGCCCAGGGCGGTCATGACCCCGAACTCGCGGGTGCGCTCGATGACGGCCATCAGGAAGGTGTTCATGATGCTGAAGGCCACCACGATAATCAGCACGAGATAGAAAATCGCCCCGCTGATAAGATCGAGTTGAATGCTTTCCTTCAGCCCGGGCTGCAGTTCGGTCCAGTCCAGGACGCGCAGCTCCTGGTGGGTCTGCTTGCTGAGCGCCGCTTTGTCGAAGGCGACTCTGACCGCGGCGACATCTTCCAGATCGTCTAGCATGACCACCAGTTGATGGACGGCTTCATCCATGCTGAAGGTGGTCTGGAAGGTCGACAGGGGGATGTAGACCATGGTGCGGTCCAGTCGATCCATTCCGGAGCGGAAGATGCCAGATATCTCGAGGAGATTGGCGGCCATGGAACCGTCGCGTCCCTGACCCAGAAGAACAATTTGATCCCCCGGCTCGACCTTGAGATTGGCCGCCAGGTGGTGGCCGATGACGGCGCCGGCAGGTTCGTCCGCACGCAGGAAGGCGCCCTGATGGACCAGATCGGCAATCCGGGATCCCTGCCGTTCACGGGCGGGGTCGACACCCACCACCATGACACCAAATGAACGCGTGTCCGACGAAACCAGGCTGAAGGCCGCGGCCCTGGGCGCCACGGTCGTCACCTGCGGCAGGGCCTCAAGGATTGCGGCGACAGCCCGCGGCGTTTCAACCACCCGGCGAATATCGCCGGTGGCCTGGTAGCCGGCGGCCTGGATCTGCAGATGGCCGGTGTTGATTTTGACGGAGGCGTTGATCATGGCGGCATAGCTGCCGAATTGAAAAGACAGCATGAAGATCAGCAGGGTGCAGGCAAAGGCAATGGCGGCCGCTGTGAGAACCGACCGCCGGGGATTGCGCCACACGTTGCGCCATGCCATGCGAAAAATCATGCTGGAACCTATCTGCGTTCGGTTTTGAGGCTGGCAACCCTGAAGAACATGTCCGCCAGCCGTTCCTTGAAGACCAGGCTTTCGTAACGCACCAGGGTGAACCGCTCCACGGTGCCGGTTTTGCGCATCCGCCAGGTGCGGGGGTAGGGCCGCCCCCCCAGAGGGGCGATTTCTTCGAGGGTCAGCACTTTTACGGATTGGCGGTCTTCGTCGAAGAATTCCTCTCTGAGCATGATATGATCGTCGCGGATGATCAGCTTGAGCATACCCCAGACGACGGGCGCCTCAGGGTGGGGGATCGAGGTGATGTAATAGTGCTTGTGCCCGTTGACCGTTTCGGCACCGGTGAGACGATGCTCGTAATCCACGATCAGGCTGTCGGATTTGGCCAGATCGTTGTTGGAAAAATCCGAACCCATCCAGGCCTGCGACATCATGGAAGGCGGCAGTTTGATGACCCGGTTGATCTTGGGATTGTAGGTCCACATCTCGCGGCCAACCTTGAGGGTTCCGTTGCCACGGTCCTTGGCCGGCGCAACGATCCGGAAAAGGCTTTCGTCGTTGCCGCGGGTCCAGGCGTCGATGGTCATGCGCCGTTCCCAGTTCGGCCGGTGGATGGTCATCGTCACCGTGGCAACGGAGGCCGCACCGCGTAGATATTCGAAAGCGGCCACCACCATTTCCTGGGGCTCCGCCTTTTCATTCAGCGGCTGGGCCTGCGCGAGCGCGTGGCCGTGTGCGAGAATCACCATGGCCACCAGAATCGCTATGATGGCCGGTAGGCGGGCATAAAAGGGTTTCGTCGTTGGTGTCCTCCTCATTTGGCCTCCCCGCTGCAGGACAGTCCCTGGAGCACAACCTGCAGAAAATGGCGGCCGGTGATCAGTGGATCGAAGCGCGGATCGAACCAGGCCTGGAGGAAGAGGGCGTCCCAGGTGCCCACCAGCGCCGCTGCGACCGCCTCGGTATCGATATCTTGGCGGAACTCACCGCGGGCAACGCCCTCCTGCAGTAAAGCGTCCACCAGTTGCCGGAAGTTGCGGTAACTGTCACGGAAGGCGGTTTTGAAACGGGATCGGATTTTGGATGCGGCCGATGCCGACCAGAACTCCATGACCAGGGTGTAAATGTCTCCCATTGATTGCCAGGACGCCATGAGGGAATCGTTGAGGGCCACCAGACGATCCGCAACGTTGCCGCTCAAGGCCGCGGCGTCAACACGGGCCCGATCCGCTAGACTGGACGAAAACCATTCGAAAACCTCAAAGAAGAGGTCTTCTTTACTCGGAAAATAGCTATAGACGGTGCCTTTGCCGATGCCAGCCTGGGCGGCGATGGCGGCAATCGATGCGCCGGCGAAACCTTTGCGCGCAAACACCTGGACGGCCGCCTCGAGGATTCTGTGATGCTTGTCGTCAGGTTTAAAGCTGGTCATTATATCCCCTGAATTGACCAATTGGTCGATAAAAAAATATAATAATAACTGATATAAATACAATAAAAAAATAATAAATCGACTATATGGTCGATAATTTTGGATTTTCTTGTAATGTCAATTTGCCGTCGCCGACTAAACCATCAGACGGGGATGGTGCGGCCTGCGATCAATACGGCCGATTTATATCGGGCTGCAGAAGGGCTGCATCCTGCTGGTTACCACAGCATCGGTTGCTGTCCGGCAGAAGGGGAGGGGCCGGACCGCGAGGAAAAGACCACCTGCCGGGTTGAGTGGGGGATGGCTGACCTTCGTTACCTGATCCCGCGAGGGGGTAAACGCAAACGGCCTCCGGCATGGCCCATCATTAATCAACGGCAGTGGGTTGCCAAATCGTTTCGTTGTGGTATTTTGACACACGATTTGGCAACTTAATTGAAACGTCTTCCGCCAGCCCGCCGCCATGATTGGCTGAAATATCGGCAGGCCTAAACCCAGCCAGCCTCCATCCCATGCATGCAAATTAGCGATCTCCCATGCGAACGCCAGGACTGAAATCATGAACATCACCGTATGGATCTACTTCAGCTGTGCGCTTCTGCTGGTACTCTACGGTATCAACTGCCACCTGCTGATCCATCTGTTCAAGCGCCGCTATCCCGGCCGTCAGGCAGAAGACCGCCGGTTGATCGATCAGTTCTATCACTATGGCACCGGAAGCGGCAAAGCATTAGACCGGGATGTGCGCCTGCCGGTGGTGACCACCCAACTGCCCATCTTCAATGAGATGAACGTGGCCGAGCGGCTCGTCGATGCCGTGGCGGCCATGACCTACCCGGCCGGCCGGCACGAAATTCAAGTGCTCGACGATTCCACCGATGAGACCCGCCGGATCGTGGCCCGCAAGGTGGCCGCGCTCAGGCAGCGGGGTGTCGATATCCATCACATTACGCGCGATACGCGTACAGGTTTCAAAGCCGGTGCCTTGAAAAACGGGCTGGCGCTGGCCCGCGGCGACTTCCTGGCCATTTTCGATGCGGATTTCGTGCCGCCGGAAGATTTTCTTCTGCGGGCCATGCCCTTTTTTCACCACCAGTCCGATTTGGGGTTCGTCCAGGCCCGCTGGGGGCATCTCAACGAGACGGAAAGCCTGGTCACCCGGTTTCAGGCCATCGGCATCGACGGGCATTTTATGGTGGAACAGTGGGCCCGCAATACCAATGGCCTTTTCATGAACTTCAATGGCACAGCCGGTGTCTTTCGCAAAAGCGCCGTCATCGAAGCGGGCAACTGGCAGGGCGACACCCTCACCGAGGATATGGACCTCTCCTACCGCATCCAGCTGGCGGGCTGGCAGTGCCGCTATTTGATCGATCTGGTGGCGCCGGCAGAAATCCCCCGAGACGTGAACGCTTTCAAGAGCCAGCAGTTCCGCTGGGCCAAGGGCTCGACCCAGACCGCGATCAAACTGATGCCCCGGATTCTGCGCTCCCGTGCGGATGGCTTTACGAAGTTTCAGGCTTTCATGCACATGTCCCACTATGTCATCCATCCCCTCATGCTCACCCTGGCCCTGCTGGCCCCCTTTCTTCTGCTGCGCCAGGCCGCGTTCTTTCCCGGATTCGTCTTTTTCCTCTTCGGTGCTTTGCTGCTGTTGAGCTGCACCGGCCCCTCGCGCATGTATCTCGTGGCCGAAAAAGCCATTGGCCGCAGTCCCTGGCGCACCCTGATCCTGATGCCGGCCATGATTTGCTTCGGGTGCGGACTGGCGGTCAACAACACCCGCGCGGTACTCGAGGCCATCCTGGGTATTCCAAGCGCATTCATTCGCACACCCAAGAGCGGCAGCGTCCACCGCAAGCGCTACCGCGTCGGCCACCGCGGGACGATCGGGCTGGAACTGATGGCGGGCATGTGGTGCCTGGCGGGAATGGTTCTTTATTTTAGCTCCCGTCATTATCTGATCGGGCATTTCATGCTGCTTTATGCGCTGGGCTTTCTTTTTATCGGCGGACTGTCGTGGCATCATCGCCGTAAGGCGGCCCCCCCATGATTAAATGGGGCCTGTGGGCTGGCATCTGGCTGGCGGCGGTCAGCATGCTCTCACGCCTGGGGCCGATCGGCAAGGCACCCTGGGGCAATGCCGGTCTTTACCTGGCCGCATTTGCCGCCATGCTCGCCCTTATGCGCTACTGGCCGCGGTCATGGTCCTTTCGAACCAGTATGGTGGTTATTTTCCTTCTCGCGCTGGCGGGTCGCCTATTATTCTGGGCCTTTCCGGTCAGCAACGATGTCTACCGTTATATCTGGGAGGGTTACATCCAGCTTTGGGGCTACAACCCCTATCTGCTGCCGCCGGACAGTCCCGAACTTGCGCACCTGATCTTTGTGCATATCAAGGACATCTGGGCCCAGATCAACCACAAGGACCTTACGGCCGCCTATCCCCCCCTGACCCTCATCATCTTTCGCTTCCTGGCCTCGCTGAGTCTTACGCCCGCCCCATTCAAGAGCGCCATGATCGGTTTCGATCTGTTGCTCATCGTCGTTCTGGCCTTCATGCTGCGTAATCGCAGGCTGCCGGCGCAACGCCTGCTTCTGTATGCGGCCAATCCCCTTGTGCTGGTCTATGTCGCCGGGGAGGCCCACCTGGACGTTATCCAGGCGGCGCTTCTCATGCTGGGGATTGCCATGCTGGAGCGGGACAGGTCGCCGCTTGGCTTTTTTTTGTGCGGTATGGCCGTCATGGTCAAATACCTGTCTTTGGCTGTTTTCCCTTTCATCCTGACCCTTAAAAACAGGCAGGCCTGGCCGTTTGCCCCCCTGGCCCTGGTCTGTTTTATTCCCTTTGCCGATGCCGGCGCCATGGTGTTTCACAGCCTGCTGATTTTCGGCCGCGAGATGCATTACAACGACGGTCTGCCCGTCATCATCCGGTTTCTCTTCGATGCCCGGGCCGTCTGGATTTCAATCTTGATGCTGTCGACGGTCTGGGGCGTTGTCTTTTTGACGGTCCCGGACCGGCTGAGGAGTATCTACCTGGCGATCGGGGCCCTGCTGGTATTTCTGCCGACCCTTCATCCCTGGTATCTTCTGTTGATCCTGCCGTTCATGGTCTTCTTCCCGTCACGGCCCTGGCTGTTCCTGTGCGCCGCCATGGTGTTGACCTTTCCGGTGCTGGGCATCGAGTTCACCCAGGGGTACTTTCAGGAAATCTACGCGCTAAAACCCTTGATCTATCTGCCCTTTGCCGCTCTGCTGGTCTATACCTGGCGGCGCAGAGGCGAGGACTGGTCGAATGTCGTCTACGACCCGCCGGCCCGTTTGGCCGTCGTGATACCGACCCTCAACGAAGCCGCGTCCGTGGCCGCGGCCATTACTTCCGCGCGTATGCAGCCCGAGGTGGCCGAGATTGTCGTGGCCGACGGCGGATCGACCGACGATACTGCTGAGCTGGCCCGCCAGGCCGGTGTGCGGGTGGTTTCCGCCCCGCAGGGACGCGGCCACCAGATCCGTGTTGGGATCGACCATACGGATGCCGATGTCATCGTCGTACTGCACGCCGATTCGCGATTGGAAACGGGAGCGGCAGGGCGCATGCTGGATGCGCTGGCAGCCTTCGAGCGTGCACCGGGAGGGGCTTTCGGGATGCGCTTCGATGGCCGTTCGCGCGCTACCCGCTGGATTGCCCGCTTGAACCATTGGCGAACGCTCTGGACCGGGATTTCATTCGGTGATCAGGGACAGTTCTTTCGCCGCGCGGCCTTGAACGCCGTGGGCGGTTTTCCGGCCTGCATGCTCATGGAGGATGTGGAGCTGGCGCTTCGCCTGAAGCGGATCGGGCGGGCCTTGTATGTGGACGGCGGGATCCGGGTATCAGATCGGCGCTGGGGCAGGGAAGGGCTGGGCGGCAATGTCTTTACCGTTATCCGCCTGTTTGGCAGTTATCTTCTGCTCAGGCGCCTGGGCGCCGATCTGGGGGACAATGACAGCTTCTACCGGCGCTATTACCGCCGGCACCAGGACGCTTGCGCTAAAAGGCTTTCAAAGCCCTAGCAGATGATTAAGGGGTGTCCGTGGCCATGCGAACCAGGGCGTCAAGGGCCAGCAAGTATCCGTTCTTGCCCAGCCCGGCGATCTGGCCGGTGGCGGCAGGGGCTGTCATCGAGTGGTGGCGGAAAGACTCGCGTTGGTAAATATTGGACAGGTGTACCTCGATGACGGGAATGTCAAGCAGCAGAAGGGCATCCCGCAGGGCCACGCTGGTGTGGGTGTAGGCGGCCGGGTTGATAACGAGGCCGTCGACTTCTTCGGCCGCCTGCTGGATGCGGTCCACCAGTTCGCCTTCGTGATTGGATTGAAAGGTCTGCACGTCGACGCCCAGCGTCTTCCCGGCCTGGACGAGTTCCGCGTCGATGTCGGCCAGGGTATGACGGCCATAGATTTCAGGTTCGCGGCGACCGAGCCGGTTCAGGTTGGGGCCATGGATCACGAGGATGCTTTTCATTCTGGTTGCGGACATGGGGTTAATCTCCTGCAAGGCGGCGGAGTTCCGCGATTGTGGCCCGATAGTCCGGGCTGCCGAAAATAGCCGATCCGGCCACGAAGACATCGACACCCGCCGCGGCGATTGCGGCGATCGTGCCGGCATTGACCCCGCCGTCGATCTCGACAAGGGGGGAGAGGTTCCGGGCGTTGAGCATGTCTCGCAGCTGGCGGATGCGCGCCAGCGTGTTGGGGATGAATTTCTGCCCGCCGAAGCCGGGATTCACGCTCATGAGCATGATGAGGTCCACATCCTCCAGGACCCAGTTCAGGCTCTCTAACGGCGTGGCCGGATTGAGCACCACGCCCGGCCGTGCGCCGCACTCGCGGATAAGTTGAAGGCTGCGATTCAGATGAACACAGGCCTCAACCTGAACGGCCACCAGATCGGCACCGGCCTTGATGAAATCGGGGATGTAGCGGTCGGCATTCTCGATCATCAGGTGAACGTCAAGGGGCAGCTGGGTCGAACGGCGGACGGCTTCCACCACCAGGGGGCCCATGGTGATATTGGGAACAAAGTGTCCGTCCATGACATCGATATGGATCCAGTCGGCACCGGCTTCTTCCACGGCACGGATTTCTTCTCCCAGCCGTGCGAAATCGGCTGAGAGGATGGAGGGCGCGATCAGTTTCATCCGCAGAGGGCTCCTGTGGTCAAATTAGTTATGGTCTAACCCCCCACCTTTGAGGGAGGCGTCGCATGTGTGAAGGTTACCTTCGTCGCAGCCGCACGGCGAAAAAACCGTCGGTGGCATGGCGCTGGACTTCGGTCTGCAGGCTGCCATCGGGATTAAGCAGCGGCGCCATGGTCTCCGGCAGCGACGATGGTTGCCTGTCTATAACAAATTGTGGGTGATTCTTCAAAAACCATTCAAGGACTTCCTGGGTTTCCTCGGGTTCGGTGCTGCAGACGGCGTAAACCAGGGCGCCCTCGGGCTTTAAAAGCGGGGCCAGGGCGGCGAGCAGTTGGCGCTGGGTAGCGCGGTAGCGCTTGAAAGCCTTGGGCCTGCGCTTCCATTTGGCGTCCGGATTGCGGCGCAGAACGCCCATGCCGGAACACGGGGCGTCGAGTAAGATCTTATCGAAGCGCTCAGCAAGCGGCGGCGCGTCGGCGGCTTGCAGCCAGTCCAGCGGGCGTGAGTGTACAATATCGATTCCCAGGCGCTGCATTTCGGTCTCCAGCCGGGCAAGTTTGCGGTCGTCTTTATCGACGGCCGTAATCCGGCCGCGATTCTGCATGCACGCGGCCATATGGGCGGTCTTGCCGCCCAGGCCGGCGCAGGCATCCAGGGTCGCTTCACCGGGCTGCGGATCGACCAGGTGGCCCACAGCCTGGGCCGCCTCGTCCTGCACCTGAAACCATCCTTTTTCAAACGGGGTGCAATCGAACAGGCGCCCGTCGGCCCGATCGATCAGCAGGCCCGCAGGCACATACGCCGAAGGGCGGACATCCAGGGACATCGACTGCAGTGCGGCGAGCAATTCCCTGCGACTTGTTTTAAGCAGGTTGGTTCGCAGCACCAGGGGGGGAATGCGGTTGACCGCCCGGCAGAGCGCGTCGGTCTCGGCATGTCCGAAGCGTCCCAGCCAGCGGGCGATCATCCAGGGGGGAAATGAGTGCCCGACGGACAGGCGCTGAACCGGATCGTCCCCGGCGCGCGGCGAAGCCAAGACCTGCGGTTCGCGCAGCGCCCGTCGCAGAACCGCATTGATATAGCCCGAGGCCCAACTGCGGTCGACCGCCCGGGATAGTTCGACGGCGGTATGGACGACGGCGGCCTCCGGGACGCGGTCCATATCCATAATCTGATAAAGCCCCAGGCGCAGGATGTTGACAACCTGATGGTCTTTCTTCCGGGGCGGTCTGTCCGACAGGGCGTTGAGGGCCGCATCCAGCCGGTAGCGCCAGCGCTGTACGCCGTAGACCAGGGCGTTGACGAAACGGGTGTCGCGGCGTGAGAGCCCGGTGCCGGCATGGAAGGACTCCATCAGAAGGTCCAGCGTGATCGGGGAAGTCTCCAGGCGGACAAGGATGTCGAGCGCCGCCCGCCGGGGGTCGGATGACATCGGCCGCTAACCCAGCCTGGCGCCGGGCGGAATGGAACGGCCTTTGAGGAACTCGGCCGCCGGCATGCGGCGACCGCCGGGTCCCTGGATTTCATCGATGGTCAGGGCGCCGTCACCCGTGGCGATGCGCAGTTCGTTCTGAAAACCGGGCAGCACCGTTCCCGGTTCCGCCGGATGCAGGGCATTGGCCGGGCTGACCCGGAAAATTTTCAGCCGCTGATCACCTAAAAAGGTATGGGCGCCGGGCCAAGGCGTCACACCCCGGACGAGCGCGTCGATCTGGCGGTTGGTCAGCGACCATTGGATGCGGCCGTCGGTCTTGCTCAGCATGGGGGCGTAGGTGGCGGCGGTGT
>CAJHYH010000201.1_pt1 | contig 11563 bp, 12 predicted proteins | sample 9198661 | NCBI WGS metagenome assembly CAJHYH01 (sample SAMEA7708356, study PRJEB35096) | sediment metagenome | biome: marine neritic benthic zone biome [ENVO:01000025]; feature: sediment [ENVO:00002007]; material: shallow marine sediment [ENVO:03000034] sea grass bed [ENVO_01000059] ... | reverse complement strand
CTATGATGGGACTTTCGAGTTTCAGGCCCAGATACGTTGTTGAAATATCCATAATCCTCCCCCCGGCCGAATGTAAGGCCTCTTAAAAAATCATTGTGGTGGTTGGTGTCGGGCAAGCCAAGCGCCCTGCCGGGCGCACGCTTATCCCCTCCCCGCGCATACCGACGAGCATTCATTTTTACCTGGTAATCATAATTACAGGCTCGCCGCGCTTCAAGTCCCGATTCCCGGGAAGGGGTGTCCGAAGCCTGCCCGGCTGGTCGAATCGGTGTTGTTTTCCGTCCCCTACCCTTCCCCTTGCCGCGTCTGTATTCCCAGCAGGGTCCGGCCCCAGCGGTTGAAATGCCGAAGGCCTCAATCTTTGATCACTTCCTCAGAAAGCGCCATGAAATGTTTGAGCAGGGGGGAGCACCATTTTTCAGCATGCCAGATCATGATGACGGATGTCTCCATCTGAGCCCCCCCCCATCTGATTTCCGTCAGCCGCCCATCGGCCAGCTCCGCTTTAACGGCCACCTGGGGGCAGATGGAATAGCCGATACCCCTTTGAAGACAATTGCGCAAACTGTTGAGACTTGAGAACTCAAGCCGGCGGCAGGTAATGTTCTGTTTTTCGAGCGACCGCTCGAACGCGCGGCGGTAACTTCAGTCGGTCTTGGGAAGCAGCACGGTCCGGCCATGCAAATCCTTGGGGTGGACCCGGGCCTGCACGGCGAGTGGATGATCCGGGCCTGCAAGGATCATCAGGCGTTCGGTTTTCAGCAGGCGCACATTGACTTCTTTCAGATTGACGGCGTCGGTCATCAGAAAAGCCAGGTCGATGCGCCCGGAGTTCAACTCCTCGCGCAGTTGCAGATCGGAACAGTTGATGAAATTAAGCCGCACCGCCGGGTTGTCGCGATGGAAGCGCGCCACCACCGCAGGCATGTAGACGGCGGCCAGGGTTTCCGGAATGCGGATGGTCAAAGCCCCGCGGGCATCTTTGGCACCGGTCACCTCGGAGCGGATTTCAGCGGTCATGTCCTCGATGCGGCGGGCGTAATCGTAGAGCTTCAGACCGGCGTCCGTGATGAGGACCCGGCGACCGATACGGTCGAAGAGTTTCAATCCCAGTTCTTCCTCAAGCGCCCTGATCTGGGCCGAAACGGAAGACTGGGCCATGAACAGTTTCGCAGCCGCTTTCGAGAAGCTCAAATGATCCGCAACGACTCTGAATGTTTTAAGCTGCCGAAATTCCATAAATTTCCTCCTATCGTCCGGCCCGATGGGTTGCATCGAAATAAATCGTTGGACACGATTGTTTTAGAGTATTAATCGTAATTATCGATAAAAACAACCCTCGGGAGGATCCATGCACACACCATCTGAACGTGACAGGCGAAGGGCGGGCGAAAAGGCCGCCCAACTTTTCGGCAACGGTTACCACTGCGCCGAAGCCGTTGCCGCGGCCGTCCTGGCGGCCATGGACCAAGCATCCTCCGAGGCCGTAGCCCATGCCACCGCCTTCGGCGGCGGGTTCGGCCGGACCCACCAGGAAACCTGCGGGGCCATATCCGGGGCCCTGATCGCCATCGGGCACCTGCACGGCCGACGCCGGCCGGGCGGCGAATGGGATTACCCGGCCGAACTTGGCGCCGCCATTCGGCAGCGTTTCGTGGACGAATTCGGCACGGCCCACTGCCAGGCCCTGCGCCATCGGTTTGGCGAAGCCCGTCAAATGGCCGAATGCCGCCGGCTGACCGGCTGGGTCGCGGTGGCCCTGCTTGAGTTACTGGCCGATACACCGGTAGAGAACGTGCCTGTAGCGCAGGCCCACCGGACCGGAGGCGTGCCATCTCCAGCCGGAATCGGCGCCTGACGCGCCGGAGGCGCACCAAGACGCCTCATCAAACCTTTGCGCGCTAGAGGAGACCTCATCATGGCAAAAACAAAAGACGGTTTTCGGCGGATAGCGTCCCGGAGGCTATCTATTCTCTTTTGGGGAGATTGCGAACGGGGGAAGCGGCTTCAGGCGATTGCCCGGCGCCATGGTTTGCGTTTCTGCTTGCCGCCCGAGCAATCCGCGCCACCTGCGCAATACAAGTCGCCGCAACCGGATATCGTGATTCTTGACGGCTTTCCCGATTCACGCCGGGCGCGGGATGCGTATTACCAACTGTGGAAATTTCAGGGCCTCCGCTTTCTGGCGTTGAACGATGCCCCCGGCGCCAGCCGTTTCCTGCACGTCGATGGGCTGTCGTTTATCCGCATAATCGAACGCGATCCCGGGTCGGTAGCATTTACCCGGGCTGTTTTAGATCTGGTGGGAGCGCAACGGCCGATCGCATCCCCAACAAGGGAATCAGCGGCAGCGAAAGCGAAATCTTTCGAATGCTGTCCGCTGCACCCGGCTGAACTTGCGGGCGAAACCTGCTGCTGACAGCATGCCCGGTTCGGTTCATTCGAAAGGAGTGGTAATGTTACCGCAGACGCAGAAACAAACCTACGAAGCTTTTTTCGCATCCACCGAAACAAGCGACATCCTGGATCCGAAGACAACGTTGATGATCCAGCTGGCGGCCTCGTTCGTCATCGGCTGCTACCCCTGAATGGAACACTTCTTTGGCGTGGCCAAAGAAAACGGGTTGTCCGACGATGAAATCGGGGCGGTGCAGGCCATCGTCATGGGGGTCGCGGCCGGACGCATCCGGGCCCAATTCCGGCAGGCCAGGGAAAAAATGGGATATGAATGAAGATCCGGAGTGGAATTGAGCTTGGCGGCGATTGTCAGATTACACGGATCTTCTTCCAACGACCCTGCCGGTAACGCCAAAGGCTGACGGCAAAAAGCGTCAAGACGTAAAGGGTCAGGTTGCCCCAGCAGGCGTAGAGGCCCCAGTCGGTGAAGAAGACGACGAGCGTCAGCGGCAGCACCATTACGAAAAGCGTGGCCAGGCCGATGCTGCCCATGATGAAACGCGTATCGCCGGCGCCTTTCAGCGCCCCGATAAAGGTGAAGTACATGGCGTCGAAGGCAATGAACAGGGCCATGATCCGCATGATAACGATCCCCTGGGCCAGAAGCTGGGGGTCGGGGGCGCGGCCGCCGGTCTCCATGACAAAGATCCCCAGAATCCCCTGGGGGGCTGCAATGAACAGCAGGCCCAGCAGCAGCGTGTAGGCCAGCAGAACCTTCACGGTCTGATGCGTGAAGCGCAGGGCGGCGCCCACGTCGCTGCGGCCCAGCGACTGGCCCACCAGGGTGGACAGTCCCATGGAAAACCCGAAGGCCGGCATGAAGGCGATGGACTGGATCGAGAGGGCGATGTTGCTCACGGCCAGTTCAACCGTTCCCAGCCGCCCGACCATGAAGACAAAAAAGGTGAAGGCCAGTACATCCAGCGTGAACTGCAACGCGGCCGGTCCCCCCTTGCGGATGATCCGGCCGAAGAGCTCGGCGTCGAAGGCCCGGCGGGTTCGAATGCCGTAACGCGGCTCGTTACCGGCGTCGAACACGAGGATCGCAAACAGCAGGGCCACAAGGCCCCAGGCGCAGACCGTAGCGATGCCGGCGCCGCGAATGCCCATTTCCGGGAAAAACCAGACACCGTTGATCAGCGCATAGTCCAGGGGGATGTTGAAGGCCATCCCGATCACATTGATCAGCAGTACCGGCCGTGTCTTGCCCCGGCCGGTGAAAAAACTGGCCAGGCAGGTGCCCAGCACGTTGACGCCCCCGCCCAGGCAGAGGATCCGGAAATAGATGCGCTCGAGCTTCTGTACCTCGGGGGCATGCCCGCCCCACTGAAAAATCGGCTCGGCCGCCAGCGATACCCCGGCCAGCAAAGCAGCCGCCAGCAGCGAAAAATAGATTCCCTGCCAGAGACACGGCCCCACGCGCCGGAATTCCCCGGCCCCCGTGTACTGGGCCACAAAGACATTGAGGTAGGTGGTAACACCCGTAAAAAGGGTCAGCACCAGAAATGCCGCAATCCCGGCCGGCAGTGCGGCCGCAATCGCATCCAGATCGTAATTGGCCAGAAACACCCGGTCGGTAAACTCCATGACCGTGGTGGCGGCCATCGAGAACACGAGGGGCAGGCTGACCGCAAACAACTGCTTGTAACCGTTGGCGCGATCTTTCATGACGGCCCCTGGCGCTTGTGCTCGGTCGGCAGGAGCAGGCAGAGCAGCAGGCACAGCCCCGCCACCGCGGTCACCGTCCAGAACACATCGGTGACCCCGTCCTGGACCGCCGTTTGAACCGCGCGCCGCAGGGCGTCCGGCAGGGCGGCCTGAACTTCCGGGTGCAGCAGACTCTCTATCTGACCAGGCCCTCCCCCGGCCGACCCGCCCGGCAGGGGCCCCATCGAACCCGAAGCCTGCAGCGCATCCGTCAGCTGGGCAAAGCGCGGGGCGAAAAAACTGCCACAGATCCCCACCCCCACGGCCCCGCCCAGGGTGCGTGCAAACTGGTTCGAGGACGTGGCCACGCCCAGATCCTCTGGATTCACCGAGGACTGCACCACCAGAAGGGTGGACAAGGATACCCACCCCATGCCGATGCCGATCAGGAAAAAGACGATAAACAGGTAGGCGGTCGACGTCGCCGGGCTGAAGGTCAGGGTCAAGGCGCAACCCGCCAGAAGACCGCCGGCACCAGCCGTGGCCGTGGCCTTGCGCCCGGCCCGATCGATGAACTGTCCCAGGGCAATGGAGCCCAGCGACCACCCCAGGCTCAGCGCAAGCATGGCCAGCCCCACTTCCAGGGGGGATCGGCCCTGGGCCCCCTGGATAAAAAGCGGGGCAAAGGCAAACATGGAAAAAATGGCAAAACTGCTCAGAAAGATTGCCGCGTTGCCGGTGCTGAAACCACGTCGGCGAAAAAAGGCGATGGACAGGATTGGATCCCGGGCCCGCTGTTCGATCACCACAAATACGACGGTGCTGGCCACCGACACGAACAGCAGGCCGAGGATCGGGGCTGAAAACCAGGCATGGTGGCGCCCGCCCAGCAGCAGGGCGAACAGGAAAGCCAGAATGGCCGTGGTCAGGCTGGCGACCCCCGCAAAGTCCAGCGAGACCGCGTCCTTGCGTCGGCGCAGCTCGACGAGGCAGACGGCGATGACCCCGATGGCCGCCAGACCCAGCGGAATATTGATGAAGAAGATCCAGCGCCAGGAAACATGTGTGACAATAAACCCGGCCAGGGAAGGTCCCAGAACGCTGGGAATGCCACACAAGGAACTGGCGAAGGAAAGGGTGCGTCCCCGTTGCTCCGGCGGCGACACGTCCGCCAGCACGACATACACCAGCGCGAAAATGCCGCCGGCGCCGATGCCCTGGAAAACGCGGGCCGCAATCAGCACCAGCATGTTGAAAGCGCAGCCGGCCGCGACGGAAGCCGCGATGAAAAGCGCAATCGAGAAGATGAACAGGCTGCGGTTCGCGTATAGATCCGCCAGTTTACCGAAGATGGGCAGGGATACGGCCCGGGCCAGGAAATAGGCGGAATAGACCCAGCTGTAGAGCGGCAGGCCCCCCAGTTCCGCCACAATCGTCGGCATGGCGGCGGACATGACCAGGGCATCCATGGCACCCAGAAAGAGTGCCAGCAGAGCGGCGGTGATAACGGCCAGGCGCTGCTTCGGAGATATCGTCATAAGCGTTTGGCCCTTGCGAAAGGAATGATCGCGCAGCGGGGGGCCCCATGTCCGACCGCCTGCAGGTTCGCCACGCTATATGAAAGGGCATTGAAAAGCAAACCGCTGAAACGGTGGGCGTGATTTCGGGCGCCTGCGTGCCGGAGCGAGCGGCGCAAATCTCGGCTTATCAAGATGGAATAGAGAGAATACGGGGGATGGGTTTAAAGCCAGCCCTGGTTGATGTTTTGAATTTCCGGCGCGATCAACCAGGCGCGGGCGGCTGTGTAACTCGAAAAGGTTTCAACGCAAAGGCCTTCAAACTCGGCATAACAGCAGAACATGCGGCAGACGCCAAACATGTGGGAATTGGGCGGGGCGACAACCGCCCAGCGGCTGCCCCGGTAAGCCTCGGCTGCGCCCAGGTGCGCGGCCAGTTGCCCGAGTTCGTCCGCGGGCGGACCGTAATTGGTATGGCGGGCATCGATCAGGATTCTGACAGGCAACTGCAGGGCCGGATCGGCTTCTATTTTTTCAAAAGCCGTGCGGACCTCCACATAAGAGGAGCTACCGTGAGCGCTGACAAGCACTAGCTGATCGTCGATCTTGAATTCAATACTCATGCCGGCTAATTGGGTCGGGTTAGGGCTGCATCCGTTGCGGATGCTGTGGAATGTTCACACTGTAGGCGCATTCAGGTAATATGTCAATATTTTCTATTATTATCAATAAGTCAGAATAAACGACCAAACCACTTCTGATGGCCCAATGGTGCGGATCGCGTGGCAGAAGACCCCAGATCTTCAGCACCATTATAGAAAGAACCCTGCCACATTGTCTCCCTCAGACGACCAGGTGCCCGCTGTGTGCGGCCACGGCAATGGTCGTCTTGACGCCGGCGTTGAACGCCAGGCAGTCATCAATCATCCCGTCGCTGAAAATGACGCCGTTGTCCGCCATGTGGGATTCGATCATCAGGGGCGAAGCCGCGTCGACCCGGCCGAAAACCAGGGAGGCCGAGGTGGCCCGGCTGGGAAACGGCTCGCGGACGCTGAAGCAGAGATAATCCGCATCCCAGGCAAACGACGATTTTACTTCGGCCGGCGGCGGGGAATCGATGAAATTGCCGGCCACACCCAGTGCCCCGGTGACGATGCTTTTGAACCAGCCGGTGGAGCCCAGACCAGTGGAAACGATTACGCCGCTCGAACTCTGGTCTTCTTCACGCCGGCCGCTTCGGAGGCGATAGCGGGCCGAAACATGGCTGTGGGCGCCGATAAATAAGTCGTTTACGGCCAGGAGCTGCTGGCCGTCGCTCAATTTGGCCCGCGCCATGGTGATCGGCCGCATATCCCGCCCCCCGGCAATCACTTCCGGAACCACCGCCGCCAGATCGCGGACCGCGAAGGGCAGCAGCAGACCGTCCCAGCGTTGCGGGTCCGGATTAACGCCGATCACCGGCTGGGCCTTCAGGTATTTGAGCGAATTGGCCACGAGGCCATCCTGACCCAACACCACCACGACATCGCGCGCGCCGAAGATGAAGTTGGGCAGAAAGGTGCGCTGCAGGGTCTGCACGCGACCGACGCGGCGCAGCACCCGCTCGGCATCCTTCACGGCGGCCTTGTAGACCTGGTCCTCCAACTGGTAGTCGGAGAAATCGGACCCGAGGTGCTCGATATAGAACCGGGCCTGGGCAACCGTGTTGTAGCGCGACACCAACTCGTCCAGGCGGGTGTCGCGCACGATCAGGATGATCTTCTGCTCCGTTTGCGGTGCCATGCGGCTATTCCCCCTCCGGGACCATACCCAGGCTGTTTCCGGGAGACGACGGGCTGCCGGTGGCGGTCATCAACTGCTGCAGGAGGTCGGGCGTGATATTCAGATTGCCGATCCGGTCCGCATTTTCCGCCAGGTTCTGGAAGGCGGTGGCGATGAGCTGCGACGGTGCCATGCCGGCAATGGCCAGGGCCTGAACCACTTTGGGATCGACCGATTTAAACGTATCCATGAGGGCCTGCATGCCATAGGCCTGGGCGTCGGCGCCCTGCTTCCGGTTATCAGCTTTGAGGGCCACCAGCTTTTTGTTTTCCTCCTCCAGGACGATCCGGCCCTGCATGTCGTCTTCGCGCATGATCTGCTTTTTCTCCTGCACGGCACGATCCGCCTCGATACGGGCCTCCCGGATCTGGCGCTTCTTGTTTTCCACGGCCACTTCGGTGTTCAGTTCATTTTCCTTGATCGCCCGCTCCTGTTCGACCGCGGCGTTGCGGCGCTGGTAGACCGCCTGGTCGGCGTCGCGCAGCATCTGCTCGCGCACCTCGGCCTCCAGCGCGCGGGCCGTTTCCGGATTGGGTTTCACGGCCAGGACCGACAGGGCCAGGATTTCGATACCCAGCTGCGCCACCAGTTCGGAAGCGGCCAGGCTGCGGCGGACATTGTCGACGATGCGCTCCGCGGATTGCAGCGCGCGGCGCAGCGTCAACTTCTGGACTTCATTGCGCATCAGCACCTGCGCCTGGTTGACGATGCGCTGCGGCAGTTTTTCGGGATCCTCGCCGGCATAGCCGCGGTTGTTGGCGGCCAGGGTGAAGTTCATCAGGGCGGTCAGCTTGAGCGGGTCTTCAACCCTGTAGGTCAGCTGTCCCTGGATGCTGACCTCCTGGTAATCCGCCGTGGTCTGGCTGAAGATGAAGGGCACATCCATGCTGGCCAGGGAGACGGATACCAGGGAGGTGCGCGGGGCGTGGTAGAAAAACGCAAGCCCGGCGCCCTGCCGCTTGATTTTGCCATTCACATACTGGAGCAGATAAGTGTTGGGCTGGGCCTTGACGAATCGGAATGTCAACATGGCGGCCTCCTTTGGCTATAATTCGAAGTTGAAACCCTCTTCGGTCATGCGGTCGTATTTGCGTTTATCGAAACTGTAGAGCCGGGCGGCCCGGTGGGCCACATCGGTTTCGATCTCATCGAGCTCCGCCAGGATGTCCATTTTAAGGATCTTCTTGCGAAAATTGCGCTTGTCCAGCGTGCGGTCCAGGATCTTTTCATAGAGCTGCTGAAGCTGGCGCAGGGTGAACTTGCGGGGCAGAAGCTCGAAGCCGATGGGCACGTAGCGAATCTTGCCCCGCAGGCGCTGGCAGGCCGTCTGCAGGATGCGGTTGTGGTCGAAAGCCAGTTCGGGCACGTCCTCGATTTCGAACCAGGCTGCATTGCGGGCATCCGTGGCCGGGCGAACCGTGTGCGCGGCCAGGTTGACCAGGGCGAAATAGGCCACCGTGATCACGTGCTCGCGCGGGTCGCGATGCGGATCGCCGAAGGTGTACAGCTGCTCCAGGAAGACACCTTTAAGCCCGGTTTCCTCGGCCAGCTCCCGCCGGGCGGTTTCCTCGATGGCCTCGCCCACCTGGGCAAAACCCCCCGGAAGGGCCCAGCAGCCTTCAAACGGCGGGTTGTCCCGCTGAATCAAGAGGACCTTCAAATCTTCGTCATCCAGTCCGAAGACAACGCAATCCGCCGTTACCGCCGGTCTTGGATATGTATAAGTGTAATTCATGACCACCCCGCTCTTAAGTGTAATTTTTACACTAAGCTTAGTGTCATATTTACACTATGTCAAGCGATAAATTTAAGCCGCCGGCAGGAAAATCTAAATAAGGCCATTGGAAGAGAGAAAGCGAACCCGTGAGGCCGTTGCGGGCCACTGCACGATCGCTCCGCCTTGGTTCGAACTTACCATCGTCCGGACGGGATCGATACCTCGTCTTGCCGGGGGGTTAATCCTTCACCCCGCAAACGGCGACTACCTTCCCTAACCCCTTGTAATCCCAAAAGATTTCAGTTGGTGTGCACGGCAGGACAAATCGAGTGCAGATGCCAGCCTACAAAATCGCCCCTGGTTTGACAGGCGGGAAGAGAATTCAATTCTAAAACACCGGCCAAAGGTGCAGGCGAATACCTGCACCTAGAGGTTAAAAGGCAGAAAATCTTCCCCCCAGGGCCAAAAAAATCCTTTCTGGGCCGTATTTAACCGACATGGCACCAGGATTGCTTCGGGTCATCGGGCAATCAATTCCTTCATTTTCAACTTGCCGTAAATCCTCTCGCCAGCCATGGCGAACAATAAAGGAGCAATCCGATGAAAACGCACAGCAAACGATCAGTCGTCATTGGCGTCGTTGTCCTGTCCTGGTTGATGTCGATGCCGTCGGCCGTAATAGCCGCGCCCATCTTCGACACCACCGACTACATCACCGGCATCGAGGGGCGAAGCTACCGCTTCGACACCGCCGCCGGGGCAGGCGCATTCAAAGCCACCTTGAGCGATCTCAGCTACGGTCCCTTGGGATTTGACTTTCTGGGGCTCTCCATCTCCACGGCCGAGCGGACGCTGGGGGCGATCGATGCGCCCGGGACGATCTATTTTAGCGGCATCCCGGATACCAACTACTATGCCAATGTCTTCTGGGTTGGGGCCGGCACGTTCGATACCGGCCTTCTGGGCGTCCAGGTCGAGGCCGTGCCCCTGCCGCCTTCGCTGGTCTTCCTGCTCTCCGGCGTGGTGTTGATTGCCGTTTCGCGTCGTCAGTTGGCGCAAGCCGTATGACCCGCCTGGTGTCGGAATGGCGGGCCGATTAGAACCTTTTTATAGAACAATAGAGAGGGCTGGGCAGCGTGGTGAGACGGGGAGCGCGCAGAGCAGGCGTACTGCATATGCGCGTTCGAACCGGCTCATGATGGACTTCCTTGGCAATACCGTGGATGTGCAATCCTGCCGCGCGGCAAACGCAAGCACAGGCACCCGGGTGCGTTTTATCGTCGGGCGTTATTCGCGTGTTGCCTGGGTCAGCTTCAGCTCGCCGGCGCCGAATCTCCTGATGCGCCCGCTCACCTGCAGGGGCAGGCCGGACCCGGGGTCGACATAGATAACGATGTCTTCGTGCATACCCAGAAAAGAGAAGTTCTCCGGCTCGTCCAGATCCGAGGCCAGGGTTTCGGTCGTCAGCTTTATTTTGCGCGCCTTGACCTCGCCCGTGCGCTGCACTTCACCGCCAGGCCTTTTTTCGCCAAAATCCACCGCAATCGTTGCTTCGCCCCCCGGGCTGAGCGTCACGCGATGGAGCTGGCGTTTTCCGAAAACACAGACCGTAAAGGGGGAATCGGTGGTGATACGCTCGGGGGCCGACACCATATAGATCAGCAGCAGGCGCTCCGAAACCACCGGGCATCCCAGGTGCTCCCGGTCAAAGGCATAGAATTTGTTGACCTTGCGGGACCATTGGTCAGGGTCTTGCCGGGTCTCGGCCTTGCTCTGCGGCTCGCGGTTGTGGCGGAAAACCCCCTGCCGGGTGAAGCGGTAGGTCTTCTCGAAATCGTCCTCGCCCCGCCGCAGGCGAAAGCGGCCCATGGCGGCGCCATCGCGCGGGTCGAACCAGACCTTGTTGGTAATATGCACCGGGTCCCGGAAGACGGCATCAAGCGTCATATCCAGCTTGATTAACGTGACTTCCGCCCCGGAGGGCTTCACGGGCGTACCCTGCGCGGCGTCCAGCAGGCCGGATTCAACCTGGGCGGACGGCAGACGCCTGAGCGCCAGGTCGACCGCCAGATCGACCTTCCAGGTTTCGGCACGGTAGGCAAGATGCGTCCAGGCGACACCCCGCGATTCGAGCCGGGGCGGCGTTTCCGCCGAGGGGCTACCGCCGCAGAAGGCGCTGCCGGGCAGCACCAGTATGATGATGCTGACCAGCAGCGCTATCGCCGGGCGGTTAAACCATTCTCCGAAGCGGACGCCGGAACGTCTGGAAATCAATAACGGCATCGGTGCAATCTCCTCAGGCACGGCCGTCGCCCCAGCCCCAGAATCGGTAGTAGTGGGCGCGGGCGGCGCGAAAATCTTCCGGGTCTATGCGGCTGCCCGCGCTCGGACCATCCGGGACGGG
>CAJHYH010000339.1_pt1 | contig 11584 bp, 8 predicted proteins | sample 9198661 | NCBI WGS metagenome assembly CAJHYH01 (sample SAMEA7708356, study PRJEB35096) | sediment metagenome | biome: marine neritic benthic zone biome [ENVO:01000025]; feature: sediment [ENVO:00002007]; material: shallow marine sediment [ENVO:03000034] sea grass bed [ENVO_01000059] ... | reverse complement strand
GGTTGCCGCCCTGCAGGCGGTCTCCGGCGGGCAGTGATGATGACAGCCCGGTGCGATCATTGGGTTCAAGGGGTTGCGCTGTCTCCCCCCTCACTCCAGGACAACACCGCCGATGTCGAGCGCCTGATCGGGTTGCTCGAACGCCGTCTGGGGGCCAAGCGGATTTATACCGATTTAGCCCTGATGGCCGTTTTACCGACCCTTTTGCGGGATAACGCCTACCGGGTGCGCAGCATCGTTTTCGGAGCGGGAGATCGCTGGGACCTGTGCGCCGTGACGGCCGACGACCAGCAACCGGCGCTGGGTCTGGCCGTCGATCTGGGGACCACCCGGATCGTCTTGAGCTTGATGGATCTGGCCAGCGGACGTGTTCTCGGTGAAGATTCCCTGGACAATCCGCAGCTGGCCATCGGGCCGGATATCCTCACGCGGATCCATTTCAGTGATGAGGGGGATGGTCTGGCCCAGCTGCAGGGCATGGTGGTGGCGGGATTGAACCGACGGATTGCGGCGCTCTGCCGGTCGCAGGCCACTGCTCCCGAACGCATATTTCTGATGAGCCTGGCCGGCAACACGGCCATGACCCATCTCTTCCTGGGGCTTACGCCGCGCTGGATGATCCGCGAGCCCTATATCCCCGCGGTCAATCGACCGGGGCTTTTGAAGGCGCGCGATTTGGGGCTGCGGCTGCATCCTGACGCCCGGCTGTTCGTCTTTCCGAATATCGGCAGTTATTTCGGCGGCGACCTGATTGCCGGGATTCTCCACAGCGGCCTGCACCGTCGGGAGGAGACGGCCATCCTGGTGGACGTGGGCACCAATGCCGAAGTGGTTCTGGGCAACCGCGACTGGCTGATGGCCTGCGCCGGTGCCGCCGGTCCGGCCCTGGAGGGCGGCGTTTCCAAGATCGGTACCTTGGCCCGCCCGGGGGCCATCGACCGGGTGACCATCGACCCCGAAACCCGGCGGTTTGAGCTGCACACGATCGACGACCAGCCGCCGGTGGGCATTTGCGGCTCCGGGGTGATCGATCTGGCCGCCCAGCTCTACCGGGCCGGCATGCTCGACATCCGGGGACGGCTGGTGCCCGAGGCCTGCAACGGCCGCCTCGTAGCGGGTTCGCACGGGCCGGCCCTGCAAATCGTACCGCCGCCGGCAGGGGCCGATCGGAAGGGGCTGTCCATCGGGCAGGCCGAATTCGACAGCCTGATTCGCTCCAAAGCGGCCATGTATACCATACTGGAAACCCTAACCGGCGCCGTGGGGATTGCACCGCGCGAGCTAGCGTCTTTTTTCGTGGCCGGGACCTTCGGTGCCTTCATCGACCCCGAGTCCGCAATCACGATCGGCATGCTGCCGGACCTGCCGCGGGAATGCTTCCGGGCGCTGGGCAACAGTTCGCTTGAGGGCGCCAAGCGGGTTCTGGCCGAGCCCCTGCTGCTGCCCCAGGTCGATGCGATTCGGGACCGGATCACCTATATGGAGCTCAACGTCAACCAGGAGTTCATGATTCGCTTCAGTGCGGCCAAATTTCTGCCGCATACCAACCCGGAACTCTTTCCCTCCGTCGTGGCAGGGGACGGAGCACCCGGGGCTTAACCCCAATCGGCAACCCTAGCAGGAAGACACCATGGCGAAGTTATACATTTTCACCCGGCGCGGCCGCAGCGAGTACAATCTGGTGGATCACAACGTCCTTGGCCGGCACCCCAAAAACCGCATCAAGGTGCTCGAACCCGGGGTTTCCAAGGTGCATTGTCTGATATCGGCTGAAGACGAACAGCGGTTTTCGGTCCGCGATCTCGGCAGCCGCAACGGGACCTTCGTGAACGACAAGCGGATCAAAGGCAAGGTCGTTCTCAAGGATGGCGATGAAATCCGGATGGGCAGCACCCGCTGTCTTTTCCGGGACAAGATCGATGCGCTGACCATCAATTGGGTGGAGGAGACCCGGGAGGAAATCGAAGCGCGCATTCGCCACAAGGTGGCACCCCGAAAAATGGACAAATTTTTCCCGCAAAACAACATTATCGACGACGAGATGCTGCGCGCCGACTACGAGCGGTTGCGGGTCTCGTTTGAGCTGCAGCGCGACATCGGGTTTGATCTGCATATCGACTTTATTCTGGGCTGTGTGCTGGACCGGGTGTTTGAGTTTCTGGAATTCGATCAGGGCATTATTCTGCTGATCAACAAAAAGGGCGAGTTCAACGTAAATTCCTTCAAATTGAAGGATCTGGACGCTGATTTGACGGTTTCGCGCAACCTGATCGATTACGTGGTCGAAGACGGTCTCGGGGTGTTGCTTACCAGCCCCAATCCCAGCGCCGACAATGCGTCCCCCGATCTGCTCGAATCGCCCGTGCATGCTTTTCTGGCGATTCCCATCATGGATGAGCAGGAACTGATGGGTGTCATCCTGCTCGAAAAGAAAGACACCTACACGCCTTTTCAGGAGCGGGATCTCAACCTGCTTTCCAATGTGGCCAACAAAACGGCGCTCTTCATCCGCAACTCCCAGGTGGCCAAGGGCGTCACCCGTGAATCCCTCGAGCGCGAGCGCTTCCGCAAGATCGTGTCGCCTGAAATGGCCGAAATGGTGGTGGCTGGGCAGCTGGAGGTGGCAGAGTACGGTGAATGGCGACCGGCCACCTTGCTGATGGCCAACATCATCGGCTTCAATGCCCTGGCCCGCGATATGGCGCCCGACCTCCTGGTGGCCATGCTCAACCGCCATTTCGAATCCCTGGTGAAGGTCGTTTTTCGCCATGAAGGCATGGTGAACGGATTCATGGGAGACCGGGTACTGGCTGTATGGGGGGCGCCGCTGGGCCATGAGGACGATGCCCTGCGCGCGGTGGCGGCCGCAATGGAGATGCACACGGCAGTTGAAAAACTGAACATCAAACGGGACGAGGCCGATGAACCCCCGATAGAGATCGGCATCGGGCTGGCAGCGGGCAATGTCCTGGCCGCCACCACGGGATCAATGCGCACCCGGCGATATAACGTCTTTGGCGAACCGGTCGTGCGGGTGCAGGCCGTCTGTGCCGCCGCGCGCGCGGGCCAGTTGATGATCGCCGAGGAGACGCATCAGGCGGTTCAAGGCCGTTTCGCCGCCGAGGAAGCTCACCCCATCAAGCTGAAGGACGGCACCGTTCGCTGTTTCGAGGTTCTGGGTGCATCTGAAGAACGACCGGAGCGCCCCTGGTCCTATCTGGGTTGACCCGCGCGGACGCCTGCGCCTCGTCTCCCGGCGGGCGGGCTTCAGTCCGCCGCGGGCTTGTTGGGCGCCAGCAAAAAGTGGTGGATGTAACGCAGGTCGATTCTGGCCAGCGACACACGGCCATATTCGGCCTGCAGTTCGTCGAACAGGGATGCGAGCGAAGGGCCCACGGCGTCCGCCAGTTCGTCCTCACCGCTGCCCGTCTGCCCGGCCAACCACTGGAGGAAAGCGCGCCGCTGGTCATCGGTGATCACCCGCCCCGCCGGCGTCGTCCCCCGCGGCGGGCGCTGGAAAAGCGATTCCCAGAACGCGCCAAATGCCTCTAATGCGATCGGTTGGAGATCATCCGCCAGGCCAAGCGAGCTGCGGGCCCAGAGGGTCAGCAAGACGTTCTGATAGGTCAGGTGACCATAGCGGCGCGGCGGCTTTTCGATCGGCATCCGCTCGAGAAGGCGGTCGATGGCCTGGATCTGGGCCAGCTCCAAACCGGTGGCCTGGATATCGGCCAGGCAGTGAAATTCCCGATAACGATGCCCCTGGCGGTCGCGGTCGAAAAAGAGCGGGCGTTTGAGCAGCAGGCCGCCCAGCACCCCCAGCCCGGTTTCCCCCCAGAAGGTCAGCGGCAGCCCGACGCGGGCGAACCAGCTGGCCGTGACCCAGTTTTCGGCTTCCTGCTTGAGAAGCACAGCCTGACTGTAGCCCAGACGGAAGAGCCCTTCGAGGGTGAACGACTGCAGGTTGCGGGCGGCATTGGCGGCCAGCGGCGGCGTGGGATCCAGGCGCTCGAGGCCGATGCTGAGATACCCGCAGGCCTTTTGCACGGCAGCGCTTAATTCCTCGCGGCTTTCCGGTTGCAGCCGGTCGGCCACGGTGATGCGGTTGCTGAGCGAAGCAAATTCAGATTGGACCCGTTCGAGGGCCTCTCCCGGCGGGATGGATCGCAGGGCCTGGTGGAAAAGCTGGTCACTATCGATCAGGTCCAACGGTGCCATCGGCAGGCGGGTGTTCTCGTCGGTGGCCAGGGAACGGAAACGGGCCGCGGTCTGGTGAAAGAGGTCGAAGCGCAGCGGCTGGTAGAGGCCCACGGCTTCCTCAAAGGGGAGAAAACCCTTTTCGGCCAAACGCACGTTGCGCAGACGGTAGGCTTCCTCTTCCGCCTCGGCCGGCACAACGTTCATCGCGGCCAGCAGCAACCGCTGATAGTGGACATGGTCATCTTCGGCCAGGCGCTCCAGAATGCGACGAACGAGGCGGTGATGCTGTTTCTGCTGCTCCTCCCCCAAAGGTTCCGTCGAGGGGATGTCGAGGATGCGGACATAGAAGAAGTTGTCAAAACTGAAAAACGCCGGACCGAAGTCGGCCGGATCCTGATCATGCTCCCGCATGCGAATCGTGATGGAATTGAACAGGTAGTATTCCACCAGATTGGATTTCTCAGCCGCCAGCCAGCGGACCATGCGGATGGGTTCCGCCGCGACGAGCCTTTCGAGCCAGAGGAAAAGGGACTTGAAGTCGATGCGGTCCCGGTCCCAGACTTGCTGGTCGAGCACAAATTCGAGTTGGCGGTGGGAGCCCAGGGCCACCAGGGGATGGGCGTCGTCCAGGCCGATTTCCTGGACCAGGAAGTAGAAATCCTCCTCCGGGAAACTGTGCACCAGGGCGGCCGGCTGGGGATGCTCCAGAATGTGGGCCAGGGCCTTCTCCGGCGGCAGCGCCAGGCACTGGCGGCGTTGGGTCGCCAGTTCGCGGCGCAGGGCCAGCATTTTTTGGTCGGCATTCGCATTCGGCATGGTTGGTATTTATCCTTGTCTCCGCTACCCGTGTGCGTCCGGTTGGACCGCGCCGGTCGTCATTGGCCGGCCTGTGCTTCCGTGTCTGCCCTTTTGGCGCTCCACGGGGCGAACTTCATCAACATGAGCATTCCCGGGACGGCGATCAGCGTGCAGAAGATGAAAAAAGGCCCCCATCCCATATACTTCGCCATAAATCCCGTCCCCGATGAAACCAGCACCCTGGGTACGCCCATGAGGCTGGTGAGCAAAGCATACTGGGTGGCCGTGAACCGCTTGTTCGTGATGCTGGCCATAAAGGCCATATAGGCCGCCGTACCCAAACCCGCGCTCAAATTTTCAAAGCCAATCACGATGCCCAGCGCGACGAGGTTGTTGCCGAGCTGGGACAAAACGGCAAAGCCAGCCGTGGAGACCGCCTGCAGAACACCGAAAATCCAGAGGCAACGGTTAATGCCGAGATTCAGCATGATGATCCCGCCGGCCATCGTGCCGCCGATGATGGCCCAGAATCCGATCAGTTTGACCAGGGCGCCGATTTCGGTCTTGGAAAAACCCAGATGGATATAAAAGGGGGCCGTCATGGAACTGGCCATCGTATCACCGATTTTGTACATCAGAATGAAAGCCAGAATCCATATGGCGTTCTTGCGCTGGAAGTACTCGACAAATGGTTCCACAACAGCTTCGCGCATGTTCAGAGGGGTGCCAAAGGGTGTCGGTGGCTCAGGGGTCAGCAAGGTGGCGATTACCCCGGGCAACAGACAAAGGGCCAAAAGCACATAAACAAGTCCAAATGGGATGTGGTCGGCCAGGATAAGCCCTCCTCCGCTGGCCAGCAGCATACCGATGCGGTAGCCGCCCACATAGAGGGCCGAGCCGAGCCCGAGCTCATTGTCGGCCAGGTCTTCACGACGATAGGCGTCGATGACGATGTCCTGGGAAGCACTGAAAAAAGTCACCAGAAAGGCCACACCGGCGACCAGCCAGGGCGCCTTGAGCGGATCAGTGCTCCCCAGACTGATAATGGCCAGCATGAGGCTGGTCTGAAAAACCATGAGCCAGCCCCGCCGCCGGCCGAAGAGGCGGAGGGTAAAGCGGTCCAGAACCGGCGCCCAAAGGAATTTCAGCGTATAGGGCAGACCCACCAGGGCAAACAAACCGATGACGGTCAAGTCGACACCGACCTCGGCCATCCAGGTCTTCAGCACGAATCCGGTTAGTTCGAGCGGCAGTCCGGCGGCGTAGCCCATGATAAAAGCGACCAGCATCCTCCGGCTGAATATGGTCCGCAGCAATCCAGCCCGGCGCCATAGGCGCTGGAGCCACGCTTTGAATTTTTGAACCCGATCAAGGAACCGCATACGTGTCTTTCGCCGATCAATCTCAAGGACGGGGGCCGCGCTTGCTTCGGCCAAGCACCGAAACGAAGGAGCCGCCTTCGGCGGCCGAGGCTGCATGCGCGATCGTTTCGGGGCCGGCCTTTGGCGGGGCCTTGGCAAGGCCCCGCTCTTCCGGCACCAATGCCGGCCAATTCAGCATTGATCGCATCTATAGTCCAATTAAGACGGCAATACAAATCTCGTCAGCAACCAGCACGCATCGATGTTTTGACACCGGGGCCTGACTTGGCTATCCCTGTAGGGAATTTTCAAATCCATAACCGGGAGGGCCGCATGCACAGACATGTCCGGGGCGTTTGCATTTGCCTGCTGGCGCTGGTTTCAATGGGATTGGCTTCACCGGCTAGCGCCGCATCGGGTAAAATCGCCGGTTGCGTCAGTTTGACCGATACCGACGGACAGGTGGTCTACGGCGATTGGGTGCGGGTGTTTCTGGTGACCGAAAAATTTGAAATCCCCAGACTGGACCTGACCGGCGCTGAAACGGGGGTCGCGCGGACCGCCCGCATCAACAGCGCCCACACGGCATTCTTTATCCGGTTCAGGGAGATGCTGGATCGAGACGGCTATCTGATCGACGACAAATTGACCCGGCCGGACGGCACGGTGGCCTTCAGCCGACTGATTCCAGGCCGCTACTATCTGGTGGTAACTTTCCCCACCATGATTGCCGGCCAGAAAGCGGCCTGGCAGGTACCCGTTGATGTGGCCGACGGCCGGACGGCCCATGTGGATCTGAATGCCGCCAATATGGCCCTTAGGCCTTAACCGCTGTGCAGAAAGCTCTACTGCACGGATGACATTGCAGACCGGCCGCCCGCATGGTGGGCAAGAGAAATGGGACGCAGGCAAAGCGCCGCTTATTGATGCAATGGATTACCTCTCCGCGTACGGGGCGCTGGCCGGCCGTTTTGTTGCGGGGCCAGTTCAATCCTCCAACACTATTGAACCGTTGGCCGGCCCGCTGAATTTCAGCGATATTGCAAGCAGTGCCTGGGATTGCACTGCGTCCCATTCGTAAATGTTCCCGACGGCGCGGTACGGCCGCTTCGGCAATTGAGGCTGGATAGACTTGGAACCGTTCGAGCGCGAGTGAGCGGGCCCAAAAACCGCAACGCGGTCAGAACCCGCAAGGCATGGATTCGCTATACTATGGGTTGGTCCGCCCGTCCATAGCTAACTTTTCCCTTTCCGTCATCTGCGCGGGCGGCTTCATTGTGATGGCCTCGGCCGGACACTCGAGGGCGCAGAAGCGGCAGGCGATGCACTTGCGCGCCGGCGCCAGCACCGGCCGGGCCCGTCGGTCGGCATTATCCTGACTGAAAGCAATTGCCAGGCAGGCCACCGGACAGGCATCGATGCACGCCCGGCAGTCGACGCAGCGATCGTAGTCGATGACGGGGCGCGGCCAGTTGCTGGCCCGGCGCCGGATACGCGCGCATCGGCGGCCGCGGGTGTCCAGGACGGCGCCATGGGGACAGATGCGGCCGCAGGCGCCGCAATCGATACAGATTGCGGCTGAAACCCGATGGCGCTTGCGCGGCTGGCCCGTGATGGCGGCAGGGGGACAGACTTTGAGGCACATTCCGCAGCCCACGCACATATCATTGATCCTAAACGCCATCCGGCCGCTCTCCCTGGGTCTTCAGGCCCAGCTTTTTTATTATCTCCGGCCGTGGGCGACCGGTCGCGGGATTCCACCCCAGTTCCTGCCAGTAGTCGCTTCGCATCCGCTCGAGATCCACCCGCCGTCCCTGATTGGCCCCGGTGGTCGGGGGCGGATGCCCCAGGGTGCGGGCACTGGCCTTGAACGTTCGGGGGTCCACCCCCTGCTTGATATTGAAAAGTTGTTTCATCGTCTGGATGCGGTCGCCGATGACCATATAGTCCGCCGGTTCCCGCTGCCAGCCGGTAGCGGCATTGAGCCATTCGAAAAGCGGCAGGCGGTCGACGCCTAAAAGGGCACCGAAAAGACAGGTGCCGCTGCCGTTGAGGATGTTCATGAACCGGCTGCAGGCGGCCGCGGCCGCGGCCCGTTCTGGCGACCACTCGTATTTGTGGCCTTTGGTATAAAGAAATGCCACATCGGGCAGGGTGTCGATCTTTTCCCACAAGCGGAACATTTCATAATACATCTGGGAGCCCAGGGTGTGGCGTCCCGGGGTCGGCTCCGCGCTGTAATGCAGGGCGAAGCCGGGATCGTAGCGGCCGTCGTGCATGCCCAGCTCCTGGCCGCCGGCATGCATGGCCAGCGCGGCGGCATCGCCGCCAATCCGTTCGGCGGCCCGTCGGGCGCCGTCGGCCAGCAGGTCACCCACGCCCTCGCGGGCGATCATCTTGCGGGCCAGGGCCACAATCGCCGGGCTGTTCCCCCAGGTCAGGTCGAGGCCATCGAGATCGGCACGGGAAAGCAGGCCCTGCTCATGGCATTCCATGGCGAAAGCGATCGTGCCGCCGGCGGATATGGTATCCATGCCGGCCCGGTTGAACAAGTCGTTGAGTTTGAAAATGCTGGCGGCATCGTCATTTAGCAGCAGCCCCCCCAACGACATGACGGTTTCGTATTCCGGCTTGTGGCCGCCCGGATAGGCGCTGCTATCCGCCATGACGCCGCCGCAGCCCAACGGGCAGGCATGGCAGTGGTATTTGGCCACGACCGGCTGGGCAAAGACTTCCGGGCTCAATTTGGCGCTGCGCTCGCGATCGAAATCCTCGTTGCTGCCCTTCCAGTTTTTTATAGGGGTGTCGCCGATTTCGACCATCAGCTGGTTCATGCTGGCGGTTCCGTATTTGTCGAGCATGAGTTTGTAAAGCATGCCGTCCATGGCCATCTGGACGGGCAGCAGGCGCATGAGGGTGCCGGTATAGGCCATCATCATGCCGTTCATGAAGGGCGGGTCGAAACGGAGGGTTTCGATGCAGTCGCGGCTCAGCGTTTTGACCGCCTCCGGGTCGTGGACGCGTATGCGCCGGGCCCCCGAGAGCACGACGGCCTTGAGCCGTTTGGCGCCCATCACGGCGCCCAGGCCGGACCTGGCGGCCATGCGCCCCCGGTCGTTGGCCACGCCCGCGATCAGGGATTGCTTTTCGCCGGCCGGCCCGATGCAGGCCACCCGCACGCCAGCTCCGCCTTTCTCAATAAGCCGCCGTTCGGCCGTGAAGGTGTCCTGGCCCCAGAGGTCATCGGCTTCGCACAGCGCTGCACGCCCGTGTTCGACCTGCAGGTAGACCGGTCGCGGGCTGATGCCGCGGAAGAAGATGCCGTCGAAGCCGCAGCGTTTGATGGCCGGTGCAAAATTACCGCCGCAGTTGGCATCGCCCCAGCCGCCGGTGAGCGGCGATTTGCCGGCCACCATCCAGCGCCCGGTAAACAGGCTGCCGCAGCCGGTCAGCAGCCCGGAGACGAAGGCCAGTATATTGTCGGGACCCAACGGGTCGGCGTCCGCGGGTACGCGGTTCAGAAGCTTGCCGAGCGCCAGCCCGATGCCGGAGAGCTGTTTTTCATAGAAGGCCGCCGGCAGGGTCTCTTCATGCAGGGTGCCGCGGGTCAAATCCACCCACAGAATCTTGCCCATGTAGGGTGTGTCCATCTGGCCTCCGCAGGGCGGTTTCGGCAAGGCGTGATTGGTCACGGTGGCCGGGGAAAGGTACAGGCCCAGATTAATGAGAATTAACCCAAAAAAGTTTAGCGGTTCCCTTTGGGTTTGTCAAACGGGAAAAACAGGCAGGGTCGGGCCGACCGTCGATGTTCAGCTGGGGTCTGCAGAGCCGATGCCGACGGCCGGCGTTAAACCGGCCGTGAGGCGATGCGACGCACGATCAGGCAATGTCGGTGGGGTCGTCGATCACACAGCGGTCATCGGGGCAGAAGATATTGAGCCACACGCCGGGTTTATCACGATCGGCCTCGTTTTGAACCGGCACCGTCATGCGTTCTTCTTCCCGCAGGCAGGCTTGTTCCGGACAGAAGACCTCTATCCACAGGCCCTGCTTGCCGGTGGCTCGGGCCGCTTTTTGTTTGTCGTCGGGGAGATTGACGACTTCTTCTTCCGTGAGGCAGCGGGCATCGGGGCAGAAGACCTTTAGCCACATACCGTCATCCCGGGATGGGGACTGATTTTTGAGATCCATGGCGTACCTCCCTTTATGTCATAGGGTCAAGATAGACATGGATGGCGGCAGATCAAGCTGCTTCTGCGCCTGGCGGTTTGAGTGGCCCGTATTCAGAATTGAAGCAGGGGCAGGGCCTCGGGCTTTTTGTCCTTCTCGATCGGAAGCCAGCGGGTTCCTTTCTGCTGTCGTTCGACGAAGGTCTCGTTCACCTGGCGGCTGATGGGTGTGAAGTAGAAGGCCAGTTTCATCTGACGGCCGTCTTCAGTGGATTTGAGCTTCATCTTGATCTGGCGATAGCGCCAGCGATGGGTGGTCATCTGGCTACGGGCTTGATAGGAAGTCTTGGGAAAGCCATAGCGCGACGCCATGTAGTTGCGCAGTTCGGCAAACGATTCCGGGGTGTCCAGCATCAGAAAAGCGGCAAAAAAATTATATTTGTAGGTGCCGTAGATAACCTGCGCCACCCGGATGCCATTGGCCATCCGCACGACCCCCGGCTTCGCGTAAAAGCGCAGCTCCTCTTTGCCGTGCAGGAACTTGAAGCCGTCGTGTTCCCGGATATCCGCCCCCCAGGGCAGGCCCAGAAAGGCTTTTTCAAGGGGCAGCGCGGTTTCGGCGTGTATGGGGGGGAGGAAAAAAAGGGCGAGGGCACACGCCAAGGCGTAACAGTATCGGTTCATGCTCTACCTCTTTAGAACCCCTTTTTGAATATGAAAGGGGGTGACAGGCGGGGAAGGCGGGGCTGGCAATGGCCGGGCCGTCATCCGCCGTAAGATTGCCGGGCGCGCAACATGCTATTCGAGTTCGGCCAGCAATCGGGGGAACAGATTCTCCAGCTGGACTTTCATATAGAACCAGTTGCCGTCGGGGGCGGTAATGCCCAGCAGGCGGAGTCCGGCCAGGCTTTCCAGGGGTGACGACGCGATCAGCACGACGCCGTTCTTGGTGTGAAGCGTCAGGGCTTCACTGCGTTTGAAGCCGGCCTGGGCAATGGTTTCTTCCGACACCGAGAAAATACTGCTCATGCCCACAGCCAGGCGTTCCAGGTCCAG
>CAJHYH010000056.1_pt1 | contig 11595 bp, 8 predicted proteins | sample 9198661 | NCBI WGS metagenome assembly CAJHYH01 (sample SAMEA7708356, study PRJEB35096) | sediment metagenome | biome: marine neritic benthic zone biome [ENVO:01000025]; feature: sediment [ENVO:00002007]; material: shallow marine sediment [ENVO:03000034] sea grass bed [ENVO_01000059] ... | reverse complement strand
GGTCAACCGCCGCTGCCCCCCTGGCGTCGAAGAGGCCAAGATCTGAATCGCCATCCGCCACCGGCAGCAGGCCGGGTTCATGGTGTACGGAATCACGACACCGCCCCTTTCCATTCCGGCAACGGGCATTATATTGCGCATGCTCTTCAATGGACCAGCCCACGACCCTGCGGTCGCAACCCTACCGGACGGAGGGATCACATGGAAGATCGGTTTGAAAAACTGGAAACCCGCCTGACCTACCAGGACAAGACGGTTGAGGCCCTCAATGAAGTGGTTACGCGCCAGCAGACCCAAATCGACCGGCTGGAGAGAGAACTCCAGTCGCTGAAAGATGTCTTCGACGGCACCACTGGCTCGCACCACAAGGTCTGCGCCGTGCGCAGCGTTTCCTGAGTGCTCCAGCGGCCCTATTGCGGCAAGAGCGCATTTCGAGCCCCAGTTCCGCTGTGGGGGCCGCGGCAACTTCTTCTGGCATAATCAGGGCGATCCTGCTAAAGCATCGATATAACCCTCCTCCTCTGCAAACCCCGCATCATGAAGGGAGCCGCCATCATGTCCGCTGACGCCGTGCTTCTGGAAGTCAAAGATCAAATCGGTCTGATTACACTAAACCGGCCCGGCAACCGCAACAGCATGACCGCTGATCTTCTTTCCGCCTTCCATGCAGCGGTCCTCAAGGTTCAGCGTGACCGCGCCATTCGCTGCGTGATCATTACCGGCTCCGGGCCCAATTTCTGCGCCGGGGCTGATTTCAACTCGACCCTGGGGGACGGTGACCGACTGCCCCATGAAAACTTCATGGCAATGTACAGACCCTTTCTGGCAGTGGCGGATATCGACGTGCCCGTAATCGCCGCCTTGAACGGCCATGCGATCGGCGGCGGGTTCGGCCTGGCGCTGATTTGCGACCTGCGGGTGGCCAACATGCAGTCCAAATACGGCGCCAACTTCACCCGCCTGGGGTTTCATTCCGGGATGGCCGTCACCCATATGCTCCCGCGCCTGATTGGCCTGCCCCGGGCCAATGAACTGCTCCTGTCCGGGCGTCTGGTGAGGGGTGCCAAAGCCGCCCAGCTCGGCATCATGAACTATGCCGAGGAACCCACGGAAGTCATGCCGCGGGCGCTCAAACTGGCCCGGGAGATCACCGGCGGCGCACCCGCCATCGTGCGCATGATGAAACGCTCCATTTACCGCGACCTTGACTGGGCGCCCCGGGAAGCGGCCGAAATGGATGCCCACCTGCAGTCGCGCACCTTTGAGATGGAAGACGCCCGCGAGGGGGTAAGCGCGCTTCTCGAAAAGCGGGAACCGGCGTTCAAGGGACGCTGAAAATGAATACCATCCGCGTCAGCAGTTGGAACGAGCTGCAGGATGCGCTCTTTCAGGATTCCTGGAATCCGGACATCGAGCGCTACCGTTCGCGCTTTGCCTTTCGCGGTCTATCCGATGTCGACTATCCGCTCGACACCACGCTCATGCGCCTGGGCGGGCCCTTCGTCGAGCTGGAACGACACCTTCTGCGCAATTTCCGCAAATATGCCCATCGCGATGTGGTTGAACGCGATTCGATCTGGCACTGGATGTCCGTTGCCCAGCACCATGGCCTCCCGACCCGCCTGATGGACTGGACCTATTCACCCTTCGTGGCCATGCATTTCGCCCTGTCCAATCTGGGAAAATACCAGTGCGACGGCGTGATCTGGGCCGTCAATTATTTGAAGACCCACTATATCCTCCCGGAGAAACTCAAGTGCGCCCTGGACCTGGAAGGCGCCAATGTCTTCACCGTGGGCATGCTTTCCCAACTGGTTCAATCGGTCTCCGAGCTGGCGGAAATGGCGGCCGCGCCCTTTGCCCTCTTTTTCGAGCCACCCTCCATCGATGACCGGATCGTCAACCAGTTCGCCCTCTTCTCCACCATGTCCGATCCCATCGCCTGCATGGACGACTGGCTGGTGAGCTACCCGGACATCTGGCGGCGCATCGTCATTCCGGCCGGTCTCAAATGGGAACTGCGGGACAAGCTTGACCAGGCCAACGTCACCGAACGCGTTCTTTTCCCCGGCCTGGACGGGTTGAGCTCCTGGCTCAAGCGGCAGTACAGCCCCAAGCATTAAGATCTTTCCTTGGAGCGCGCAGAATCATGTGGCCCATGAAGGGGAATAGATTTCGTTGTTTTGCGGTTCAGCTTGCAGCCCCCTTTGTCCCGCGCTGAGCATCGGTGTATCGAACGGATTAGGCTCGCGGACTTGTCTGAGCGAAGCGAGTTTCCGCGAGACCCGTTCGATACGGCGACGCGCAAGAGAAAGCGGGGCAAGGGCGTTTTCTTTTGGTTCCTTTTCTTTCAGGCGAAAGAAAAGGAACATCATAATAATTGACAACGCAGGGGTCAGGTCTGATCTCGCTGGGTTATCAGTCATGGTGCAGGATTTAGCCCCTATTTAATACCATCTGGTTTTCGATCATTCTACCATTAACCTTGCGTTCTGCAGTCATAAATTGGGCCTGGAATATTGGGTGCCGAAGTCGTTGCGTCCGAGGGCAGCGAAATAATATGGCGCGTCCTCTAAGATCAGCGATACCAAGGCCGCCCGTGATTCTGACCCCAGAAATGAAAATATAAGAAAAGGGGAGAAAAAGATGCCTTATGTCAACATCCGCATCACCAACGAAAATGTAACACCGGAGAAAAAAGCCGTCCTGATCAGGGGCGTAACCGAACTGTTGCGGGACACCCTGGGGAAGAATCCGGCGACCACGGTCGTGGTCATCGATGAATTGAGCACCGACAACTGGGGCATCGGCGGAGAAACCGTCACGCAGATCCGCAAGGGCGCCACGTGATTATCGAAGATCGGCCGGAAGGATGCGTGCCCCCGGGGCGGACCCAAGCCGGACGGACTGCGTAAGGCGCCTCCCGCAGGGCGGGAGAAGCGTGCGGACTTGTCTGAGCGCAGCGAGTTTCCGCGCGCGCCGGACGAATAAACGCGTCAATGAAGCAAGCATCATGCTGCCAGGCAAGGCCTCCCGATGAAGCGAGACGCGCAGCAATCGTCAGATTGTGAGCACCCGCGCAAATTGGGGACTCACCGCAACACAAGATAGCTGATGAGGAATCCCGCAGCGCGGAACAACGCCGCATGGCGGCATGAGGCGCCGCGTCATTGGCTGGTTTGGGGATGCGCAGGATACGCGGGACACGGCGGTTTCTTTTGGCCGGATCGGTCGAACCTCGCCGGGTCCTCCACCAGAGATGAAGGGTTTAGATCAAGATTAACCGAAATCGGCCGCCGCCTCGGCAAATTTCAGGTTGATGGCAAGCTTTTCCAGCGAGAGCCTTACCACGTCAGCAGCCTGGGGATGGGTGTGCAGATAGCCCTCGAAAAAAGCCTTCACGGCCTCGGGGGCCTCCATGCCGGCCACGGGGATCACAGCCGCAATCACGCGTTCGAGCAGCAGGGGGTGGAAGTCTGCCAGCTGCGCCTGGGCGCCCGCAAACCAGTTCCACAGGTCGCCCACGGCATGTGGGTTGCGGCCCATGACCGTCAGCGGAATGAAGCGGTTGCGATCCGGCACATTCGTCAGCACGTAGGATCGCGCCCGGTCCAAGACGTCCGGATCGCGGAAACAGCCCATCGCCGCCAGTACGACCAGGCGTTCGTGCTCACTGCCCGCGTTCTGGAAACGGCCGATCAGGCGCTCGAAGGCCGCGCCGTCGTTCAGGAGGGCATCGGCCTGACAAACCCCTTTCAGGACATCGGGATGGAGATCGGCGCGGTCCGCCGCCGCGTTCACGAAGGCCATCGCTTCTTCAGAACCGTAGGCAACTGCGCTGAAAATGAATTGATCGCGCAGCGCGGCGACCGCATGGGATTCATCCGGCGTCGGCTCGAATCCGATATGGGCCAGGACACGCGAAGCCAGCGCCCGACCGGTCGCGGCGATGCGGGATCCTTCGTTCCCGCCCGTCACCAGATGGGCGTAGCGTAAATGCTGGTCGATACTGACCAGGGGCATGTAATCTTCTTCACGTTCATACCAATTCAGAAAATTGAGGTAAACGCCAAGCGGCTCCCTGCCGGCGCGCACCATGGCGAAAAGGTCGTTCTGAAGCCCCCAGCGGTCAATGGCCGCAAAGTGGCCGCCGCGCACCAGCAGCCCCAAAGCCGCCCGCTGGGCGGCGTCAGCGTAGGCCACCCGGTAGAATCCCGTCTGCCCGTCGTTGACCTTGACGACAAGTGCGTCTCCAATGGCGACCGTCTGCCGGGCATCCTGAAGCAGAAGACGCTGCTGCCGCTGGGTGCCGTCCGGGTCGAACAGGCGCAAGGTGATCGGAATCGGCCACAGGGTTTCATCCGCCCGGGGCTGATAGGTAAAACGTTCCTGCGTCAGTTCAAGCTGGTCGCCACGGCGCTCGGCCGTCACCACGGGGTGCCCGGGCTGTTCCACCCAGGCCTGCATGATCTGGCGAACGGGCGCCTCGGAGGACGTTTCGAAGGCCTCCCAGAATTCGAAGCTCCCGGCGCAGTCATAGGCATGGGTTCGCAGGTAATGCCGCATGCCGTTCTGAAAGCTGTCCTCGCCGATGTAGTCCCGGATCTGCCGCAGGATGCTGCCGCCCTTGCTGTAGATGATCGGCGCCGTGGCCGTGTTGATCACCATGTGCTCCCCACCAGGGATTTCGATGGGGAATGTCTCCAGGAGTGCATCCCGCTGCAGGGCGGCGTCCGTCTGTCCCAGGACGAATTTTTCCCAGATTCCCCAGTCGGGGTAGTAGTGATCGACAATCCCGTAGCCGAAATAAGTGGCAAAGCTCTCGTTGAGCCACAAAAAGCACCAGTCGGCGGGCGTGACCAGATTGCCGAACCACTGATGGGTAATCTCGTGGGCGATAACCTCGCAGATCCGTTCCCGGCCTTCCTTGGAAGTCGTTTCAGGGTAATCCAGCAGGAGATTTTCACGGAAGGTGATGGCCCCCCAGTTCTCCATGGCACCAAAGGCAAAGTCCGGAATGGCGATCAGGTCCATCTTGTCGAGCGGATAGGGAATATCGAAATAGCGCTCGCAAAACGCGAGGGACTGGCGCCCGAATTCCAGGCCCAGATTACCGTAGCGCACCGCGTCCGGGGCCGCCACCAGACGTACCCGCGGATCTTCGTTGTCCACCGCGGTCGCAAAGGCCCCCACGCCGAAAAACAGCAGGTAGGTGGACATGCGCGGTGTGGGTGCGAAAACCACTTCCTTGATGCCATCCTCCAGCGGCGTCTCCGATACGATCGCACCGTTGGAGATCGCCTCGTGGTCATCCGCAACCACCATGATGACCTCGAAGGTGGCCTTGTGTCGGGGATGGTCCAGACAGGGAAAAGCGCGCCGGGCGTCACTTTCCTGAAACTGGGTCACCGCCATGGGCGCCACCTGGCCGTCGATCATATAGCCGCTACGATAGAATCCGGCCATCCCGTCGCTGATCGGGCCCTCATAATCGACGGTGACCGTCAACGGTCCGGCCACCGATTGCGGCAGGTCGACCAACAACTTCTCGTCGGCTTCGCTCAGCTCGAAAACGGCCGGGGCCCGTTCGTCATCCCACCGGACGTGGCAGGCCTCGATGGCGAGCCCGAGGCAATGGAGCGCAAGGCGACTCATGGTTTCCGCCGGGCGGAACGCTATCTCGGCACGCCCTTTGAACGTGAAATCCGCGAGATCCGGAGCAATCGTCAATCGGTAGGTGAGATCATGGAATTCGTTCATAGGCCGTCTTTCCCCTTTTGCGTATACGCCGTTCCGACGGGAATGGTGGCGCCCGGGATAACGGTGGGCGTCATTCACCCACCAGGGCCGAACACAGCAGTCGCTCTCACGCGCCATCGCGCTTCGGAGACAAAGGCGCCTACATCAGATCACGAATATTTCGGAGGCGCACCACGATTTCATGCAGTGCCCTTTCGGCCCGCTTGAGAAAAGTCCTCAGGGAGGGCATTTCCTCGTGGGAGAAATCCATGATGGCCGATGCCATTCGTACTTTCAGGGGAACGCCGTTGATGGTGAAAATATGGCGATGAAGATCGTTGACGATACGGTCGCGCGCAATTTTGACATCCTCGGGCATGGTCATGGGCAGCATCCAGAGCATGCGGCTCTTGTCCAAGGCACCCACCATGTCCGGGTCGCGCACCACCCGGGCCATGCGGTCCACGACGGCCTGATAGACTTCTTTCTGTTGAACCGCCCCCGGGGCGGTCTTTTCGCGCGGAATGGCCCGCACGATCGCGAACATAATCACCGAGAAGGGGGTCCCGTAGCGAATGGCCCGTTGCATCTCCTTTTCCACGAAAAAAAGGATGCTGGAGCGGTTCATGACCCCGCTGGGGAGTTCTTTCTTTTCCTGCTGTTTTTTCCAGGCGACTTTCCCCTTGACGATTTCAGCGTAGATCTCCTGAAAATTATTTTCATCCACCCCCCGCTCGCGCAGCCCCCCGCGTACCTGCTCCAGGATATGCGCCAGGTCTTCGCCCTCGGCCGTGCCCTCTTCGAGCGCACCCAGAATACTGAATTTCTTCAGATCACCGGCCCCGGAGGGAAGTCCGCCGCCCCATTTGTCAAGATCGATCTGAAGTCGGGCGAGCATGGCCTCCATCCGGGCGCCCAACCGCTCCTCGACCTCACGCAGAACGTCACTCTGCAAATCCTTGGCATGGAGCTGATCCACGATCTGGGACTGGACCCGCCGCAGGACGCGGTCCAGCGCTTCTTCTTCACCCTCTTCGGCGTTGGCGGCGGCTTCGAGGGTCAATTGCCCGCCGATCCTTTCAGTATACTCTACCAGCAGATCGGAGAGCAGCTTTTCATCACCGGCCCCTTTACGGATTTCAGCCGACAGATAGATCAATTCGGCCGCTATCTGGGGGTTGGATAGGACCTCCTGAATCAAATCTTCGCCTTCCACCCCGATTTCTTCGGCCCCCTGGGTCAGCACCTGGGCCAGCCCCTGGCTTTGGAGCTCCTTGCCCAGCGCGCTGATCAGTTCCATGTAGTCGGTAAGCGCCATACCCTCGCTGATCAAGGCTTCCTTGAGCGCCGGCATCAGGCGCTGGAGTTCCTGGGGATCCGGCAGCAGGCGGCGGATGATCTGGGCCATACGTTTGACCGTGATGGCGCCCTTGCGGTATTCGTCCTTGATCAACTGGACGAAGACCCGATCCGTCAGCTCATTGGCTTCCTTGTGGATGCCGGCCTCGTCGGTATAGACAACCCCTGCGGATTTCTGGGCCTCGATGCCGTTGAGCAGTTTGCGCTTCATGTCGAAGACCGCTTCCGCCAGTTCGGCCAGGTTGGCCCCTTCCATCTCCGGGCTTACCTTTTCAACTTCGCTGCGCAGCCGGTTGAGCTGCTTGATGATCACCGGGCCGGAAGCGCCGCCCCCGCCGCCCTCTTGCGCACTCTGCTGTGCGGAGGCCAGGTCCGAATCGATCAGGGTGCGCGAAGCGGCCCCGGGATTGTCGATCACATAGCGTAAGGACATGGCCTGCTCGAGTTCCTCCATGACCAGCCCGCCGGCCACCACACTTAAAATACTCTTTTTCTTTTCGTCCGGTACCGTGCTTGCAGCGGCATCTTCGCTCTGGGCCAGCGAATCCTTGGAGACCACGGCATCGTCTTCCGTAACCTTTTTGTAAACCACGTGGTTTATCTTGATGGCCTCGACACCGACGCGGCCCAGTTCCTTGCGCATGCCGTCAACATTTGGGTATGCCGCCAGGTCGATGAATACGCGCACGAACTCGGAGATGTCGTTGGAGAGGATACCTTCATGGAACGACAGCGACTGGATGCCGGCCTTTTTAAAATGCGACACCATGCGGGCCACGTTGAGCCGGGGATCCAGAGGTTCATCCTCGATGAAAAACTGGTCACGGTTCATGATCAGCACCAGGGGCGTCTGAAAATTCAAAGCCGCCTGGACGGTTCGGAAGAAATCCTTGATCGACTGGGAGGTATAGGGATGGTCGAACTGATACATGGTCGACCGGTTGAAAAGCAGGGAAAACGATCGGCCGACTCGGTCGAATTCTTTTTTCATCTGCACTTTGGCCATGAATGCTGCCTCTCCGGCCTTGGCAGGATGACGCCGCCCGCAATGCTGCGGCCCCGGGCGTGCACACCGGCCTCAGGCCTCATGCGCCGGTTTGTCTTTAGGGCGCCACCTTCCACCGCGGCCCCTTTTCACAGCCGCGAAGGGATCGTCAGTTCAAATAGTTCTTTTCATAGGCCTGCAGGTCCTGGAGAAATTCCCGGCAGGTCTGGTAGCGATCCGCCTGACGGTAGGCGGTGGCCTTCAAAACAATACGGTCCATCTCCTCGTTCACATCCGAATTGAGTTCCGAGGGCAGCTTCAGGAAACAGCCCTCTTGACGTTTGACCTTCTGTTTGAGCAGTGTCACCTTGGAGTCGAAAGGCGGCAGCGGAAGGTCAGGCGAAAGCATTTTGAACAGCATGGTCCCCGTGGCATAGATGTCGCTGCGGCCGTCCACCCCCCTCCCCAGAATCTGCTCCGGCGGCATGTAGACCGGCGTGCCCTGGACCATGGGCATATTTTCATCGTCGGCCCGCAGCACTTTGGCGACCCCGAAGTCGGTGATGATCGGGCGTTGGGTATGCTTTTCGATCAGCACATTGTCCGGCTTGATGTCACGATGGATAATCTCCATCTGGTGGGCGTAGTCCATGGCCTCCAGCACCAGGCTGCAGATACGCACGGCCTCTCCGGCCGGTATGGTTCGACGAGACGGCAGCAAGTTCTTTTTGGCCAGGTTGATCATGCGACCGAGTGATTTTCCGTCCACAAGCTGCATCGTGAAAAACAGAAATTCGTCCGTTTCCCCCACTTCGTACACCGGGATAATGTTCGGGTGTGACAGGATGGCAGCCGACTCGGCTTCGGACTGAAAGCGCTCGGCGGTTTTGGGTGTCAAGAGCTTCTTGGGAAGCACTTTCAGCGCGATCTGTCGCTTGAGCGTGCGCTGATAGGCAATGAAGACAATCGCCATGCCACCCCGCGCCAGTTCTTTTAAGATGGTGGAGGTCCCGACCTTGGTTCCGATCAGGTGGTCCACCTTCAATTTGGCAATGGCACCCATCAACCCGTCCTTGCAGCGTCGCCCGGCCCCAGGCCTCGATTTTACCGGGATCGGACATCGAACCCGTTGATTATTTTATCTATCCCAATTATTCCCCGAGGTCAAACCGCAGCACTGCGGCGGCCACGGCCTCAATCCCTGCGCGGCTTTGACATCCACGGGATCATCGTTAGGATAGAATAACCTAAATGCCATAAAGATCAATAGCCCTCCGACAGCGGTCCGGGCGGTACATTAGGATATTTGAATGTCCCCATTGCAGCCGAAACGTACCCTGCCCCGCAGGGGCATCAACCTCTCTGCTTTGATTGTCCTGATGCTTTGCCTGGCGGTAAACGTCAATGCCTTCGAAGCCGTGCATGACCTCGAGATCAAGTTGACGCCATCCCAAGCCCGCCTCGATGGCATCGATCGCATTACGGTCAAGGATCATGTCCGCCCTCTGAAGTTATTTCTGGGGGCCGCGGTTGTCATCGACCGCCTGGCCGTCAATGGAAAGCGAAACGGCTACACGCGAAACGGCAGCAGAATCGTCGTCGATCCACCCGCATCCGGAAATTGGGAGCTGACCATTGCCTACCATGGTCGCTTCGACGATCCCGCCCCCATCGATCCGGTCAATACGGATAATCCCGGATACGGCGTCACGGGCACCATCTCGCCCCGCGGAACACTATTGCTGGGCGGCGCCGGGTGGTATCCGTCTGTGGCAGCGGCAACCCAACGCTTCCGGCTTGTCGTCGTCGGACCGCCCGGTACCACGGCCGTCACCGCCGGACGTTCCATCAAGGCCGACAAGCGACCGGGTCTCTCGGTCTCCGCATGGCAGATCGACACCCCGGTCGAAAGACTGGCCCTGGCGGCCGGTGACTATACGATACGCAAGCGTGTCGACGGACATCTTCAGGTGGCGACCTATTTTCTGAACAACGATGCCGCCCTCGCGGACCAGTACCTGCAGGCTTCACTAAAATACCTGACGGCCTATGAATCCCTTTTCGGCCCTTACCCCTTTGAAAAATTCGCCGTGGTCGAAAACTTCTTCCCCACCGGCTACGGGTTCCCGTCCTTTACCCTGATCGGCGGCCGGGTGCTGCGACTGCCGTTTATCATCCCCACCAGCCTGAGGCACGAAATCGCCCATTGCTGGTGGGGCAACGGTGTACTGGTCGACTACGCCGGCGGCAACTGGAGCGAGGGCCTGGCCACCTATGTATCCGACTATCGCTACCGGGAATTGACCGCTGCGGCTGCCGCCCGTGACTACCGCCGGCAGATGCTGCGCAACTACACTGAACTGGTCCCAGCGGGTGACGATATCCCCCTGACACGTTTCACCGGACGCCACGACCCGCTGACCAAGGCCGTCGGCTATGACAAGGCTGCCATGATATTCCATATGCTGCGCCAGCGTGTCGGCGATCCGATGTTCTGGGCGACCCTGCGCCGCTTGGTCGCCGATCGCATGTTTCAGGCCACCTCTTGGGAGGATATCCAGGCTGCGTTCGAATCCACCTGCGACTGCTCGCTCGAAACCTTTTTCAGTCAGTGGGTCAACCGGGCCGGCGCCCCGCAGCTGGCATTGACGCAGATCGAACGCACGACTACCGCGGCCGGCAGCCGCATCAGCGGTATCATCCATCAGCGTGGGCCCGCCTATGAACTCGAGGTCCCGATCCGGCTGAGCAGCGCGCAGACCGCCCAAACCGAGACGATTCGCGTGCAGGCGGAGAAAACCCCGTTCGAGATCCAGACCAACTTTGTGCCTGAACGCCTCGAAGCGGATCACCGGGTGGACCTTATGCGGCGCCTCGCGCCGGAAGAAATGCCGCCGACGATCAACCGCTTGAAATCAGTACGTGATCTGCTCGTGGTCCTGCCGGACGGCCAGGCCACCGATCCGGCGCGCCAGGCCGCTGACCGGCTGGCCCGCGCCCTGGGCGTTGCGCACGTGAAGATGATCGCTGCGGCCGACTGGACACCTGAACAGCTCCCGGCACGCAATATCCTGATCATGCAGGCGACAGACATTTCGGCGATGCCGCATTTCAGGTCCAACGGACTCGTCATCACGCCGGACCGTTTCAGGTATCTCGAGGCCGCCTATGACCGTCGCCGGCATACTTATGTAGGGGTATACCCGCATCCCGACCGATCAGAGTTGATTGTAGCGGTCTATCTTTTCGGCCGGGCCGAAGACCGGCTGCGGGTCGCTACCAAAGTACCGCACTACGGCCGCTACAGTTACCTGATCTTCGAAAAAACCCGCAACGTGGCCAAGGGCACCTGGCCGATAAGCCGCTCGCCCCTGATCCATGTCTGGCCACCGGCGCCCGGCGGGTAGCGCCCGCCGGCCATCAGCACCCTTGCCCAACCGGCGCCAAAGGGCGAGGGCTAAATACGAGGTGTCGCCATGAGACCAACCCTTATTGCCGCCCTGCTGGGCGGG
>CAJHYH010000208.1_pt1 | contig 11616 bp, 8 predicted proteins | sample 9198661 | NCBI WGS metagenome assembly CAJHYH01 (sample SAMEA7708356, study PRJEB35096) | sediment metagenome | biome: marine neritic benthic zone biome [ENVO:01000025]; feature: sediment [ENVO:00002007]; material: shallow marine sediment [ENVO:03000034] sea grass bed [ENVO_01000059] ... | reverse complement strand
GACATTTGAACTGCCTGTGAAAGAGCCGAGTGCGAGCCTAAGCATATGATAGCAGCCCACAGCCACAGCGAACCCAGCAACCAAGAGGAATGCGTTCATTTCCAGAACGATAGGGCCTATCATTGCCCCCGCGCCCCGATACACCGATCGCGAGACCGATAAGTAAAACCGTTCTCACCCACTGCTTCGAAGTGCCAACGTCGAAAACCGCAAGGAAAAAACTAAGCGCTTCGCCGCTTGCTCGTTACGTCCGATTCCGTCATCGCTCTCCCCCGTTGCTTCGTTGCCCACGGGAGAGCATTGTCCTCAGACGCGACGCGCGGGGAAGAACGCTCGACGGTTACCGCTTACCAGCAGCCGCACGATTGCGCAGCTCGCGCCCGTGACTATCGTTCCAGCAGAAGCAGCACGCCGGCGCCAATCGCGACAACCGCCATAATTTCGCTGCTGCCGGAAAAGCTCCGCTTGATCAAAGGCATGATGCCGGTAAGGATGAGTCACACGGCCAGTACGCGCGCCCCCCAAGTCTTCGAAAATCTAAAAGCCATGTGTGTCTTCCAGTCAAAAGCAGTCTAGGCGCTCAGTCGCGGGCTCGGTCGATCCTGAAACTCGCGACGAATGGGAGATGGTCGGACACGGTCTCCCGAACCCTTTCCCGGCCCATGTCCATCGACCAGTGCATGGGAAACACCCGCAGGCTTCCACGAATGTATTCCGTGTTGAATGTCCGGCTGATCGCAAAACCGCCCAGTAGGTTGGCTCTGCCGGCCTCCAAAATATGAGATTATCGCTCCTGCAGGTCCCAGGACGACACAAAATCCATCAGGTCTTCACCACCCAAGTGGTGAAAGTTGCTGACATCCCGGCCCGGAATCATATTGAAGTCGTCCATCAGGAGAATATCCTCCCGACTCTGTTGCCGGCGTTCCGTGATGAATTGTCCAACCACCTTCGCCTGTTCATCGCGGATCTGCTGTTCAGAAGCACCACGGCCCGACTTCAGGTGAGCCAAGATCAGCAGGAAATCGAAATGACCAGCCTTTATGTCAACCAACAAGGCCTTCCTTCTTGCCGCGTCGCCAAAATCTGAACCATCCGGCAGGCGCGGGTTTTCCGCTGTGATGCCCTCCTTGAAGAGCGCGCCGATGTGGAGGTCGCTTGCCTGACGAAGGATACTCGAGTTGCAGGCCACACCCTTTCTCGGCCAAGCCCCGTTTCAACGTCCCAGGAGCGGACAGAGGACTGATCTCCACCAGGGCAACGACTTCCGCATCGAGCAGCGCCAGACGTTCTACCTGCCGTTCAAGTCGTTCCTCAGGCACTCCACCAGAACCGGCCAGGGTTTACGCGGCTACTTAAATTTTCTGGAAGTAATAAATCATCTACCGATAAGCTCGTATATTACCCTGGAAAACGTCTTAAGTTGATAAGGTTTTGAAATTGCTGCGCTGAAACCATAATCTCTAAACTCTGACATAACGGGGTCATTTGAGTATCCACTTGACACGATGACCTTGGCACTAGGGTTCAAGTCGAGAATTTTCTGGACTGCTTCTTTGCCGCCCATACCCCCAGGAATGGTCAGGTCCAGGATCACAATATCAATTGGATTTCCTGTGCTTTGGCCCTCCTCATATACCTTGATTGCTTCCTCGCCATCCTTGGTAAGAAGCACCTGGTGCCCAAGACGTGAGAGCATGGCCTCGGAAAGTTCTCTGATCTGTTCCTCATCATCCATGATCAGAATTCTCAATGCTTTTATTTGATGTGCTTCCTTCTCTTTTGTCACTTTGTGTGGCTGTTTCGCTTTTAAGGCTGGCAGAAATATCGTGAATGTTGTACCTTCTCCTAACTTTGATTCAGCGGAAATATGTCCATCATGACTGGCGATTATTGAGTGAGTAATAGCAAGGCCCAGCCCGCTTCCCTCCTGTTTGGTTGTAAAATAGGGATCAAAAACTGAATCAATCACCTCTTCCTTTAAACCGATACCCGTGTCTTTTATACTGATTCTTATGTAATATTCCCTTTGTTTTACTGAAATATTTCTTGGTGGAGATTCTACATTCTCACAACTGATTTCGACAGTGCCGCCAGTTGGCATTGCTTGCTTTGCGTTGAGGACAATGTTTTGAATGACCTGGCTAAACTGGCTTTTGTCCACCTCGGCTAACCGGAGATCTTCCGGCATATCATAGCGGCAGGTAACATCACTGCCGCGCAGAATAAAATCGGCTGAATCCCGGATGATTTCACCCATTGACGCTGTTTCTTTGACCGGGTCTCCCCCCTTTGCAAAGGTAAGCAGTTGCACAGTGAGGTCTTTTGCTCTGATTGAGGCCCTCTCCGATTCCGCCAGAAGGCTGCGGGTTTCTTTCTCCAGCTTGTCATCCAATAAAGCAAGGTTAATGTTGCCAAGTATTGCGGTTAATATATTATTAAAATCATGAGCTATGCCACCTGCCAAAATACCAACAGACTCCAGCTTTCTACTTTTGAGAAGTTGCTTTTGTATTTTCAGGGTCTCTGTTACATCCCGAAAAACCACGACAACGCCGATGATCTGATTGTCCTTGTCCCGGATAGGAGCCCCGCTATCCGAAATACTCCTTTCTTTGCCATCCCTGGCAATAAGAGCTGTATGGTTGGCCAAACCGACAATCTGTTTTGATGCCAAGACTTTATCCACAGGGTTTTCACAGGGAAGGCGGGTCTTTTGATTTATTATGTTAAATACCTCCACAATTTCTTTACCAATCGCTTCTTTTTCCGACCAACCGGTCAGCTTTTCCGCCACGTTATTCAATAAAACTATTTTTCCACTCGTTTCTGTGGTAATCACCCCATCACCAATACTGCGCAACGTCACGGCAAGCCGTTCTTTTTCATCGGCAAGCGCCACGTCCACCTCTTTCTGCCGGGTGATGTCCACTGCAATCTCCATTCGGACAAGATGCCCATCAGTCCACCTAATTGCTTGATCACGGCATTGATACCATGCTTGATTCGAAGTATTCTGCAACTCCCAGACCAAGACTCCAGCAGGTTGTCCATTGGCGTCAAGGAGCTTGTTATTGTTACAGAATGGGCATTGACCATCTTGACCACTCTGCAATGAACTCCAACAGGTTTTACCTGTAATCTCACCCCAAATGTCTTGGCCGTATTTATTGATAAAGAGCACCTCGAACGTCTCCATGTCGGCGACATAAACCAGCGCATCAACACTGTCCATCACTGTTTTGAAATTTTGGTATGAAAGGGCTGTTTGTCTATCTGCCTCTCTCCGTTTCTCGATTTCTTCATGCAATTTCACGTTTCTTCGTTCGAAAATGTCTGCCAGTTCCTCTAACTCATAAATGGCATTGAGAGACTCGTATGTTTTGCCTGAAACAATATCTTGACTCCGCACTCTTTGACATAACGTCAGGATTGGTTTTGAAATATTTTTGGCAATTGTTACGGCCAGCAATATAGCAACTAGAATAAAAACAATGGCGAGCAGAACGAGCGGTGCAATAACCTCTTTCACGATATCAGTATATGATGATTTAGGAGTGCCAATTTCTAAACTGAGCCCCAATTGTGTCAGATAGTTTGAATCAGGTGCAAAAGTATGGCTCAAGATGAGAAACTCCCCATGTTGCTTGCGGTTCTCGAAAATCACTTTTCCTTGCTTTAGCAGACGAAAATAAAACCCCCCGCTGTAAGACTCAGCCCTCTCTGCAAACATCCCAAGGTCAACCTCCATTACCACGGCACCTTGCGGCGTCTGATAAAAAAGAATTGGTTCAATGAATATGATTCGCTGCCTCTTGGTGGACAACTGTACAATTGACCGGCCTGCATCCAGGCAAATGCGCAATCTGGATGTCGAAAGATAGTCCGGCGGGCCTTCCATGTTCGAGCGAATAACTTTGCCCTCAAAATCCACCACGGTGAGGGCTGTCACTTGTCTTGACTCTATAAACCCGTCCATGAGCGTAGCCAGATAAACTTCTCTGCCGCTTGTGTCTACAAGACTGTTAATAATAAAATGATTTTTTGTGAGGCTGGAGATGTTTTGCCTCTGAAAAGAAAGATAGTTTTCCAAGGCCTCTTCAATGTCCAAAACCTCTTCGGCCATGGATTTTATCAACCCCTTTTTCAGCGTATTGGTCATCATCAAGCCAACCGCGCAAATGACGAGCACCATCATCACGATGACAAACAGTGCGATTTGCCTGGTCAGGCTTTTGTTAAGCGTTGTTTTTTCCATTACGATTTTCTTTCGCGGTTTCACAGGCCAGCTTACCTTGAAACAGGAATTATATTCCCCTGCTGATCGAATTTGGCCATAAAAATATCTTCATTGGAGAGGGCATCATGCCGGTCCACCGTGAAAGGCGGATTATATTCCTTTATAACTCCCTTATAGATTTCTAGTTGTTCAAGGCTGTCCCGTATGGCCGAGCGTTGCAAGCTCCCCGCCGCACGAATCGCCGTGGCAAGAAGATGGACTAGATCATAGGCTTGGGCTGTGGCCGATGGCACCGGTATGAGTTCGGGTTTGTTGATCCCGTACTCCCGCATATAGCGTCTTGCAAGGTCCTGGGCTCTTTTATTGCCGGAATCCTGAAATGAAAAGGATTGAGGGAATTGAAGATTCGTTCTCTTCATCTCCAGTTGCAACTCCTGCCAGTATGAACTTGCACCCAAGCCCCAGTGGGAAATAATGGGTATTGATATCCCGCGCGTAGCCATACTTTTTACCGTCTTTAAGGACCCTCCAGGATTGACAGCAAGAACAAGGACCTTGGCATTGCTGTTGATGATTTCAGTCAATTGGCCGGTTATGTCATTTTCTCCGTGGCTTATCCATTCCACCGCAGCAGGAGCCATTCCCTCGGCCGCCAGAGCCTGTATCATGGCCTCATGGTTGCTCCTGCCCCAAGCGGAATTGTCCAGTAACAGAGCGACTCGGTCATTGATTTTGAGAGCCGCATCGACCAAGTATTCGACGACATACTTGTCAGGAAGGGACACCCGAAACACATAATTTGGCTGGTAACCATTCTCTACGATTTGCGTTGCATTGGCATAGGGACCGAGATAGATAATCTTATTCTTATGGATGGTTTCAAGTTCGGCAAGAGCCACTGGACTGTGGAGGCCGCCGACAACCGCTATCAGGTTTGGCACCTTGGCCAGTTTTTGAATATTCGCTATGCCGCGGGCGCTGATCCCACCATGATCAAGCGATACAATCCGTATTTTTTTGCCGAGCACTCCGCCCTGCTCGTTAATTTCGTCTACTGCGAGTTTCATCCCCCTTTTGATCGCCTTGCCAAATATGGCGGTACCCAGACTCAGGTCCGCGTCAAGCCCGATGACGACATCTTTTCCGGGACCATATTTGAGGATCAGAAGTTCTTCAGTCTTCTCAATGAGTTCCCCTCCGATTTTATCGCGGTATTCTTCCCTCAGATGACTGGTGGCTTCACGAAAAGCGTTGCGCTCCGATTCGGAGAGTGAATAGATCGTCACACCAGCCTTTTTGATGATTTCCAGATACTCTTGTTCCTTTTCGCGCAATAGCTGTCTCTCGAAAGGAGTTACCTCGCTGGCTATGGAAAAAATGAGTTCCCGAACATCTTCGGGAAGGTTATCCATCACCTTTTTACTGCAAAGAAAAACATATGCTAAATAGGCGTGATTACTTATTGTGAGATGCGATTGCACCTCGTACAGTTTCATCTCGGAGATGCCAATGAGTGGGTTTTCCTGAGCATCGACGACGCCATCTCTCAAGGCCTGATGCAACTGGTGGAAATCAATTGGAATGGCTTGGGCGCCAAAGGATTCGAACTGCTCCCTGATAACAGGGCTTTTCATGACCCGAACCTTCAGCCCTCTATAATCATCTGGCTGTCGAATCGGCCTATTGGCGGTGAATTGTTTGAACCCGCTATCCCAAAAGGCGCAACCAAGGAGGCCGAAAGTCTCAAGTTGAGCAGACAATTTTTTGCCGATCTCACCTTCCAGCAATTCGTATGCATCTTCTCTGTTTGGAAACACAAACGGCATATCGATGTATTGCATGGCCGGAACTATGCCGGTCAGTCTCGCGGCAGGCAGTAGTGCAAAAGGGAGGATCCCTTCTCGAACCAGTTCAAGCATTTGATGGCCGGAGCCAAGTTCTTGATTAGGAAAAATGTCTATTTTTACACGGCCCTTGCTTCTGGCCTCGACCAGTTCGGCAAATTTCAATGCCGCTTGGTGATGCGGGCTGCTTGTGGTGTGATCGTGCCCAAAGCGAAGTATATATTTTTCTATTTGAGGAGAGGTTTGAGAAGTTTCAAAAGACGGTTTGTCCTGCCTCGTCGTAAAAAACCAGGTGGCAATAACGACAGGAATCGAAATGAGCAGAAAGAGGACTATCCACGATATCCTGTTTTTCATTGGCAAACCTCCATTGCAGGTAACTAGGCAGCGAACAATTAGGTCTAGAAAATGTGTCATAGCCGTTCGGCGTTATTGTACTTTGTGCACCATAGATTACTTATTAATTCTTTCGTCTATTTTGCCCCTCGTTGCTTTTGTTGCTTTCGTTGCTCTCCTTGCCGAACAGTGTCATTAACGGCTGGGCCGCGGCCCGGGAAAACTGTATTAATACATATATAACCATCTATATATAGATATTTCTATCTATCTGTAGATGGAACTATCTATATCTATATAGAGCCAGGTACATATATATAGAACTATATAGATATAGACAGGCGTTATCGGTCGGGCACCAAACGATGTTCAAGCCCCAAGGCGGTGATTTGAGCATAGCTCAGCTCCCAACGCTTCAGCCGGGGACGCCAGATTCCTCCCACCGCCTTCACCCTGTCGCGCAGTTCCGTCTCCTCATAGCCGATACGCACGCCCATCCTGTCGGTGGGGGCCGGCGGTGCAGCGCTCTTGGCACGCCGGGACTCGGTCGGTCGCCAGGCGGATTCCTCCTCTATCAATTCCACCGTCTCGTAGCGCCTGCCCAGGCGTTCATTGTAACGATATCTCACACATTCGAGTGGATCGCCGTACTTTGCCACCAGCTTTTTTGTCCCGTCCCGCCCAAGTCTCAGCCGGAGGCGAACCGGTAACCGGTCACGATTAATCGCCATGGCCGGTCGGCCCCGTGGGATTCGGCGCTGGGAACATCCCTTCTAGCGGGCTCCGCACCCCCATAGGTCCCCGCTGTAGGACATGCGTATAAATCATAGTCGTCTTCACATCCTTGTGGCCAAGCAGTTGTTGCACCGTGCGGATGTCGTAGCCGTCTTCCAGCAAATGGGTGGCAAAGCTGTGGCGACAGGCACTCGCACACTACTCATGAATCGCAATCCGTTCAAATTCACTACCGACGCCATCCGAACTACGGCGAGTCTGTGGACGTCATTCGCCGCTTGCGACGCGAAGGCGATCAAGCGTTCATCGTAAAACTCGAAGACGATTCTCGGCTGGCGATCCCGGGTTGGATGCTCGATCCGGTAATTTGTGAGGGACTACCTGGGGCCTCCAGCCCTGAGATTGCCCTCAACGCCTTGCTGGCGCTCAGGGCGCTGCTCGACGTGCAGCCCTTGTCTGAACCGCCCGATCCCGGTAGCTCTGGTTCATTGATCCCCGCACGAGGAGATGGCAATGAACCACAAGGCGCCACATCCGCCACGACAGACGACGCTGCCGCTGGACAACGGAGCCCATTGGATACAACTCCCGCCAGAGGTACGCGATCGGTCGCGCGCGCTCGTCGTCGAACTGCTCACGCGGCTGGTTCGGCTTCCAAACACCGGGGGCGATGATGATGAACGATAAGATCCAGGCGATACATCTTGAACGGACCGCCTTTGTCTACGTCCGTCAGTCGAGCCTTCAACAAGTCCGCGACCATACCGAAGGGCAGCGCCAGCAGTACGCATTGGTCGAGCGTGCCCGCGCCTTGGGATTCCGTGAAACGGTGCTGATCGATGAGGACCAGGGACGCTCCGGCAGCGGACAACACGAGCGGCCCGGCTTCGGACGGCTGCTGAGCGAGGTGTGTCAGGGCAAGGTTGGGGCGGTGTTTGCGCTGGAAGCCTCACGTCTGGCCCGGAACAACCGCGACTGGCACCATCTGGTTGATCTGTGTGCGCTCACCGATACGCTGATCATCGACGCGGAGGGCATTTATGACGCCCGGCAACTCAACGACCGGCTGTTACTCGGTCTCAAAGGCACCATGAGCGAGTTCGAGCTTAATTTGTTGCGCCAACGTGCCCGCCAAGCCTTCGAACAGAAAGTCGAGCGCGGCCATGCGCTGTGGGAGCTCCCGGTGGGGTTTGTTCGCACCGAGGAGCATCGTATCGAGAAGACACCCGATCGTGAGGTCCAGCAAGCTCTCGAAGGGGTGTTCAGGAAGTTCATCGAACTGGGTAGCGCTCGTCAGACGACGCTTTGGTACTGGGACGAAGAGCTGTTGTTGCCGCATGTGATCCCCGGTACCGCGGGTCATGAGATTGACTGGCGACGGCCCACCGCACACCGGGTCAATCAGATATTGAAGAACCCGTGTTATGCAGGGGCGTTTGCCTATGGTCGAACCGCTGCGCCCACCGTAGTCTGCGAAGGAAGAGCGCGCCAGGGCAATCGGCGGCGAAAACCGCGTTCGCAGTGGAAGGTCTTGATCCTCGACGCTCATCCGGGTTACATCAGTTGGGAAGCGTACCTTCGGAACCAGCGAATGCTTGAAGAGAATGCCGCTGAACGCGGCACCGAGCGGCAAGGTGCCGTCAAGCGTGGGCCCGCGTTGTTGGCGGGCCTGTTACGTTGCGGTCGTTGCGGGCGCAAGCTACACGTGAACTATAGCGGCAGTACGGGACGGGTCCCGCGCTATGTCTGCGGTGGCAGCCGCGTGGAGCGAGGCTCTGCGCCGTGTTTGTCCGCAGGTGGGCTACGCCTGGACGAAGCAGTGGCGAGCGAAGTGCTAGCGGCGATCCAGCCGGTCGGGGTCGAGGCCGCGTTGCAGGCAGTTGACCAACTCGCCAACGTCCACAACCACAAGCGTCAGTCGCTGGCGCTCGCGCTGGAGCGCGCGCAGTTCGAGGCGCGACGGGCACAACGCCAGTATGACGCCGTCGACCCGGATAATCGACTGGTCGCCGGCGAATTGGAGCAGCGCTGGAACGAGAAGCTTGAACAGGTAGCGCAGCTGCAAGCTCAGATCGCCGCGCTCGATGATCAGGTCGAGCCCTTAAACGATGAACAGCGCACCGGCCTGATGGCGCTCGGTGCTGATCTAGCCAGCGCTTGGGATCACCCGGATACCGACGTGAGTCTACGCAAGCGTATTCTGCGTACCGTGCTCAAGGAGATCGTGCTCAACAACCTTGACGATCCAGCCGTGCATGAACTGCGTTTACATTGGCAAGGCGGCGTGCATACGCGGCTGCGTGTGCCACGCAATGGCCGAGGACAGCACCAGCGGACGACCGATGCCGATGTGGTTGAACTCGTCCGTGAACTCTCGAAGGTCGCTGACGACAAGACCATTGCGGCGGTCCTCAACCGGTTAGGCTACAAAAGCGGCCAGGGTAAATCCTGGCATGCTCATCGAGTCGCCAACCTGCGTCACTATCACCGCTTACGTAAATACGACAAACGCACCGACTGGGTGACGCTGGAGCAGGCAGCCACGCGACTGGGCGTGAGCAACACCGTGGTCAGTCGTCTCATCAGAGCTGGCACTTTGCCGGCGAGACAGGTGGTTCGGTACGCGCCATGGATCATTGAGGTCACCGACCTTGAGTTGCCGGCTGTGCAAAACGCTGTACAAGCGGTTCACGAAGGCCGCAGACTCCCTAAAACTCACGCCAATCAACAAACAATTCCTTTGTAAATCAACAGACATCCAAAAGGTGTAGCACTATGTCAAAGCCTTCCGCAGAGTATGACCGGAGGCTTTCTTGTGAATCCCTTCGGCACGGATCGCGGCCCTGACGGCCTTTTGCACCACGGTTTCGTGCAGGTGGTGCCTGCGCTCCTTGCCTGAGCGCGGGTCGATGGCCCGTTTCGAGGCAATAAAGGCGTACTGTTAACCCCACTCGCGGGCGGCGTTGGGATACTTGCGCTCCAGGGCATAAGGCAGGTAGACCTCGCCATAACCTTCGGCCAGATCGGCGTGATGCAGCGCCTGGGCGAGCTCCAACTGCTGCTTGAGAGAGTCGGTCAACCCGGGCGGCAGCAGCGTTGCGCGGTCCTTGTTGCCCTTGCCGGAACGTACGGTGATCTGAGATCGTCCGAAGTCGATATCCTGGACCCGCAGACGCAGGCATTCCATTAGCCGCATGCCGGTGCCGTACAGCAGGCTGGCGGCCAGGCGCGAGACGCCGTCCATGTGCGTGAGGATGCGTTGCACCTCGGACTTTTCAAACACGGTTGGAAGACGCTCGGGCCGCTTGGCGTGTTCCAGCGCCATGTCCTGTGCCAATTCGCGCCCGAGCACTTGCCGATACAGGAATACCAGGGCGTTGAGGGCCTGATTCTGGGTGGAGGCGGCGACCTTGCGCTCGACCGCGAGGTGGTTGAGGAATTGTTCGATTTCCGGCTCGCCCATGGCCTCGGGGTGCCGTTTGCCGTGGAACAAGACGAACCGCTTAATCCAGCCGAGGTAGGCGGATTCGGTGCGGATGCAGTAGTGCTTGCGGCGCAACACATCGCGCGCCTGAGCGAGCAGCGCCGAGTTGCCTACGATCCTGTCGGTGTCATCCATGCCGGAGGTGGTCCGTGTCCTTGTTTCCTCGTTGGTGCGTCCCGGAGTTTTTTCTTGCCTCTCCGGATGATAGCAGTCGTAATCGCCTGGAGAAATGAGCTGCATGGCGCAGGCTGCGGAGAAGCGCATGCCGGTCAATCGGAAATCCCCCTTGGTCACCGGTTTTCAAAGGGGGAGACGGGAACGCTGGGGAGAACGTCGCAGTCGGGCTACGGGGCGCCGGAGACGGAATCGAGATAGGTGGACAGCGGCCGGCGCCGTTTCCATAGGCGGTGAAGATTCGACTGTGAGATGCGGTAACTGGAACCGTTGCCCGGGTACAGGGTCACTGAATCGAGAGCGCCGTTACGGATCGCTTCCCGTGCGGGTTCGATCCAGGCGGACTCCAGTTCTTCGCAGGCCTGTTTCCAGGCGTGGGAATCGGCAGCCATCACCGCGTTGAGCAGTGTATCCATGACCGCCAGATGGTCACCCTCCGTATCGACCTTGTAGTCGCGTTCTTCCAGCGGCCGGTAGTCGGTCCCGGTAAGGATCGCCAGACCCTGAACAATCGGGTCATCGGTCTTGACCCCGACAAAGCGTGAAAACGGGATACTGGGCAGCACCCCGCCGCCCCAGAACCACAGGCTGTTGATGGCTGCGGCGCCGCGTTCCTCGCGGTGCTGATTAACGTCGCTGCGGTGCAGCAGCATCTGGGTCTCGTTGAGCACCGTGCGCCATCGCTGCGCGCCTTCGCCGGCGGGGAGAAAGGCGTCGATATTGCGCCCCACCACCTCGGACAAGGGGTGCGTGCGCAGCCCCGATTGGGGCGGCCCTCTCAGATACCAGCGTTCGGGGTGGAG
>CAJHYH010000507.1_pt1 | contig 11628 bp, 10 predicted proteins | sample 9198661 | NCBI WGS metagenome assembly CAJHYH01 (sample SAMEA7708356, study PRJEB35096) | sediment metagenome | biome: marine neritic benthic zone biome [ENVO:01000025]; feature: sediment [ENVO:00002007]; material: shallow marine sediment [ENVO:03000034] sea grass bed [ENVO_01000059] ... | reverse complement strand
CTTGGATTTGAATCCCGCAAAACCTTACTGCCAGAGGGTCCTGGCCCTAACCCCGGAATAATGGGGGTGAACGGCGACCCCCGCAGTTTCCGGAAGCATCATTTCGGCGTCCACGTCCCATGCCGATCCGGCAGACGCAACGGCAATATATTTTACAGCCGGCTAAACCATTAACCCAGACGAAGGAGGAGATTATGCCCGGAATTTTAGATTTTCTAACCGATGTCGGAGGTGATCGTCAGCTGGCGGGAGAATTTACAAGCATCGTGGCCAGCCCGGACTGCACCCAGCAGGATCTTCTGCGCTTTTTCAGCGCCAACAACTATGCGGATGTCACGGCGGCTGACGTCGACAAGCTGCTGAGCCAGAGAGAAAATCTTAAAAACGAATTCAGTGTGCCGGGTAACGTGGATTACTGATTCAGGCGATATCCGCCCCGAAGGCGTTACCCGTCAGCAAGCGATGCGCCCCGGGGCGGACGGCCATCCCTATTAAAACCACACATCTCGGGCCGCCAGACGGTGGCCCGGCGCCGAGAAGTAAACCGCGAGTTTATACGTTTCCTTTCGATTGGCGTCCTGCGCATCCGAAGGCAGGGCCTCCAGGCTTTGCAGCGGAATTGCCAGACGCGTTCCCGACGGGCGTACCGTCTGCAGGCACGCCCCCTCATACCATACGGTGAGCACCGCCCCCTGCGGGCAGGTATTCGCGTTCACCACCAGAATATCTTTGCTGATGCGGGCCCGTAGACGGAGGGTTAGCGGGGGGCTGCCCCAGACCTGAAGAGTCGGATCGCCGACGACGTGGTAGATTTCAAAGTGCTTCTGGGTGTTGGCGTTGAACCCGTGGGCGGTCAGCAGATAGGCTTTGGCATAATTCATGACATCGCCCATGCGGTAGTATTTTACCGGAAACCGCATGGTGGTGACCGGATAGGTGGAGATGACACCGGGCCAGATTGCATCGAAGAGCGCCTTGATCATGCTGTCGTTGCGCCAGGCGCCGGAAAGCTCGGTGGCCGCGATCAGGGTAGGGGCCCCGCCGTTCAGGGCCAGGATTTTCTCGGCAAAACTCTCGCGGCCGCTGTCGAAACTCCCCGTGCGGCAGTTGATGCTGAAAAATACGGTGGGGTTTGGGCTTGCGATTCTGGACAGGTCCTCTGTTTTTAGGGGAGGGTTCAACCAGCCGCCCCGATCCCCATGGCCGCGATGGCCCATGATGAGTTGACCGGCATTGATCCGGTCGACCAGGCGCTTGGTGGCGACCGCGCCGTCGTGTTTGTAGATCAGCGCCTCTCTGACCTTTAGGGGTACGGACGTACCGTCAGCATAGCGGGTCGGTTTGGGGTTGTTGGTCACGTAAACGCGGTGAACTTCGAGGCCATGGGAAATCATATGCTCACGGATCGTTTCCATGGTTTTGAGGTAGGCCTTGTCGGCACGTCCATCCTGCCGGCCTTTTTTATCGCGATCCTCGAAATAGGCCGCCACAGTCATGCGGCCGTAATAATCCGGATCTTCCGGGGGCGCACTTTCATAGCGGATGATCTGGTCCACGACGGCCAGGCCCTCGGCTTCGGTCCGGGCTGGAATACGGCCCCCGGCCACCCAGGGCAGAAGGCATTCTTCCGCCCGGGCATCGCGATGGGTGAAATAGTAGAAATCGGTGGTATCAAACAGGGGCGGGTTGGCATCCCCGGGACGCTGCCGTTCCTCCGTCGGGATGCTGCCGACATCACCGAAAAGCAGGACATACCGCAGGGGCGAGAGGCGCGCCCGGCGTCGCTTGCGGATGTAGGCTTTGAGTTGGCGCACTTGTTCGGTCTTGTCGTCTTCTGTCGGTGCGAAGGTGGCCGCGGTCGGAACAATGGCGGTGTTGAGGCCCAACTTTTGTTTCCAGGCCTTGAGCTTCCGGGCGGCGGCTTCAAACGGCGGGGCATAGATGATGAGGTATTGCGGAATCGGGTGCAGGGCCGCCTCCTGCAGATCACGTTCGGGCAGCGGGGGCCGGATATCGTCGAAATCCTTGCGACCCGGGTTGAACAGAAAATTGCCGAAGCCTTCCAGGCTGTGCGAACGATCCAGATAGGCCCACAGGGGCACTTCTCCGTCCTTGCCTGGCTTCAGCTTGCCGGCCAGCTCTTCACGCTGGAATTTGATGGTCACTTCGATATTGCTGTAGCAGTGCAGCCGTTCTTTGACCGGATTGTACTGAAAGGGCCGCACGTGAATACCAAGCACCCGATAGCCGTCCATGAAAAACGGCTTACTGATGCATACGAGGTCTTCGGGATAGAACTTGTCTTCCTGATAGATCCCTTCGTCGAACTCGAGCTCCCAGGCCTGCTGGTCCGTGGCATTTTCCTGCGCGGGCTTGATGCGCATGTTGCGCCGCCGGTGGAAGGGCCCTTTCTTGACCCGCCAGGTGTAATGATGGCCCGGCGGGATCTGGACAAAACGGCCAAAGGACGGCAGAAGCGGCTTCCCGCTTTCGGAAAGAAAGCCCGCGCCGGCAATGCCGATCTCATTGTGAAACGCATCCCGGTCGCCGGGTGCGGCCTTCTTTCTCCCGGGCGCGTGTGAGAGACGGTAGCCTGGGAAGGTGAAGGCCAGGCGAATAAAGTTGTCCCTGAATTCAGTTTCGATGATGGGCTTTTCACCATGGTGATCGATATCGAACGCATCCGGGAGCCCCCGGGCGTTCAGCGACTTGAGACCGGCCATGCGAACCTCCTTTCCAGGTGGGCATTGACAGCCTGTTAAGCCGTCATGCGAGACGGCGCAAAATCACGTGTCACTGAAAACTGGATGACGCAAGACCTGTGGCGCTAGAACAGCCACAGTTTCCATCCCCGTTCCGCGTACCAGTCAAGATTCCGACGTTCCGTCCGCGTCAGGGCAGGGGGTAGATGGGGGGCCTGTGCTTTCAAATTTCTTTTCATGTGGGGCACCAGCATCCGCGCCTGTCGGCGCAGGGTGTAGAAACGGGTGATCATCGCCTCGGGCGTGCTGTTCCGGTTCAGGTGCGTGAGATATTTCCGCGGGGTTTTCAGGGCATCGTCGAAGTTGACATAACTTTTCGAGTACAAGGACCAGCGGAACCATTCCGACAGGTCTTTGAGCAGCAACTCCATATCCCACTTTTCGGGGCTTCGGTGCAAGGGGCTTCCCGGCAGAACGTGCAGGTTTTCGATCCAGTAGACGAAACCCCCGGCCGCCGCCACATCAGCAATCAGATCTTGCGTGGCCTTAAAATCCGCTGCCGTCTCCCCGGGCAGGTTGCAGATCCAGGACGTTACGGCCAACCCCCCCGCCGCCGCAATCTGCCGCACACTGTGCATGATCTGACGCGTATTCGAGCGGCGTCCCATGCGTCTGAGCAATCGGTCCGATCCGCTCTCGCCGCCTAAGGTGAAACGCAGGAAACCGGCCGCCACCATGCGGTCGAGTAACCGGCGGTCGGCAAATACGAGCGGATGGGTTTCCAACTCGAAGTACAGGTCGAAATCGGCGCGGATAATCTCTTCGATCAGCGTTTGCATGAAATCCATATTCAGGAAGTGGTTTTCACCCAGAAAGATGCTGTGCATACCGTTTTCCTGATAAATCGCAAGCTGCGTCAGAATTCGATCGACCGTCATGGTGCGGAAACGGCGGGGATTGATCCGCCGGTTGTTGGCCACGCAATAGGCGCAATCATCGGGGCAGCGTCCGCGGGAGATATTCATGAAGCCGCGCTCGGGCCACATGATGCGGTCAAACGGCGGCGCCTTCGGATCGATAGTGGGCATTTGCGCCAGGTCCAGCAGGGTGTCCGCGCGGGCCGGGTTGTGGACATACGTGTCATTGGGGCCCCGGATGGCCAGACCGTCGATGGCTTTGAGACCGTTCCCGTGAGGGGATCGCAAGGTTTCGGCCACGCGGCGAACCGTTGTCTCGCCTTCGCCAAGGATCACGCCATCGATGTCAGGGGCCGTCTGCATTATTTGCTTCCAGCAAGCGGTGGCCATGTAGCCGCCGACCAGGATCGTGCTCTGCGGGAAGAGTTTCCGATAGACGGCGGCGATACGGACGGCGCCGCCGGCATAGAGATAAAAATGGGCCTGCAGTCCGCAGACCCGTGCCGGGTAGTGCTGCAGGATGGCTTCGAGGGGGCTTTCCAACCGCTCGAGGTCCAGGCCCAGGGCCTGCAGGGCGCGGAATTCATGGGGCAGGTGCACCACCTTTACCTGGAAGCCGCAATTGTACAGGTACTGGGCCACGTGTACGATTCCCAGGGGGACAATCATCGACAGGTTCTGAAATTCGGCGGCGCCAATATCGGGGTTCGGCCGGCCGTGGGGGTCGTAATTGTAGTGGGGCGATATCAGGACGACGTCGTACATGATCGATTTCCAGTGTTGGCATTCGGCGCTGGCAGAAGGCGCCCTGGCTGTTCTACTTCATATGGGCGCCCCCCTCAAGTTCTTCTCCCTGAAAAGGTCGGAGGCATTTTCTAACCGCCGTCTAAGGCTTGACGGCGATGTAGGGCGTTCCATCGGTAGGCCGCCCCTGACCGGATCATCACCGGGCCGTCACCGCCTTGTGATGTGCTTGCCTATCGGATGAACAACCTCGGGATTACCCGCATAAATTAAAAGACCGCCTCAAAACCACACGCGCTCACGGCCCACCCGGAAGGTGGGCCGCTCTTTACAAAAAGGAAGGCAATCTGCAATAATTGGTGGTCATATTTCATGCCGTTTTCTATTTTCCTTCGCTTGAGGCGGATCCGATCACTTCTCGGGGCGGGGAAATTTAACGTGTCCCTATCCGGAACCAAGCCTTGATTTCCGAGATGCTTTCTAATTTCGCCTCCTGATTTTTTTTGTGGAACGCGCTTAAGATTGAAAACCACCACCCGGTTTGATGTCATGATTGTCGGTGCCGGCCCGGCCGGGTCTTCGACTTGGCTGCACCTTCACCAGATAGCACCCGAACGGGCCAAAAGGGCCGTGCTGATCGACAGGGATGCTTTTCCCCGCAGCAAACTCTGTGGCGGTGCGGTCGGCGCTTGGAGCGAAGATGTATTAAAATACCTGAATATTGATCTGTCCATGCCCTGCCTTCAGGTTGACCTGGAGATGCGTTACCGTAAGCAGCACTGGATATTGCCGAGCCCCCATCGCGTGCGGATGATCCGGCGGGCTGATTTTGACCAGGCCCTTGTCCGAGCGGGGATCGACCGCGGATTGGTGTTTCATGAAAACGAACATTTCATCGCGGCGCGATGTGAGTCGGATGCCCTGACGGTCCAGACCAGCCGCGGTCGTTATCGGGTCAAGGCCCTGGTTGGCGCTGACGGCGCCCGGGGACGTGTGCGCCCGGCCATGGTCCGGCCCCGTCACCGGCCGTGGCTGGCGACGACGATTCAGCTGACACTGCCCGCCAACCCCGCGCACGATCCCGAATTTGCCGACCGGCGCATGCAGGTCGATTTCTCACCCCTCGATGACGGTCTTCAAGGCTATGTCTGGCATTGCCCCTTCTTTCAGGATGGCCGCGCCTATATGCATCACGGCATCGGCAATTTCAGGGTCCATCCGGACCGACCGCGGGCCGACATGAAAGCGCTTTTTATCAGGGCGCTTCGCCGTCGTGGTATCGATGCCGGGCCGACCTTCTGGTCCAGCCACCCCATAAGGCTGTTCGACCCGCGGGCCCCGATCGCAGCCCCCCATACCCTTCTGGTGGGTGATGCGGCCGGCACGGAACCGCTGCTGGGCGGCGGGATCAATATGGCCCTGTCCTATGGCGAACTTGCCGCGCTCAGCCTGTCCAAAGCCTTCGAGCAGCGGGATTTTTCCTTTCAAACCTACGCAGACGATTTGATGAATCATTTCCTGGGTGCGCATATCCGTGATTACACCGATCTGGCCCGCACGGTCTATGCGGCCCAGGCGAATCCCTTGGATCAGATGCGTGATTTCTTCACCGCGCGTTTCATCCGCCGGACCCTGACGTCGCTGTTACCCGGCGTTTACGGCCGCGGATCCTGAATGATCGGGGCCTACCGGGTGCGATCCCCTCCGCAGCGGCCCCATGCCGTTTCGCAGATCAATGCAGCCGCTGTTTGCGCACCCAGGCCGCATGCTTGCGGGTGCGCGCATCCGCTTTGAGATCGGTTATGGTCCGCAACGACCGGGCCAGGGTCATTTCATCATACAGGGCATGAATGCCGTCATGACATAGTCGGCAGATGTTCACCCCCCGCGACAGTTCTTCGCGTTGATAGTGTTTTCGATAATGCGCCCGGCGGTGTAGCTTTCTGGGGATCAGATGGTGAAAACTGAGAGGTGTATGGCGGCCGCAGAGGGCGCAGACGCCTTTTCGGGCGCCGGCGAAGCATCGGGTCCTTCGCATGTGGGGTCTTGGGCGCATTTACAAGTCCTCCGGTGCCGGTTGTCCGCGTGTGCACAGGTAGTAATGCCATAGAATCCGGGCGGCCACCGCCCGCCAGGGCTGCCAGTGCGCGGCGATGGCCACCAGGTCCTCTTCGCTCTGTCGGCCCTCGAGATTCTTGATGGCTTTCAACGCCGTGTTCAACGCCAGATCGCCGCACGGCCAGATGTCCGGGCGCCGCAGGGCCATCAGCAGGTAGATGTCGGCCGTCCAGGGGCCGATCCCCTTGACCTGCATCAGCGCCTGCCGCGCTTCGTCGTCGGTCATGCCTGGCAGGGCCTTGAGCCGCAAACGGCCGGTGTTGATGGCCTCGGCCAGGGCCAGGAGGTAGGTGCGTTTCTGGCGCGTGAGGCCGGCCTTCCGCAATGAACGCCCGTCAAGCCGCCTGAAGTTTGCGGCAGAAAAGGGAACGACCCTGGCAGCCAGGCGGTTGTAGACCGCCCGGGCCGAGGCCAGCGAAACCTGCTGCTCGAGAATGATCCGGACCAGGGCGGCAAAACAGGGCCGGCGCCGCCACAGCGGTGGAGGACCGTAGCGTGCGAGCACCTGTGCCAGTTCGGCGTCACGCGCCGCAAGGTCCTTCAGGGCGACTTCGAAGCTGCCAGGCCCCAGGGGTGGCGGGTTTCTTCGTTTTCGCGCCCGTGCGCGGGATCCCCCGGATTGTGTGGCTATGGCACTTTGCGTCTTCAAGGCTTTATCGCGTCCGCTCTCTCCGCCGGCCTGACACCCGGACAGGCCGCGATCACGGGCGGTCTGAATCGGGCGGCTTGGTGATTATGATAACGTCCCGGTCACAAATGTCCAGTCGGGCCCCCCAGCGGGCCGCCAGCCAGATGAAGGTGACCCGGGAGAAAAAGCAGACATGGGTCGGGTCGCGGATGTAATGCCAGCGGGCAAAGCGCTCACGGTCGATGACGCGCTTGGTCATGATGCCCAGCAGACCGCCCGGTTTTAGCAGACGGTAGAGGCGGTCGAGCTCCGGACCGGGGCGGCGCAGGTGTTCGACAACTTCCGAGGCGGTGATGAAATCATAGCGCGCATCGAGCACGGCCGCATTGGGCGCGTAGAACCGGTCGTAGATGGCGATATCGTGACCGGCCTCGCGCAGCATGTCCGCCAGCGCCGGACCGGGCCCCGCACCGAAATCAAGTCCCCGGCTGCCCGGTGCCAGGCGCGCCAGCACCGGGAGCAAAAGGCGGGAGAGAAACCGCCGGTAACCAGGGTCGTCCGAACGGTTCTGATGCCGGTCGTACTCAGCCTTTTCCGCTGCCCGGGAAAGCTGGTAGCGAGGGGGGACGAACGTCAGGTGGCAGCTCCGGCATCGAAAATATTGGCGGCTTCGATCCTGATGGTACTTAGCGGCCGATCGGCTGCGGCATAGGGGGCAGACCGGAATGGCGCTCACCGTTTGCAAGGCTTAAGCATTCCCTTTCGGGCGCGAAGTGTCTGTTCCAAGGATCAAAGGTTTCCGACCAGGTTTCGGAGAAGGTTCATGCTGGTCTTTTCACTGCGCCGATCATGGTCCACCTCGGGATTCCAGGTGGACACGGAGACGGCCGCCAGGCGTCCGGTTGCCGCCAGCGCCGCGAAGACCGGCTGCAACGAAGCGGCGCGCAGCCCCCCCTCGGCGGGGTAGTTCTGGGCCGGGGAATCCACCAGCGCGACCACGTCGACGTCGAAATGGACCCAGAGCGGATCGTCGCCCAGATCGCAGCCGATCAAATCGCCCGGGTTCTCCAGGTGCACGATTTCCGAGTGCTTCAGCATCTCAGCTTCCTCCGGATCCAGATCGCGACCGTCGGTCAGGATGATACTGTTCTCGGGTAGCGGTGTGAGGCCGACCGCCGCCGGCATGCGCAGATCCCCGCGGCCTGCCAGCATGGCCAGCGGCATGCCGCCCAGGAACCCGCTGGGGCTCGTCTCCGGGGTGTTGAAGTCGCCATGGGCGTCGAACCAGATCAGTCGGCAGTCGAGGCCTGCGCGCTGCAGACCGGCGGCCACACCGATGGCCGTGCAGCAATCTCCGGCGATGCTCACCGGCCGCCGGCCGGCGCCAAGGCTGGCGGCCACCAGGTCGGCAAGGGCGCGGTGCACGACGCCCATACGGGTTTGCTGGTCCCCGGCGGGCATGGTCGGATTGTTCAGCACCCATCCGGGTCGGGCCAGCGCTTCCAGGCCGGGCGCGCGGGTGTCCAGAAACAGGGGTGTCAACAGGGGGTGGTTGAGCGACATGGGTATCCTTTCCTGCGGCCATACGCCTTGGGCGCCGCCGGCGTGGTCCGCGGCCGGCAGCCCTGACATCCTGCGGTCAGTTCATGGGTCGGGCGAACTTGATGATCTGCCACCGGTCGTTCTCCCGGATCAGGTGAAAGAAATTTTCGTCCAGAAAAATACCGGCATGAAACTTAAATTGTACGAAAGCCCGATCTGGCGCGATCTCAAACCGGGGATTGATGAGCATCCCCGTTCGGTAATAGTTCTCGTTCCAGCATTCCCAGGCCATGCATTTTCCAAAGGCCGCGTTGCCGTCGTCATTCTGCATCCATAGGTTCGGCAGCATGCCCCGTAGCTCCGCCTTGGAAACCGTCAGGTCCTTGGCGATCATATATCGGCAATCTTTGTGCAACGTGGACAAAAACCGTTCGACTTCACGGTTGTTGCGCGCGCTGATATAGGTGACGAACAGTCTTTGCAGCGCGGCTTCGTCCTCACTGCGCGGCTGGTAGGCGGTGATCGGCGTGTGCCACACGAGCGCCCCGATCACCACAACGAACATGCTGAGCGTGATACCGATGAAGGGCTTGGTTTTCATGGGCGAAGCTTGATTCTAATTAGGGGCGCCGCGGCGGATCAGTCCGCCGGATGACATCCGGCCGCGGGCATGCGATGGCAGCGGTTATTATACCTTGGGGTCACGCAAGACCCTGTCAGGCTGCCTTCAGGCCGCATGCGAAAATATAGCAGGTGCCGACCGGCGACTAGGGGCATATCATATATTGCGGTCAGCGGCATGTGTTTCTTGTGGGCAGGCCTTTCAAAGCGGGGCGTTCGGTGCTACGGAGAGGCTTTCGAGACGTCCCGTTAAAATTTATCCGATCGTGTGAAAAAAGGAGTTGGCATCATGGCGTTCAAGGATGTGGCCGAAACCCGCCGGGCGTTGGAGGCGGCGGGCTATGTCAGCACCACCGAAATCGCCACCGTGGTATTTCTGGCGGCGGCGGCCGAAAAACCCGTCCTGGTGGAGGGGCCTGCCGGGGTGGGCAAGACCGAGCTGGCCAAAGCCTTGGCGGCAGGGCTGGGGCGCGACCTTATCCGGCTGCAGTGCTATGAGGGGCTCGACGAGGCCAAGGCCCTCTATGAATGGGAATATGCCAAGCAGCTGCTCTATACGCAGATCGTGCGCGACAAGGTCGGTGACGTGGTGGCCGGCGCCGCCTCCCTGAACGAGGCCGTGGACGCCATCGCCTCCCAGGCCGACGCCTTTTTCTCGGAGCGCTTTCTATTGCCGCGGCCGCTGCTGCAGGCCATCAGCGCCCCGTCACCCACGGTGCTCCTGATCGACGAGGTGGACAAGGCCGATCCCGAGTTCGAGGCTTTCCTGCTGGAGCTGTTGAGCGATTTTCAGGTGACCATTCCGGAGCTGGGCACCCGCCGGGCCGTTCACAAACCTTTCGTGCTGCTTACCTCCAACAATTTCCGCGATATGAGCGACGCCCTCAAACGCCGCTGCCTGCACCTCTATATCGACTATCCCGGGCCGGCGACCGAGCGCGCCATCGTGCGCCGCCGCACGCCGGGGCTTCCCGACCGCCTGGCCGCGCAGATGATCGCCGCCATGGGGCGGATCCGCAAGCTGGACCTGAAGAAAAAGCCGAGCATATCTGAAACCCTCGACTGGGCCCAGGCCCTGATCAGCCTGCAGATGGAGGATCTTTCCCGGGAGGCGGTTCTGGCCACCCTCAACGTGATCTGCAAATACCGCGAAGATGCCGAGCGGGTGCGCCGGGATGTCGATCGGGTGGTGAACCTCTCCTGATCTCTCCCGGTATGCGACCCGGCAGCAGGTGAAACCGCCATGGAAGCAATGATTCTCAAGTTCGTGGCTTCGGCCCGTGCGGCGGGTATGCGGATCGCCACGGCCGAGGTGCAGGACTGCCTGGCGCAGCTGCCCCGGGTGGATATCCTGGACGAAGCCCAGTTCGCCACCCTGCTGCGTTCGCATTTTGCCAAGAGCCGACTGGAGCAGGCCCGCTTCGAGCACCTCTACCAGCTTTTCTTTCATGAACTGCGCGAAGATCTCGATGCCGCCGCCATGGGCCTCTCCGGTCAAATGGAAGTCCTGCGGCGGGAATTGCGGGCCATTGAACCGCAGATGCCGGCCCTGGGCGCCATTGCTGATTTTCTGACCGCTGAACCCGCGACCTACCTGCAGTTGCTGCAAACCATTCAGTCCGAGGGCCAGGGGGATGGTGCGGGACCCCGCGGGGCCGGCGCCAACCTGGGCAGCCTGGTCCGGCGCCTGCCGGTGTTGAGGGCCCTGCAGCGGGCCCGTGAGAGCCTCGATGACTACCTGGAAGCCAACCTGCGCACCATCCATTGGGAGACCCGCCGGGCGCTCAGGCAACATGTGGAGCGTCGGCTGGAAACTGCCCGCCGGCTTCTAGCGGACACCGGCCCCCCGTCGCTCGCCCCGCCGGAACGAAAGGGCGCGGCCGAAGATGCCTACGGGGAGCTGGGCCAAACGCCATTTGCCAACCTCTCCCCCGGCGAGATGATCCGCCTGCGGGATGTGATCGCGCGGCTGGTACGCAAACTGCGCGACATGGTCGGCCGGCGCCACACGGCCCGGGCCCGGGGCATACCGGACATCAAGCGAACCCTGCGCGCCGCCACGCGCACCCAGGGCATCCCGCTGGTGCTTAAATTCCGTCGCAAACCGCTGCGCAAAGGACGCATCGTGGTGCTCTGCGACGTCTCCGGATCGGTGTGGGCCTCGGCGCGCTTCATGCTCACCATGCTCTACGCCCTCCAGGACTGCTTCGAGCGGGTACGCAGTTTTGTCTTCGTGGATGCCCCCATGGACGTTACACTGCTTTTCGATGCTTACGACATCGACCGGGCATTGGCGGAAATTCTACGCTCGGAGGATATCGCCTACGGTGCGCCCACCGATTACGGCCGGATGCTG
>CAJHYH010000307.1_pt1 | contig 11650 bp, 9 predicted proteins | sample 9198661 | NCBI WGS metagenome assembly CAJHYH01 (sample SAMEA7708356, study PRJEB35096) | sediment metagenome | biome: marine neritic benthic zone biome [ENVO:01000025]; feature: sediment [ENVO:00002007]; material: shallow marine sediment [ENVO:03000034] sea grass bed [ENVO_01000059] ... | reverse complement strand
CGCGCTGCAATGTTTCCGTCTGAAAAACCGCATGATGATTGCGAATGTCAGCGCGAATCTATTCGCGGCCGTAGTGATTACCAACCTGGTGACGCCCCTCAACCTATCGCCCGCCGCGCGCGACCAGGCTTACCTCATCCAGGCCCTATCAACCCCGCTGCTTTTCCTTCTGGGGTTTGTGATTCTGATGTGGTACGAGCGGCCCATGCGCCGCTACATCAACCGCTACCGTGCGGATGGGGGGGCGCCGTCCGGAGCCCCCTTGCAGGTGCTGCAACGGCTGCTGAACGAACCATTTTTTGCCGTGGCCCTCGATCTATTCATCTGGATCCTGGCGGCCGCTTTCTGGGCCACCTACTTCTGGCGCATGGGTGAAGCGGATCACATCGTCCGGCGGGCGTTTATGATCAACCTGCATATCGGCCTGATCACCGTCGTGGTCGCGTTCTTTCTCCTGGAACATATTTTCCAGAAAAGGATGGCCGCCTTCTTTTTCCCGCATGGCCGGATTTATGAGGTTCCCGGAACGATTCGCGTCAGTATCCGGGTGCGATTGGCGGCCCTGCTGTTCGCCTGCAACCTGATCCCTTTTTTTGCCACGATTCAGAGCTATTATGGATTGTCCGCCTCAGGCGAAAATCCGGTCGTGATCCTGGATGGACTTGGGGCCGCGCTGGTTACCAATTCGCTGGTATTCATCGCCGTCGGGCTCTGGCTCTGGATCCTGGTGGGCACCAATCTTTCCCATCCTTTCAGGGCCATTACGCGAATCCTCACGCGGGTCCGGGAGGGGCATTTCGATGAGCGTGTCCGGGTGACCTCCAACGACGAGCTGGGCTATACCGGTGACATGGTCAACCAGATGACGGAAGGCCTCAAGGAACGGGAACAGATGCGTCTGGCCATGATCCTGGCCCGGGAGGTCCAGCAGAATCTCCTCCCGGACCGTGATCCGCAGGTCGACGGCCTCGACATCGCCGGCACCAGTATCTACTGTGATGAAACCGGGGGGGATTACTTCGATTATATTCACTACAACACCGGTGCGACCGAAGGCATGCCCCTGGCGGTGGTTTTAGGAGATGTCTCCGGCCACGGTGTGTCCGCTGCCCTCTTGATGGCCACGGCGCGGGCGCTGCTGCGCCAACGTCTTTCTCTGCCGGGGGACCTGGCGGCGGTCATGAACGATGTGAACCGGCAACTGGCCCAGGATATCGGGGCATCCGGACAGTTCATGACCCTCACAGTTCTGGCGGTCGATCCGGCCGCCGGTGACCTGGTCTGGGTGCGGGCGGGGCACGATCCGGCCATTCTCTTCGACCCGCAAAGGGAGCAATTCGAGCAACTGGCGGGGCCGGGAATTGCTCTGGGCGTGGATCCTTCCTATGGTTACGCTGTTCAGAGACGCCGCCGGCTGACCGATGGCAGCGTGGTTCTGCTGGCGACGGACGGCATCTGGGAAGCCTGCAATCCATCGGGCCAGATGTTCGGCAAGGAGCGCATCTTTGCCCTTCTGACACATCACGCCCGGGAGGCGGCTGGAACTATTCGGGATCGTTTGGTAGAAGGACTCGAGGATTTTCGGGGATCTGCCGAACTGGAAGATGATGTCACCCTGGTGGTAGTCAAGCTGAACAGATCGTTGGGCCGCAGCCGCGATTTTGTGGGGTAAAAAAGACCTCATACCCTTTTAAGAAATCCATATTCTGCTGCAACTTGAAAGGAACCATAATGGAAGCATTGCTGTCCGACTATCCGGTCGTCATTGAAATTCCGGTGGCCTGGGGCGAGATGGATGCATTTCAGCATTTAAACAACGTTGTCTACTTCCGGTATTTCGAGAGCGCGCGGATCGCTTATTTCGAGAAAATCGAAGCCATGAGCGTGATGGAGACCACCGGCATCGGACCCATCCTGGCGGAAACCCGCTGCCGCTATCGCATACCCCTTACTTACCCGGATACCGTGTCGGTGGGCGCCCGGGTCAGTGAACTGGCCCCTAAAGGCTTTATGATGCAGTATGCCGTTGCCAGCCACCGCCACGGTCAGGTTGCCGCTGAAGGTGACGGCCGCATTGTCACCTTTGACTACTCGTCCGGGGGCAAAGCACCCCTGCCCGATCTCATCCGGGACCACATCCAAAATCTGGAAGGCGAGCGCCTCATCGCCGACTAAACGAAAGGGAACGGCATGGCCGCTCGGGAGCGAAAACCAGATACCAAAACGTTCGATCCCTTTAACGATCGCCGTTCCCGTGACCTGCGCAATACCCTTTCGGAAATGCTTCAGACGAGTCTCCGACGGCAGGAGCCTTTTACCACGGCCATCGATGACCTCTTGAAGGATTATCCCCAACCGCCCTATGCAGATTACATCCGGGATCGGGTGAACCGCTACCGGCAGGCAATCCAACATGCCATCCCGCTGGGGGATTCGCCGGTGGGTCAGGCCGCGGTCTTATGGCATCATGAACTCTATTTTGAAGTCCATGAAATCCTGGAACCCCATTGGCAGGCAGCAACCGGAAAAGCGCGCGAGGGCCTGAAAGGATTGATTCAGGCGGCCGGTGTTTTTGTCCACCAGGAGGCCGGCCATGACCGGGCGGCCGCGACCCTGGCGCGCAAAGCGGCTGGTCGCCTCCGACAATACGGCAAGGCCATCGATCCAGACAAGCTGATGGATCTGGAAACCCTGGTGGATCAACTGGAAAACCTGATTGCAGCCTTCCAAAAAACAAGCTAAACCAGAAGCCATGACGGAACAAAAACACCAACGGATACGGATCACGGCCGGCGTGGTGTCGCTTCTGGTGGGGGCGACTCTCATGGCCGTGAAATTTTACGTCTACCGCCTGACCGGTTCTTCCGCCGTCCTGTCCGATGCCCTGGAATCCATCATCAACGTGGTGGCCAGCAGTTTCGCCATCGTCAGTATCATCATGTCGGCGCGGCCTCCGGATGAAGACCATCCTTACGGACACGGCAAAATCGAATTTTTCGCGGCCGGTTTCGAAGGGGCCCTGATTGTCCTGGCCGCTCTGGGAATCTTCAAGGTCGGGCTGGATCATTTGCTGGCGCCCGAGCCTCTGCCCCAGTTGGACATGGGATTGCTGCTGATGGTGGCCGCCAGCGGGGTCAATTTGCTGCTGGGTATCGGGCTGGTAAGAGTGGGGCGGTTAACCCGTTCGATTACCCTCGAGGCTGACGGCCGCCACGTTTTGACCGATGTTTATACCTCGGTGGGGGTGGTCGCCGGGCTGGCGCTGGTGCGCCTGACCGACTGGTACTGGATGGATGGTCTGGTCGCCTGCCTGGTTGGGTTCCATATCCTTTTCACCGGAGCCAGGCTCATACGTGAATCCTACCAGGGCCTTATGGACGCGGCCGATCCCGAGGTCCTTCAGCAGATTACAGAGGTCATCATTGCCCACCGCCGACCGACCTGGATCGATATCCACAAACTGCGGGCCTGGAATGCGGGGGCCAAAATTCATGTGGACCTGCACCTGATTCTCCCGCGGGAAATGACGCTGGAGGACGCCCACCAGGAGGCGGACGATCTGGAGCAGGCCATCCTGGAGGAGGTTCCCGGGGCCGAGAGCGTGCTGGTGCATATGGACCCCTGCCAAAAGGACAACTGCCCGATTTGCGGGCACAAGGATTGCCAACATCGCGACCGCCCTTTCTGGCGGCCGGCACAGTGGTCCCTTACAAACATGACGGCCACCTCGTTTGAATGGCCGAAAAACCAATAACCCTCTGAAAACGGGGACGGTCATCGCGGGTGGGGTGGCCAACATGCGAAAGCAGGGTGACACCATGAAAAAACTAGGATGGCTGATCGTTTTGTTTTTGATTGTGAGTCCCCGGATCGTTTCCGATGCAGCGGGAGGATGGAAGGATGTCCTTGACAAGACCGTGAATTCGATCAGTGGTTCCAATCAGCTCGATGATGCCGACATCATCAACGGTTTGAAGGAGGCTCTGGAGATCGGAACCACTCAGGCGGTCCAGCTGGCCGGCCAGGAAAATGGATACTTCAACCACCCAACCATCAAAATTCCCTTGCCTGAATCCATTGCCCGAACAGAAACGGTGGTCCGGGCGGCCGGCATGGGAGACCAGCTGGATGCCTTCGTGCTCAGTATGAACCGTGCGGCCGAAAAGGCGGCGCCGGAAGCTCAAGCGATTTTCTGGGATGCGATCAAAGCGATGGAATTCGATGATGCCAAGCGGATTCTGAAGGGCCGGGACAACGAGGCCACCTTGTATTTTCAGGATAAAACAACCGGGCAATTGACGGACCTATTCAAACCGCTGGTTCATCAGGCCATGGAGGAGGTGGGGGTTACCCGGCAGTACAGCAACCTGCAGGCCGGTGCCCAAGCCATACCATTTCTGTCGGACTGGCTGGTGGACCTGGATGACTATGTGACCTCCCAGGCTTTGGACGGATTGTTCTTTCTGGTGGCGGAGGAGGAAGCTAGGATTCGGCAGGACCCGGCTGCCCGGGCAACTGAGCTGCTGCAGAAGGTGTTTGCAACGCCTTAATCCGCTGTCATCATATCCAGCGCCCTTTTCATCCGGCGACGAAATAAAAAACGCCCTGCAACCACAGGCGGCAGGGCGTTGGCGTTAAAATACGCGCTTATTTTTTATCGTCGTCTTTAACCTCTTCAAAATCCGCGTCGACCACATCGTCATCCTGCCCGCCGGCAGCACCCTGCTGGGGATCACCCTGGGGCCCTCCCTCGGGGCCGCCGGCACCTTCCTGGGAGGCTTGCTGGTACATGGTCTCGGCCAGTTTGTGGGAAGCTTGCGTCAGGGCTTCGCTCAGACGTCGAATCTCTTCCAGGTCTTCTCCCTCCATGGCTTTGCGCAGCGGTTCGATAGCCTCCTCGGCCTGCTTCTTGGTCGCTTCATCCACCTTGTCTCCCAAATCTTTGATGGATTTTTCGGTGGAGTAGATTAAGCTGTCGGCCTGATTGCGGGCTTCCACCAGATCTTTTTTCTTGCGGTCGTCATCCGCATGCATTTCGGCTTCCTTGATGGCGGCATCGATTTCTTCCTGGGACAAACCGCTGGAGGCCGTAATCTGGATCGATTGCTCCTTGTTCGTGGCAAGGTCCTTGGCCGAAACACTGACGATCCCGTTGGCATCGATGTCGAACGTCACTTCGATCTGCGGCACACCGCGCGGAGCCGGAGGGATTCCCACGAGTTCGAAGCGGCCCAGGGTCTTGTTGCCACCGGCCATCTCCCGCTCACCCTGCAGGACGTGGATGGAAACCGCCGGCTGACTGTCGGCTGCGGTCGAGAATATCTGGCTTTTACGGGTCGGGATGGTGGTATTCTTTTCGATCAGGCGCGTCATGACGCTACCCAAAGTTTCGATGCCCAGCGAGAGTGGTGTTACGTCCAGCAGCAATACGTCTTTGACGTCACCCTGGAGGACACCGCCCTGGATGGCGGCACCGAGGGCAACGACCTCATCCGGATTGACGCCCTTGTGGGGTTCTTTAGCAAAGATGCTTTTAACCCGGTCCTGGACGGCGGGCATGCGGGTCATCCCGCCCACCAGTATCACTTCGTTGATTTCCCCGGCGGGCAGGCCTGCATCCTTCATGGCCTTTCGGCAGGGACCTTCCAGCTTATCCAGCAGATCCGCCACCAGCGCTTCCAGTTTGGCGCGCGAAAGTTTGATGTTCATGTGTTTCGGGCCGCTGGCATCTGCCGTGATGAAAGGCAGGTTGACCTCGGTCTCCATGGAGGTGGACAGCTCCATCTTGGCTTTTTCGGCCGCCTCTTTGAGGCGCTGCAGGGCCATTTTATCCTGTCGGACATCGATGCCCTGGTCTTTCTTGAATTCATCGGCCAGATACTCAATGACCCGCAGGTCGAAATCCTCGCCACCCAGATGGGTGTCACCGTTGGTGGCCTTGACCTCGAAGACCCCCTCCCCGATTTCTAGAACCGAAATATCGAAGGTGCCCCCGCCCAGGTCGAAGACCGCGATTTTTTCTTCTGCTTTTTTATCCAGACCGTAGGCCAGGGAGGCCGCGGTCGGCTCATTGATGATCCGCTGGACATTCAGTCCGGCAATCTTGCCGGCATCCTTGGTGGCCTGGCGCTGGCTGTCATTAAAGTAAGCTGGAACGGTGATGACAGCATCGGTAACCGGTTCGCCCAGGTACTCTTCGGCCGTTTTTTTAATGTTGGCCAGAATGAAAGAGGATATTTCGGCCGGGCTGTAACGTTTGTCTTTCAGCAGGATGCGAACATCTCCGTTGGCCGCTTTCTCCATTTTGTAAGGCAGGATTTTGACATCGTCCTGAACCTCTTTGGAATCAAATTTGCGGCCAATCAAACGTTTCACACCGAAGACCGTATTCTCCGGATTGGTTACGGCCTGGCGTTTGGCAATCTGGCCGACCAACCGTTCACCGCTGTCATTCACAGCCACGATCGAGGGTGTGGTGCGGCCGCCTTCGGGGTTGGTGATGACATTGGCATCACCACCCTCCATAATGGCCACGCAGGAGTTGGTGGTGCCAAGATCAATTCCGATTATTTTGCCCATTTCGTCTATCCTCCTTGAAAATCAATAGTATTCTTATGAAATCGTTATCGCGGCGATCTGCCCGTTTTTAAAGGTCCGCTCCAAGTTAAGTGCTTTCTTTGGAAACGACAACCATCGAGGGGCGTAACAGGCGATCGCGAAGCAGGTATCCTTTTTGTAATTCCTTGACCACGGTGTTGGGCGGAACCGCATCGCTGGGCTCCTGCATGACGGCTTCATGCAGAGCAGGGTCGAATGGTTGCTGCAGGGCCTCGATGGACGTGACACCAAACTGGTCGAAAATTTTCAGGAGTTCCTTCAGCGTCATGTCGACGCCCTCTGTAAGGCTCTCCGGTTCGCTATTCTCCCGGGAGGATGCAAGGGCGCGTTCCAGATTATCCACCACGCCCAGAAGATCACGCAGCAATGCCTGGTTGGCATATTTACGCAGGTCGCTGACTTCGCGCTCTTTGCGTTTGCGAAAATTGTCCAGTTCAGCGGCGGCCCGAAGGAATCGTTCATGGTTATCCCGGGCCTGCTGTTCGGCCGCTTCCAGTTTTTCATCCAGCGTTTGCTCGGGCGCGGGGCTATCTTCCGCCTGGTCTTCCGTGGCGGTTGTCTGGTCATCGCTGGGGGCAGTTGCTTGAGGGTTTTCGTCCTGGGGTTCCGAAGAAGGCGGCGTCGTGTCCGCTTCCGGTTGGTCGGTTTCGGCCACGCTATCCATCGTCTTTTTTTCTGTCATAACTCCGCGGATTCTCCTTGCTCTGTCCCCCCAGGCAGATTTCTGGGGTCGGGATCTTGCCTGAATCACAATCCCGGGCGGCCCTAAACAATCACCGCTTCCGGAAACCGGAAGCGGCCTTTTTGTAGCCCGGATGTTTCATGGCTTAAAATAGTAAGACGCGTTGGGTCGATGTCAAGGTGATAATCCTGTGATTAACGGGGGTTTAGCCGCTTTGGGAAGGGCGTCTGACAGTGGTCGCAAACGGGGTTCGTTAGACCCATCGTTTCACAGGGTAGAAGGCCGGGGCCAGAACCGGGAAGGCCGGAAATCCCGCGACACAGCCAGCCTTACTTATCGCTGCTTCCTTCCGGATCTGACGAGGTTCGTAAGCGTCTGTTGCGCGGGGTCCGGCCCCAATGCCCTTTATATAAAGGGTAAGTGCAGCCGGGAAGGTTTCAAGGCCCGGCTGCTTTGTGGGCGACATTATTGAACAGAACGTCTGGGAATTCAAGATCAAATGTTCCGGCGGCACCGGGGCGTTGAACCGGCGACCCCGCTGATTATTGTTGACTTCGACCGAAGAAACATATCATTTATCAGTATTTCAGTGTGTTACATTGCGCATGCCGCAACCGGGCCGCAAGCCGTCCACGAACGCCGGAAACCCCAAGGCCATCCGTCCGACCGGAAATCCATCGGCATGCCCAGAATGGACAACCATTGAGAACGATCGCGCCCATCCATATATCCTTAGATGATCCGCTCCTGCAGGCGCTGCGGGCCACCATTGCGAGGGAAAGCATGTTCGGCCCTGGCGACGGCGTGCTGGCGGGTGTATCCGGCGGGCGCGATTCGATGGTCCTGCTGGCGCTGCTGGCAAAGCTGGCCGGGCTACTGCGGTTGCGGCTGGGAATCGCCCATTTTAACCACGGGCTACGCGGTGCGTCCGCCGACCAGGATGCCCGCCTGGTCGAGCATCAGGCCCTGATGGCGGGGCTTCCCTTTTTCTACGCCCGGGGAGATGCAGCGGCCTATCGAAGACGCCACCGGTTAAGCCTCGAAGAGGCGTCGCGTGAGCTGCGCTATGCTTTTTTCGAGACCACGGCGCGACGCTATGGGTTCGGGTGCGTCGCTCTGGGCCACCATGCGGACGACAATGCCGAGCTGGTGCTGATGCGGCTGCTGCGTGGCAGCGGCCCCCTGGGACTGGCCGGGATACCGCCTGTGAGAGCCCTGGGTTCGACGGGCCTGAAGGTCATCCGCCCGTTGATCGACATTGAACAGGCGGCCATCGGCCGGTTCAGCCGGGGCCACGGGATGGCGACCGCCGAGGATGAATCCAACCGATCCCTCGAGTTCACCCGCAACCGTATCCGGCATGACCTGCTGCCCAAGCTGCGCGCCGAATACAACCCTGGCATCGCGGTCGGACTCAACCGGCTGGCCCGGCTGATGCGCGATGAGGACGCCTGGCTCGCGTCGCTGGGGGAGGAATCCCTGCGCGGCCTGATGGTGGAAGCCGATACCGACCACCTCCTCCTGGACAGGGCCGCGCTGAAGCGCTGTCACCCGGCCCTGCAGCGGCGGGTGCTGCGGGCGGCCCTGCAGCGCATAAGGGGAAATCTGCGCCGTATCGGGTTCGAACCGATCGAGGTCGTGCGCAGGCTTCTGGAAGCCCGAAACCCTTCAGGCGGCATTGATCTGCCGGGCGGCGTGCGGGTCGAAGTAGACGGCGACCAGTTGCGCCTCGGACGGCGTCGCCCGCCGACCGTGCCGGTGCGGTTCGAATACACCCTGACGGGCACGGGGATCGTGGACATCGCGGAAACCGGTGCGCGCCTGTGCCTGCAAAAATTGGCCCCGGCCGACGTCGGCACCATCCGTCACGCTGGACAGAATGTTGCTTATTTTGATATGGATCAGATAGAATTTCCCATTACGATCAGGAATTTCAGGCCCGGCGATCGATTCGCCCCCTTCGGCCTGCAGGGAACGCAGAAGCTGAAGAAATTCTTTATCGATCACAAGATTCCCCGCGAACGCAGACGGGACTATCCCCTGGTCGTAAGCGGGGGTGAGATCATCTGGATTGCCGGGCTGCGCCGCAGTGAGCGGGCTCGTATAGAACCCGGCAGCGCGGCCATCCTCAAGTTGGAATTATTGGTTGCCTGAACAGTGGGGATGGTTATTTTTAAGCAAAATTTAAAATTCATTACTCGTCAGGAGGATTGCGCTTTTGAATCCCTTTTATAAAAATCTTTCGCTCTGGATCGTCATCACACTGATGTTCGTCATGCTCTACCAGATATTCAGCGAACAGCAGATGGCCCAAACGGAAGTGACCTATTCGGAACTGATGGCCATGGTCGAAGATGAACGGGTGGAAGAGGTGGTCATCCAGGGCCAGGAGCTGACCGTCAAACCTATCCAGGGTGACAAATTTACCGTATTCGCACCCCAGGATTCGGAACTGATTCCGACCCTGCGGCGCAAAGGCATCCGCATCGGCGCCAAACCGCCGCCTGAAAACCCCTGGTACATGACCATGGTAATGTCCTGGTTGCCGATGATTGTCCTGATCGGTGTATGGATTTTCTTCATGCGCCAGATGCAGTCCGGCGGCGGCAAGGCCATGTCCTTCGGCAAGAGCCGGGCCCGACTGCTATCCGATCAGTCCGCCAAGGTCACCTTCGAGGACGTGGCCGGTATTGACGAAGCCAAGGAAGAGCTGGGCGAAATCGTCGAGTTCTTGCGCGATCCCAAGAAATTTACCCGCCTGGGCGGGCGGATTCCCAAGGGCGTGCTGCTCATGGGACCGCCTGGCACGGGCAAGACCCTGCTGGCGCGGGCCATTGCCGGCGAGGCCGGTGTGCCCTTCTTCTCGATCAGCGGCTCCGACTTCGTCGAGATGTTCGTGGGCGTCGGGGCCTCGCGGGTGCGCGACCTCTTCGTGCAGGGCAAGAAGAACGCACCCTGCATCATTTTCATCGACGAAATCGACGCCGTGGGACGGCACCGCGGCGCCGGGCTGGGTGGTGGCCACGACGAACGCGAACAGACTTTGAACCAACTCCTGGTGGAAATGGACGGTTTCGAATCCAACGAGGGCGTCATCCTGATCTCGGCCACCAACCGCCCCGACGTTCTCGATCCGGCCCTGCTCAGGCCCGGCCGTTTTGATCGCCAGGTGGTGGTGTCGCTGCCGGACATCAAGGGGCGTGAGAAGATCCTGCGGGTGCACATGAAGAAAACCCCGGTGGGGCCGGACGTGAAACCGGTCATGCTGGCCAAGGGAACCCCTGGTTTCTCGGGCGCGGATCTGGAGAACCTGGTCAACGAGGCGGCCCTGCTGGCGGCCAAACGGGACAAGGAGCACGTCGAAAAGCTGGACTTCGAGGAGGCCAAGGACAAAGTCTACATGGGGCTGGAGCGCAAATCCAAGGTCATTTCGGAAGAGGACAAGAAAACCACGGCCTACCACGAGGCCGGCCACGCGCTGGTGGCCCGCTTCCTGCCGCACACCGACGCGGTCAACAAGGTCACCATCATTCCCCGCGGGCGTGCCGCCGGCGTTACCTGGTTTCTGCCGGAGGAGCGCGACTTCAAATACAAGGACCAGCTGCAGAGCGAGCTTTCGGTGGCCTATGGCGGCCGCATTGCCGAGGAGCTGGTCTTCGACCGCATCAGCACCGGCGCTTCCAACGATATCAAGCAGGCTACCGACCTGGCCGAGCTCATGGTGCGCTCCTGGGGCATGAGCGACCTGGGTCCGCTCTCCTATGCCAAGGGGGAGGAGCAGATCTTTATTGGACGCGAGATTGCCCAGCAACGCGATTTTTCTGAAGAAACGGCGCGCAAGATCGATGCCGAGGTCATGAAGCTTATCACCGGCTCCTATGAACAGGCCAAAGCCGTTTTGAGCGATAATATGGATGTCCTGCACAAGCTCTCGGACGTCCTGCTCGAACAGGAAACCGTCCTGGGCGACGAGCTGGACAAAATCATCCTCGGGTTGCGCCCCGGGTTCGACTTCCCCTCCAAGCACGAGCATAAATCGACGGTTGACAGCGACGCGACGCCGGCCGACAAGGCCCCCGCGGCCGAGGAGGTGCAGGAGACGAGCGGCTCCGACGAGAACGTGTCCGCCGATGATCCGGAAGACGAGAACCCGGGCGACAATCCCCGGGACTAGCGGCGGATGGCGAAATACGTCTACGAACTGAACTGGGGCGGCCATCGCCTGTTGCTCGGTCGGCGCACCCGCATCATGGGGATCGTCAACATCACCCCGGATTCCTTTTCGGACGGCGGGCGCTTCTTCGATACGCAATCAGCGGTGGAACACGGCCTTGCCCTGGCGGCCGCCGG
>CAJHYH010000075.1_pt1 | contig 11659 bp, 9 predicted proteins | sample 9198661 | NCBI WGS metagenome assembly CAJHYH01 (sample SAMEA7708356, study PRJEB35096) | sediment metagenome | biome: marine neritic benthic zone biome [ENVO:01000025]; feature: sediment [ENVO:00002007]; material: shallow marine sediment [ENVO:03000034] sea grass bed [ENVO_01000059] ... | reverse complement strand
GATTTCGATGTCCCCCAGGAAGAGTCACTGGAGGCCCTGGCACATCTTCGGCAGCAAGGGAAGATCCGCTATGCGGCCTGCTCGACCCACCCGGCCTGGCGCACGGTGGAAGGGCTGCACCTGGCGGAGCGCTACGGGTATCCTAAATTCGTCTGCGAGCAGCCGCCTTATAACCTGCTGGACCGGCGGATTGAAAACGAGATCGTGCCCATGTGCCGGCACTACGATCTGGGGATCATCTCCTGGTCGCCCCTGGCCCAGGGCGTTCTGGCAGGCAAGTACACCGATGCCGAAAAACTGCCCGAAGGCAGCCGGGGCAGTTTGCGCAGTGTCTTCCGGGAGCGGATCACGCCGATGGGCATTGCCGTCGGCCAGAAAGTGGTGGAACGCGCCCGGGCCAAAGGATGCACACCGAGCCAGCTTGCCGTGGCCTGGGTGCTGCGCCAACCCGGGATCACCGGTACGATCGTCGGTCCGCGCAACGTGGATCAGCTTGCCGATTTACTGCCCAGCGTCGATATCCAACTGGACGCGGATGACGATGCTTTTTTCGACGAACTGGTTCTGCCGGGGCGTTACGTGACCAGTTTTTTCAATACGGCGGACTGGATGAAATCCAAAGGCGTTTAATAACCCGGGGCGGATTAACCGATCCGGTGTATTTTACGGTTACTTTTCTTAGGCGCCTAAGAAAAGTAACCAACAGAATGCGCCCGTGCCCCGCGTATCCTGCGCGTCGCCAAACCAGACAATGAGGCGGCGCCTGATGCCGCCATGCGGCGTTGTCCCGCGTTGCGGGATTCCTCATCAGCTATAATGTGTTGCGGTGAGTCCCCAACGCGCTCGGGTGCTCACAATCTGACGATTGCTGCGCGTCTCGCTTACTTGGGGCGCCTTGCATGACAGCATGATGCTTGCTTCATTGCCTGGTTTATACAGGCGGTGCGCGCGGACACGCGCTGCGCTCAGACAGGTCCGCGCGCTTATCCCGCCCGCCGTGACGATGCTCGGCGAGGGACAATGGGTATAAAAACGCAAGCCCAAGAGATTAATCAAGCCCCCGGGGAGACACCCGATGCATCCTGATTTGCGGGGGAGCTTCACTGCGCTCCAATTGTGAAAAGGGGCGATAGGGAGAAGGAGGTCATCCATGGCGGTGTTGATTACCGGAGGGCATGGTCATATCGGGTCTTATGCGGCCCGGTATCTGGTGGGGGAGGGCGAAGACGTCATTCTTCTGGACACGAATCCGGCGGTGCCGGACTGTCTGCGGGACATCCAGGACAAATTGACCTTTGTCCGGGGCAGTGTCATGGACTATCCGCGCCTCACGGATATCTTCCAACGCTTTCGCGCGCGCATCGACGGTATCATTCACACCGTGGGGATCATGGGGGAACTGGTGCTGGAAAACCCCTATGGCAACGTGCGGCTCAATATCGGCGGCACCCAGAACATCCTCGAGATCGCGCGCCAGTTCGAGATTCCCAAGGTGGTCTACACCAGCACCGGTGCGGTCTACGGCGCAGCCTCGGGACACGCGAAGGAGGATACCTATCCCGTCAATCCGTCCGATCTGTACGGCGCCACCAAGGCCTCCTGCGAATTTCTGGGGCAGCAGTACGCGGCGACTTTCGACTTCGATTTTCGCATCAGCCGGGTCTACTTCTGTTACGGCCCGGGAAAGCTGCCCTCGCGGTTCATCCGGCTCTACCGTCTGGCTTTCGGCGCCCTGGAGGGACTGGCGGGCCTGCAGATGGACAAAGGCGCCGACCAGCAGCTGGACTTCGTCTATGTTAAAGACGCCGGGCGGGGAACGGCCATGCTCTATGCCGCTGAAAAACCGGCGCACAGCGCCTACAACATCGCCACCGGCGTTGCCACCAATGTCGGACGGGTGGCCGAACTGGCCCGGCAGTATTCACGCTTCGACGTGCCGGTTGAAATGGGGCCGGGAATGCTCATGCAGCGCTGCGAGGCGCTGGACATCACCCGGGCCCGGGAAGATCTGGGCTACGAACCGCAGTATGACGTCGAGACGGGAATCAAGGAATATGCGGCCTGGATGGAAACGGTGCTGTGAGTCAGCTTGCGTCTATAAAAACATCTGAACGGAATACATTCTTCGTATTTAGCGAAAAGGCCTAATGTCCCAAATAGAGCATTCTCACCAAATGGGTTGTTGTTACTTTTCTTTCGCGTGAAAGAAAAGTAACCAAAAGAAACCGCCCGTGTCCCGCGTTTCCTGCGCGTCATCGTGCTGGCCGGTGCGCGCGGAAACTCGCTTCGCTCAAACAGTCCGCGCGCCTTTTACCGGCCATCCCGCTGATGCTCAGCGCGGGACAAAGGGTACCAAATCGTCTGGCGGCATTTTGTTCCATCATCACGGTCCATGTGAATTTGCCGTTCGGCGGGTGACCGGTGGGGGGAAAGGAAAAACAATTGATGCAGGAAAAAATCATTGTTGCCGTGGCGCCGGTAGGGACGAACATTGCCCCGCCCAGCGTCAACCCGCTGACCCCTGAAGACGTGGCGGCGGAAGTGGTGGCCTGCAGTCGGGCCGGCGCTGCCATGGTGCATCTGCACGTGCGTGATGAAGCGGGCGAGCAGACGGGTGATTTGTCGGCCTTTGCGCGCACCCTCGATCTCATTCGCGTTTCCAGCGACATCGTCATCCAGGGCTCCACCGGGGGCCTGAGTACCCTGAGCCTGGAGGAGCGCTGCGTGGCCCTGAACGATTCGCGGGTGGAAGTGGCCACGCTCAACATGGGGTCGGTCAACTTCGGCGAGGATGTCTACATCAACCGCATGCCGGATATCCGCTACTGGGCGCAGCGCATGGCCGCCGGCCGGGTGGTGCCCGAACTGGAGATATTCGAGTCGGGCATGCTGGCTGCGGCCCGACAGTTGATGGGGGAGGGTGTGCTCCACCTGCCCCTTTACGCCAACCTGCCCCTGGGGGCCCACTGGGCGCTGCCCGCCGATCCGCGGAGCATCCTCTTCATTACTTCCCTTCTGCCGGACGGCATGCGCTGGAGCGTGGTGCACGACGGCATGCCGGATCTTTCGCTTCTGGCGGCCGCCATCGGCATGGGGGCCAGCGCCGTGCGCGTGGGCTTTGAGGACAGCATCTGGTATGCCGCCGGCCAGGCGGCGCGTACGAATGCCGAACTCGTCGCACAGGCCGTCGGTCTTGTCAAAGCCATGGGTGGGGCCGTGGCCACACCGGAGGAGGCCCGTCAGTTGCTGGGCGCGGCCGCCCTTCGCTGACATTCGGTGCGGATTGCCTGTCCTCAGGGCAGTGCGTCTTTTCGCGTGCGGGGCGGGTGCTTCCGGCGGTAAGCGCGCACCAGCCGCAGGGTGGCAACATAGCCGGCGAGCGCCAGCGGTAGTCCCAGCACGCTTCCCCCGATGAGCAAATCCATGATGATCTGGTTGGATTGCCCTAGAAGCTGAATGAATTCGGAGAAGGTGAACGCGGACGGCCATGCGGTTTTACCGGAGAATCCGACCAGTTTTGATCCTACCCAGTAATTGATGGGATAGATGAAGGGGGCGGTGAGTGCGTTGGTAATCTGCACGCCGATCAGCGCACTGATTTTGCTCCACTTTAAAAGAGCGGCCATTCCCACGGCGGTGATCACGTGCAGGCCGAAAAAGGGGCTCATGCCGATAAACAATCCCAGTGCCATACCGCCGGCGATGGCGTGCGGCGAGGCCTGCAGTTTGATAAACCGCTGATACAGGCGGGATTGTGTGAATTTTGTTCGTGCCACCATGGTTTAAATTGAAATCGGGGATAATGCCAGCATTCTCCCGCGCCCCAGCCCGGAGGGGACGACATCAATCCGCCGATCGATGCTGGCTGGCGGCACCGATGGCGCTAACCCGAATATTTGATGAAATTTTTTCTACATGTTGAATCATTCAATGAAGTATCATCGCTTTGGACCTAAGATTGGCAATAGCTACCGTGGCACCATTTACACCCGGAGGTTGTACCGAAAATCGTAACAAATATTTCACCCTGCGGGCACTCCCTGAGGTGTCCATTGGCTTTGTTATACGGGTTCGCAGTAGATGACTACGGCGTCACCCGCAATGCCTCGCCAATGAGCACCTCAGGGGCGTGAAATATCCAGATTAAGCGACGATTGCGTTCGGCCCCGCTGGAGACCATAGCGGGGTGCCGGGAACACAAACGGAAAAATAATCTTGGCGTGTTAATATGGTGTTAGGAAGGCGGGCGTCGTAGAGAACCCGCGGCAAGGTGGATCGGCATTTTTGGGGTCGGCCCGGGCTTCAGGGCTCTGCTGCGGGAGGCGCCCAAAAAACACAACGCCCCGGCCGTTATTACCACAGCCGGGGCGTTGGCGCTTGCCTTAGGGGGGGCGTCGGGATGGCGCTATTGCTCGATCAGGAGCTGCCGGTTTTTCAGATAGAGAAAGCGAACGAGCTCGTACTCAAATGGCGACCCGGTTTCATAATAGCGAAAGGCCACATTGCTGCGCGTGTTGAGGATGCGCAGGCCCGTCAGGCTCCACCTGACCTTGTCCTCGGTACCCGTGCTCCAGTCGGGCTGGTTGACCAGCGCGTTCAGCCAGAGCGATTCGATAACAGCATCCACCACCAGTCCGCTGGTGTCGCGAATGGTCGAGGGGCCCAGAATCGGCAGCACGAAGTAGGGACCGGGGCCGGCGCCCCAGACGCCGAGCGTCTGGCCGAAGTCTTCGCGCCATTCCGGAAACCCCATATCCGTGGCCGGATCAAGAAGCCCGCCCAGTCCGAGGGTGGTATTGAAGGCAAAACGGAACACCGTGTTGACGCTGCCTTCGATCTTGCCCTGGAGCAGGTTGTTGGCGAAATTGCGGATTTCGAAAAGGTTGTTGAAAAAATTGGTCACGCCCTGGCGGGCCGGTTCGGGCGTAATGAACTGGTAGCCTTTTACGAGGGGCAAAAAGACATACTTGTCGAACCCGTAGTTGAACCGGTACACCCCCCGGTTCCAACCCTCCCAGGGGTCGTACATCTCGATGGCGGGTTCGAATCCGGGTGCGGTCGGATCCGTGAGTTTGGTCTCGTCCGGCGCCTGTTGGGCCGAAAGGGGCAGGGCGCAGGTCATAAGCATGAGCAGAACCAGGCCCAGTACAGGTATCCCTCTTCGTATCGGATTGAAGGCCACTTGTGATGTCATTGAGCGCTTCCTTTACTGTTTGAAATATTCCACCATGTAGGCCACAAAATCCTTGTGCTCCATGTTGCCGCAATGCCCGCCCGTGGGCCAGATCTTGGCCCGCGAACCAAAGACGTCGCGCAGCCAGTCGACCTCGCCGGGCGCCAGGATGATATCGTCGTCGTTGGTCGTCATGGCGATTTTTGGGTTCCCCCTCAAATAGGACTCGATGTTCTTGAGGCTCAATTCGTCAATCAGCTGATCGCGAGTCAGTGACGGGTTGCGGGCCTGATGATAGGGGTAGAAGAACTCGTCGAAGTAGTCCATGAAACTGATGCGCAAGAGCTTCTCGAAATAGGGGGTCGTCGAGTCGGTCGAACTCAGCTCCGTATCCGAAGGGACCACCATCCCATAGCGGGTCATCACGTCGGAGGCGAAGGCCATGTTGCTGGAGGAAATCCGGAAGGAAAACCCGATCAACGCCGCCAGCTTGGCTTCGGTGGGAACGCGTTTCTTGTAGATATTGTAGAGAAAATCCTCGTTGAATTCGAGCGGCTCGCTGCGGTCGTAGGCCGTGAGAAAGGAGCGCATCACCCGGCCCAGGTAGCTGTTGAAGGCCTGGGGTTCGGTTCCCACCGTGTCGGCCAGCATCTGGTCCAGGATCTGCACCGAATTGTAGAGACTTACCGAGGGGTTGATGACCAGGACTTTTTTGAAGTTGAAGGTCTGGCGGGTTTCATCCAGTTTGGCCAGAAAGGCCGACTGGGATCCCCCCAGGCTGTAGCCCGTGAGATAGAATTCGGATACGCGCACCCTTGAGGCCACACGCTCGTAGGCTTTCTCCATCACCCGGTAGATATCCTCAGCGTCCTCCTCGATACGGCCCGGTACCGACGTGGTCGAGGCGTTGATGATGAAGTTCATGTGGGTCGGGGACGAAATCGCAATCGAATGGAAGCCGGCATTGTGAAAGGCCCTTTGCATGGCCACGACTTTGGGGGACTTGTAGCTGCCGCCCGTGCCGGCGATCACAAAAATCAAAGGGGCTTCACCGCGCTGGGCCGCCAGAGAGAACGTCAGCGGCTCGCTGTACCAGAAGACCTTGGGGATTTCACGGTCTTCGAAAATGGTCAACGTATGCTCCCGGGTCGGATCTTTATCGGGGACATCCGCACGGTAAACCGTCGGGGTGCCCACGACGGTGGCCTCCAACGAATTCACGAAGGGGTAGTCGTAGGCCTCCATTGCGGAAACCTGCAGGGGGGCGGCCGCGGCCAGAAGGAACGTTAAAAGGATCCCATAAAAATATCGCATGCTCTTTTCTCCAGAAGGATAGGTTTCATGCCGGGAGGTCAAAATAAATCGCCACATTTACTGGTCCTCTGGCCGGGAATCGTCCCCGGCGGCGCCAGGTGGCGCTTGCTTTTTAGAAAACCGCTCGCGAATGCGTTGTATCAGCTGCTTGACTTTGAGGCGGATGAAAAAAATGGCGCTGACCAGCAGCACCAGAAATATGATGTTGAACCAAGGGAAATGTGAATAGTCCGGCGCCACGCTCCGCATACGGATAATGTTGGGATACAGTGAGAAAAGCTGGAATCGCCAACCATAATAAGTAATCAGCACCGTTGGGGGCGGGTTCTCATTGGCAAAAGCCTGGGCCTGGGCCACCACGTCGGCGCTGTTGAACTTGAAATAGGGCGGCCAGCCCCAGCCGGTATCTTCGTTGCGCAGCACCAGTACCTTGTTGTTCAGTTTGACCGTGTTGATGAAACGAACGTCCCTGGTACCGGCAGCATTGGGGTTTTTAGCCAGACTTCCGCTGCTGTCCATCCGTTTGACGTCGGTGCCCTGGATGGTGACGATGGCGGTTCGCGGCAGGTGGTAGTGCAGAAAGGCGACAACCAGCAAAATCCCCACGACCAGGGCGACAATTTTGGCAATGCGAACCTTCTTCATGGGCGGCAGGGCTTTCCGGGTGATGACGGTCGCATGGTCGTTCCGATTCGAAGGCCGACGGGGTCCTCGTTTGTTAGATGCCGTATTGGGTTGTTTGCGTGTCCGGACCAGGTCGCGTTCATGGCGGCAGCTTGTACCAGCCCAGTTAGCAGGGGATTAGTGCATTTCCTATACTATACGAATGTTGGGGATGCAAGCCTGTCGTGCGATTCAAGACGAGCCGCGCCGATCGAGACGACCCCACCCGATCCGCGGCAGACAGAATTGAGGTCTATTCAAGGGAATTTGGGGTTGAGCGAAAGGCTACCTGCCGCCCGTTCGGCCGTGAGCACCTAAGTTGAGGAAGGGAAGGGCGAGCCCGCGGCGATGGCGCGTCCCGGGCGCAGGGGATCGGTCGCCGTTCCGCCTGAACGGCGGGTTCGGATTGCGGCGCGAATTTCACGGTGGGTGCCGGCGTCGAGGGGAAACGTCCAGATCACCGCGATCGCCGCTATATTGCAAAGGCAGGGCACCAGGGCGTAGAGCACCCGCAGGGCCAGGATGACCTCGGCCGGTTGTTCACTACCAGGCCGGTAGCCCACGCTGCCCAGCACCGTGAGACCCAGCCCGACACCTGCCGCGGCGGCTATTTTTTTGGCGATCGACCACAGGCCGATGTAGCGGCCCTCGCGGCGGCGCCCGGTAAGCAGTTCATCGTAGTCGATCACGTCGGCCTGAATGGCTGAAGGCAGGGCCAGCGAAGCGCCGAAACCCAGCCCGGAGCCGACCACCAGCAGGCCGTAAATCACTTCGTCGCCGGGACCCAGAAAGAAAACGCCCAAAAAAACACCGGTGTTGACAATCATGGCCAGAAGCCAGGCGTTTTTTTTGCCAATCCGCCGGGACAGGGCGATCCAGGCCGGCAGGAAAGCCACACCCGTCACTAGATAGAGCATCAGGAAAAGATCGGCCCGCGCTGACTGCAGAACATATTCAACGTAAAAGAGGATCAGGGTGGCGGGCAGATTGCTGCCGATGGCGCTGATCGTGTAGGCGGCCAGCAGGATCATGAAGGGGCGATTCTGCCAGACCGCGCGCCAGTTCGCGCTGAATGCTTCCTGGCCGGCAATCGATTCCTGCGGTTGTTCCCGGATGCGATAGACGCACCAGGCACATGTGCCGACGAGCACCGGTGCGTACAAGACGGCGATCCAGAAGAATTTCTGCCGTTCGCCGTCCGCTGAAGCGCCGGTGCCCAACAGGGCGCCCACTATCGCCGGGGCCGCCGCCGCCATCAGGGTGCCGGCGATAAGGAGCCCGTCGCGCACCGCAAAAAGGGTGGTGCGTTCGGTGTAATCGAAACTGATTTCCGGGCCCAGCGATTCATAGGGCACCGTGACCAGCGTCCAGAAGGCGAACAGCAAGAATATCCACCAGCCGAACCACAGGGTATGCTCGCTGCCGGACCGGGGTGGCGTGAACAAAAAGTACATGGCCAGGGCCACACCGATACCGCCCAGCAAAATATAGGGGCGTCGCCGGCCAAAGCGGCTGCGGGTGCGGTCCGAGACCAGGCCGATGACCGGATCGGAGACGGCGTCAAAAAGCCTTACCGCCAGGAGGATCCCGCCCATCAGCGCGATATCGATGCCGACCACGTCGCTGTAGAATTTGGGCAGGTAGACGTATACGGGAATTCCGACAATGGCCAGCGCAAAAGCCGGAAGCCCGTATGTAAATCGTATAGACCAGGGTACCGTGGCTGATGTCACGTCTCCCCCAAAAGTGCCTTTTTAAAGCCGCGGTCGATGGGCTTGGGTCCCAGCCAGATCGCGAAAACGGCCGCCGCAAAATCATCCCCGCGGATGACCCCCAGGCGCTGTCCGTTCAGCGACAGTTCGGTTCCCTGACCGGGGAAGTAGGTCAGCGCATAGCGATCTCCCGGCGCTACATCGCGATAGAGTGCGTTGAAGCGTTCGAGACGCTCGTTGAGCCGGGTCATTTCCGCCGGACTGACATTGTCGGCCATTTTCTGGCGGGTGGCCTTGGCAAAATCAGCAGCATTTATGGCGTGAAAATAGGCCAGTTCCAGACGCCGGGGGACCGGATCGAGCACGCGGCGATGATCGACATCGGCCGGCATGTACAGCACACCGGCGTAGGCCTTGATGAAAATCATATAGCGCAGGAGGCCTTGGCCTCTCAGCGGCAGATCGGTGGTCTCGGCCTGATGCACATTTGCAAACTGCATTCCCGCCACTTCAACTGTCGTCCCTTCGGACTTGCCCGGCGTGGCGATCATCAAAACGAAAATTATGACTATAATGACTTGTTTCATTCCCTGATCCTCCTTAGCTATATCTGATAATAATCTCGACCGCACTTTAAGCAAGATCTCATAAAGAGGATAGATTGCGGTGACTGTGATAGGTATTATCTATCGATATTGGGGTGGATTTTCGTCATGATTCGTGTCGAGGAAACCATTACGGGGCATTGTACACCGCGGGAGGCCTTTGAATTCCTGGTTGATTTCGCCAATATCCAGGCCTGGGATCCGACCGTCATGGCCGCCCGGAAAATCTCATCCGGCCCCCCGGCGGTGGGCTCGCGCTATGCGCTCACGATGCAGTTCGGTCTGCGGCCCGTGCCAATGACCTACACGCTGGTGGAGATGCATCCGCCGAACCGGCTGGTGCTCTATGGCCGGGGTGATACTTTCCGGGCACTGGATGTCATCACGATTGATCCGGCGGGTGCGGGTTTTCGTTTACGCTATGTCCTGCGAATCGATTTCGATCCTCCCTCCGGCCGGCGTCTGGAGTGGCTGAGCACACCTCTCGTACGCCTGAGCGCGCGCCGGGCCATAAGGCGATTGCAAACGATCCTGGGGGGAGACAACGGCCGTCTGCCCCGTCTGACCCCGGGGACCCTGCTGGCGGACCGGTTGATCGTGCCTGGTCTGGCGGGATTCACGCGTTTGGGCTTTCGCCTGGGGCACAGGCGCTGGCCCCTGCCGCCACAAGCGCTGACCGGTCGGCGTGTGGTTTTGACCGGCGGGACATCGGGCATCGGCCTGGCCGCGGCCAAGCAGCTTATGGCCTGCGGGGCCGATCTGACGCTGGTCGGGCGCAACCCGGATAAATCGGCGGCCGTAAAGCGCGAACTTGATCGGGCGGCCGTATCGGGTCGCCTGGACCTGGAGATTGCCGATTTAAGCTGCATGCGCGAGGTTCGCGCCCTGGCGCACCGCCTGTGTGCAGGCTACGACACCATCGACGTGCTGATCAACAATGCCGGGGCCCTTTTCAACCAGCGCATGGAAACCAGCCAAGGTTATGAGCGAACACTAGCAACGGATCTGCTGAGCCCGTACCTCCTGACCCGTCTGCTCCGGCCGCGGCTCAAAGCGGCCGCCGGCGCCCGGATCATCAATGTCGCCTCCGGCGGCATGTATACCCAGAAGATCCATGCTGACGATCTGTCGTTTCGGCAAGGGTCCTATGACGGTGCCACGGCCTATGCGCGTGCCAAGCGGGGGCTCGTAATTCTGAGCGAAGATTGGGCGGGAGAATTGAAACCCCAGGGTATCCGTGTGCAGGCCATGCATCCCGGCTGGGTGGATACCCCCGGTTTGGCGTCTTCCCTGCCGGCCTTTTACCATCAGGTGCGCCCGCTGCTGCGTTCCCCGTCACAAGGTGCGGATACCATCACCTGGTTGGCGGCTTCACCCGTGGCGGGTCAAACCAGCGGGCTGTTCTGGCTGGACCGCAAGCCGCGCGCCACCCATGTTTTTGCGGGTACACGGGAGACGCGCGCCGAGCGCCGGCATTTTCTGCAGGCGCTCGAGCGGATGGTGCGGCCGTTTCTCTGAACGGCAACCAGCCCCGGGCGTGTGGTTTTCATTGGAAGCGGGGTGCATGACTGCAATAATCTTCAAGAAAGCTTCGACAGCGAAGATCGCGACAAAAAAAAATCTGTGGTCCACGGCAATTCGTGCGGCTAACATTGCCGGTCCCAACCGGTCATGCGACCGGTTGTTCAACCGGGTAAGCCCGCAAGGGCAATCGCAACCGCAACCCCGGCATTTCAAAAGCCCGGTGAATCCAGGTGGCGGTTTCCGGCCCGGGTCAGCACAAGCTGAAGATCCCCGACGACGCGCTCGCGGAAGGCGGCTTCACAACTGGCCAGATAGTAGCGCCATTTGCGTTGGAAGACGCGGTCGAAACCCAGGGCCGCAACCGCTTCCTGGTTGGCTTCGAAGCGCCGCCGCCAGGCCGCCAGGGTCAGGGCGTAGTGACTGCCGATATTCTCGAGGTGATCGACCATGAGGCTTGAGTGGCGGGTCATCATGGTCGTCAGGACGGTCAGCGAGGGCAGGAGACCGCCGGGGAAGATATGCTTGCGGATCCAATCGCTTTCTTGGCGGTAGCGGGCGTAGCGCTGGTCGGGAATATTGATGGTCTGCACGACGGCAATCCCCTGCGGTTTCAGCAATTCATCCAGTCTGCGAAAGTATTGCGGGTAATAGGCATGCCCCACGGCCTC
>CAJHYH010000810.1_pt1 | contig 11776 bp, 7 predicted proteins | sample 9198661 | NCBI WGS metagenome assembly CAJHYH01 (sample SAMEA7708356, study PRJEB35096) | sediment metagenome | biome: marine neritic benthic zone biome [ENVO:01000025]; feature: sediment [ENVO:00002007]; material: shallow marine sediment [ENVO:03000034] sea grass bed [ENVO_01000059] ... | reverse complement strand
CGCGTGACTACATCAGCATCGTGGGCTCTTCCACGGTCTACCCCTTTGCCACCGTGGTCGCGGAACAGTTCGGTAAAACCACGAGCTTCAAGACCCCTAAAATCGAATCCACCGGTTCCGGTGGCGGGTTGAAACTTTTCTGTGCCGGCGTGGGTGTCGAGCACCCCGACATCACCAATGCTTCCCGCCGGATCAAGAAATCCGAGTACGACAAATGCATGGCCAACGGCATCAAAGGCATCATCGAGGTTAAAATTGGCTATGACGGTATCGTGGTCGCCAATTCTAAAAAAACTGCCCCGATGAAGCTGACCCGCAAGGACATCTACCTGGCCCTGGCCAAGGACGTACCGGATCCCAAGGGCGGGGAAAAGCTGATTCCCAATCCTTATAAAACCTGGAAGGATGTCAATCCGGCCCTGCCGGCCAACAAGATCGAAGTGCTGGGGCCGCCGCCCACCTCGGGCACCCGCGACGCGTTCGTCGAACTGGCCATGGAAGCCGGCGCCAAGAAGTTTGCCTGGATCAAGGCCATGAAGAAAACAGACAAGAAGAAATACAAGGCCATCTGCCACACGGTCCGTGAAGACGGCGCCTACGTCGAGGCCGGTGAAAACGACAACCTGATCGTCCAGAAACTGAATGCCAACCCCAAAGCCCTCGGCATCTTCGGCTTCAGCTTCCTCGACCAGAACAGCGACATCATCCAGGGCTCCTTTGTGGACGGCGTGCCGCCGACCTTCGATGCCATCGCTGACGGCTCCTACCCGGTATCCCGTCCGCTTTACTTCTACGTCAAGAAAGCCCACGCGGACGTCATTCCGGGGATGAAGGAATACCTGGCCGAGTTCACGGCCGAAAAAGCCTGGGGTCCGGACGGCTACCTGGCCGACAAAGGTATGATCCCCATGCCCGATGACGAGCGCAAGCAAATTGCCTCGGATGTCAAAAATATGAAAAGTCTGATGCTCAAGTAGGCAGGGCAGTGATCGTTCGATAGCGGGCCGGCGCAACGACGGTTTGACGTCGGCCCGCTTTCTGACTAATTTAGGAGAAATTCGCCGTGTGGCTATCGCCCGCACGGTCGATCAATGACGATATGGAAGCGCAATTGAGACACCAAGACGATCCGACCGATAACAAAGCTCCGGCGGCCGTTGCCGCGACCGTGGAAGACCAGAAAACCGGGCGCATTCTCTACAGCCGCGATTCACGCGAGACCGTTGGTGAGGCCTTCATCGACGACCCCCGCATGAGCTGCCGGAATGTCGACGTTTACTACGACGACAAGCATGCCATACGAAACGTCTCCCTGGACATCGGGCGCAACCAGGTTATCGCCATGATCGGGCCTTCCGGCTGCGGCAAGTCGACCTTCCTGCGCTGCCTCAACCGCATGAACGACACCATTGACATCTGCCGCGTGACCGGCCAGATTCTCCTCGACGGCGCCGACATCTACGATCGCCATATCGACGTCGTGCCCTTGCGGGCGCGGGTCGGCATGGTATTTCAGAAGCCCAATCCTTTTCCCAAATCAATTTACGACAACGTGGCCTACGGCCCCCGCATCCATGGACTTGCACAGAACAAGGCTGAGATGGACGAAGTGGTGGAAACCTCTCTGCGCAGGGCCGGCCTTTGGGACGAAGTCAAAGACCGCCTGGACCAGCCCGGCACCGGCCTGTCCGGAGGTCAGCAGCAGCGTTTGTGCATTGCCCGCACCATTGCCGTGAGCCCCGAGGTCATTCTCATGGACGAGCCCTGCTCGGCCCTGGACCCTATCGCCACCTCCATCATCGAGGACCTGATCGACGAGCTCAAACAGCAGTTTTCGATCGCCATCGTCACCCATTCCATGCAGCAGGCGTCCCGCGTTTCCCAACGCACGGCCTATTTTCACCTGGGCGATTTGATCGAGGTGGGTGAGACGGCCCAGATCTTCACCAATCCCCGTCACCAGCTGACGCAGGACTACATCACCGGTCGTTTCGGATAGAGATCTTTTCGCGCCCCGTCTTTCCAGTCGTTTCCCCGCAAGCCGGCCCGCCCCCACCATTCAGCGATGGCCGGCAACAGGCCATGCCGCTTGATCGCCTGACGCCGGCAGGCCCCTCAGGTTTTCACCGCCTGCCCGCCCGTGGCCAGATGCAATTGGTTGACAGTCAGCAAGCGAAACATATAAAGGTTTAAGTCGTAAGTGATCTCTGCCGGCGGGTTTGAGCGTCGCTGTTGCGTCACCGCCGCATCCCAAGGGCACCATTCTATTGGTCTAGCGGCAGGCAACGACCAATCACACCGAGGAAATCATTGCCATGCGCCACCTTATCGCGATAACGGTCCTCCTGGCAGCGGTTTTGACGCCGTTTTCCCTCGCAGCCCGCATCTATATATGGACGGATGCCCAGGGCGTGAAGCACTACTCCCAGGAACCGCCACCCGAGGATGCCACCGCTGTAGAGGTGAAAGACGAAATGCGCTACGATGCCTCGGCCGATGCCAAAAGCCATCGCTCGGCCGCATCGGGGACAGGCACCACCGCCCATTCCCGCCAGACCCGCATCCTGATAGAGGACAACATTCTTTTTGTGCCGGTCACCCTCGCCTATGGCGGCCGTGAAGTCGATGCCCTGCTCGTTCTCGACACCGGCTCGTCGTCCACAGTGCTGGCGCCCGCCCTGGCGGCGAGTCTGGGCATTCAACCAGAAATCAACGCGAAGGTGAAGGTCGCCGGGGGCGAAAAACTCGATGCGCAGGCCGTCGTCCTGGATTTTTTGAGAGTCGGCCCGCATACCCGGCGAGATGTGCGCACCCTCGTCCTCCGCCATCGAAACGCCCAGGCCAAGCTCCAGGGGGCCCTGGGATTGAGTTTTCTCAAACATTACCCCTACAGCATCGACATGCAGAAGCAAGTCATCAACTGGGGGGGCGATAAATCCGGAGGTGACCCATGACATCCCGGTCCTTCGCCGCACGAGCCTGCCCCGGCTGAAAGGGCGGGAATTGACGCCGCGCCTGGACTGATCCTTTAACATTTCCCCAAGCTGCACTGTTTAAACGACAGGGGCCGTCTGCCGCCATCCATTGCCTCCGTACCCCCGCAAACTGTTTGAGATCGTTGCACCATCAGAAAACCTTTCGAAATGGGAGCCAACGCCATGATCAACAAAATCTACTACCAGGATCTGGGACTGGTGAATACCAGTGATATGTTCCGGCAGGCCATGGATGAAGGTTTTGCCGTGCCGGCCTACAATTTCAACAATATGGAGCAGCTCCAGGGGATCATCACCGGCTGTGTGGCGTCCAAGTCGCCGGTTATCCTGCAGGTTTCCGGCAGCGCCCGCAAATACGCCCACGCCGCCATGCTGCCCCATCTGGCCGTGGGGGCTGTGGCCATGGCAAAAGCCCTGGGCCATCCCATCCCGATCGCGCTGCACCTCGATCACGGCAGTTCCTTCGAACTTTGCCAGGCCTGCATCGAAAGCGGTTTTTCCTCCGTGATGATCGATGGCTCCCACCTGCCTTTCGAGGAAAACATGACCCTCACCCGTCAGGTGGTTGAATTCGCCCACGACTTCGACGTCACCGTAGAAGGCGAGTTGGGCGTCCTGGCCGGCATCGAAGACGAAGTCGTGGCCGAGAAATCCCACTTTACCCAACCCGAAGAGGTGGAGGAATTCGTCGGTCAGACCGGTGTGGACAGCCTGGCGATCTCTATCGGGACCTCCCATGGGGCCTATAAATTCAAGCTCCAACCCGGTGAGGAGCCGCCGCCACTGCGGTTCGATATCCTGGAAGCGGTCGAAAGGCGCGTGCCCGGTTTTCCCATCGTGCTGCACGGGGCTTCCTCGGTCATGCCGGAATACGTGGCCATGATCAATCAATACGGCGGCCAGATGGACGACGCCGTCGGCATCTCCGAAGACCAGCTTCGCCGCGCCACCCAATCGGCCGTCTGCAAGATCAACATCGACAGCGACGGGCGCCTGGCCATGACGGCCGCGATTCGCAAGGTGTTGAGCGAAAACCCGGGCGAGTTCGACCCGCGTAAATACCTGGGCCCGGCCCGCGAGGCGCTGGTGGCCATGGTCAAGTACAAAAACGAAAAAGTACTGGGCAGCGCCAACCGCATCTGAATCGAGATTGGCTTTGAATACGCCTGTCATTTAGATCGCGTGCCTAAAACATCCATCCGGCGGTATAAACAGTTGGCATACGGTGCCACTGAAAGCATTCAACTGCAACGGACCTGAACACCAACCATCCGCCACCGATCACCGCGCCCGCAACCTGTTGCCGCCACAACCTGCATTATCGTTCGAAGGAGATGCTTATGAGCCCATCCATTCCCATCGTATGCCCTTACTGCGGTGTCGGTTGTAATCTCGAACTGACCCTGGATGACCAGGGCGCACCGGAAAAGGGCCGCGCCTCGGGGCGCAACCAGGAACTCAATCAGAAATATCTTTGCGCCAAAGGCTTGGTGATACCGGAGATGATCAACCATGCGGAACGCCTGCTGTATCCGGCGATCCGCAAAGAGGGCGCCCTGCAGCGGGTCTCCTGGGATGACGCCCTTGCCGCAACGGCGGCACGGCTGGAAACAGTTGTGGACCAGTATGGCCCCGAGAGCGTCGGCCTGCTGGCCAGCTCGAAGGTGCTAAACGAAGAAGTTTATCTGTGCCAGAAACTGCATCGCCAGGTCATCGGCAACAACAATGTCGACAACTGCGCCCGACTGTGTCACGGCCCGTCGGAGGCCGGGCTGCGCCAGCAGCTCGGATACGGCGCGGTCAGCGTATTTTTCGAAGACTACGAGATCGCGGAAACGATTGTAATGGTCGGCGCGCATACGACGTTCACCCACCCGATCATCTGGAAACGGGTCCGTAAAAACCTCAAGGAACGGGGCATCAACCTTGTACTGGCCGACCCCCGCAAAACCGACCTGAGCAAGAATGCAAGCGTCTATCTGCCGGTACGTCCCGGAACCGATATCTACTGGACGAAGGCCCTGGCCAAGATCATTATCGAAAACAACCGGTATGATGAGGCCTTTTGCCAATCACAGACCTTGGGATTCCAAGCGCTCAAGGATAATATCGATGCCGTCGATATCGACGCGGCCTGCGCCACGGCCGGGATTGCCCTGCACGATCTGGAAAAAGTGGCCGAACTGATCTGCGGCCAGAAGACCATCTTCATCTGGGGCATGGGGCTGACGCAGCATGCCCATGGCACCGACAATGTGCATTCACTGGTTAACCTGGCGTTGCTGACGGGCAATGTGGGCCAACCCGGCTGCGGCGTGGCACCCTTGAGGGGCCAGAACAATGTCCAGGGGGCCTGCGACCTGGGAGCGCTGCCCAATATGCTGCCGGGGCACATACCCGTTGAAGACGAAGCCTCCCGCACGCACGTGGAGGGTATCTGGGGGAGCAAACTTTCAAGCCAATCCGGGTTGTCGGCGCCGGAAATGTTCCATGAGATTGCCTCGGGTAAAATAAGGGCGCTCTACGTGGTGGGGGAAAATCCGGTTGTTTCCGAACCCCAGTCAACCTTTGTGGCCTGGATGCTTCAACGGCTGGAACTGCTGGTCGTTCAGGATATCTTCCCCACCGAAACGTCCCGGTACGCCGACATCCTCCTGCCCGCCGCGGCGGTGGGCGAAAAGGCCGGCACATTCATCAATGCGGCGCGACGGGTACAATACACCGCCGGCGGGATTACGCCGCCGGGCGAGGCCAGGGCCGATTGGCAGATCCTGCAGGATTTAGCCTCGAGGATGGGCATTGATTGGGGATATACCTCGACAGAGGATATCTGGGATGAAATTCGCCTGGTGGCGCCGGCGTTCGCCGGGATCACCCACGAACGCCTTATCGATTCCCCCGGCATCTTCTGGCCCTGCTTCGACGAATCGCATCCAGGCACGCCGCGGCTCTATGAGGACGGATTTATTTTCCGCGACCGGCGCGCCCGCTTCATTCCTGTGGAGTCGCCCCGGAATCTGATGCAGCCCACGACCACTTATCCCTTCGTGCTGATCACTGGGCGTTTGCTGGAACATTTCAACACCGGCGAGATGTCGCGCCGCGCATCAAAACTCATGCGCATGACCGGTGAAAGCTATCTGGAAATGAATACGGCGGATGCGCACAAGGCAGGGCTGGCCGAAGGGGAAAACGTGCGCCTGACCAGTCCCTTCGGATCGATCAAATTGCCCCTGAAGCTCAGCGAAAAATTGTCCACCGGCTACTTGTTCACCCCGATTCATTTCAGCCAGCCAAACTGCAATGCTTTGATGAGTGCCGTGCCCATGGACCCCAAAGCGCGGATGCCGGCCTTGAAGGTGGTTCCGGCGGCCGTGGAAAAGATAGGATAAGCCAAGGCTTTAACCCATGTGCCCTGAATCTCAAGACCATATCGTTTGTTGCACCGGGCATAATGCTCAAGCGGCCGTCCTTCCCGTTGGGGCAAGGAGTTCAGCATGAAAATTCTGACCACCCCTCATATGGAGCGCTGTATCGGGTGCTATTCGTGTTCGCTGGCCTGTGCGCGGCTTGTGCACCAAAACCTATCCTGGTTGACCGCCGGCATCCGCATCAAATCCTCCGGTGGGCTTTCCACCGGCTTCCATGCCGTCACCTGCCTGGCCTGTGACCCGGCCCCCTGTGCCGCGGTCTGCCCCACAGGGGCTTACGCCCAGCGCGAGGGCGGGGGCATACGGGTCAAGAAACGCCTCTGCATCCGCTGTGGCGACTGTGCTGATGCCTGTCCGGTCGACGCTGTATATCTCGATGGTAGCGGTGATCCCTTCGTCTGCATTCACTGCGGGCGCTGTGTGGACTTTTGCCCGCACGCCTGCCTGGAGATGAAGGCTAATGCCGATCCCGAACCGGACGGGACCGGAAATGAGGTGACACCATGATCCGTGACGCTTTTCGGGTTCTGAAAGTGGACTTGACCATCGACCGCAGCAAGATCGAATGGCTGGATGGCCGGGATATGTTTGCCGGCGGCAGTGGCCTGGCGGCCCTGCTTTTCGAAAGATATGGCAACGCGCAAAAACCCTGGGACGACCCGGAACAGCCCCTGATATTTGCCATCGGCCCCCTGACCGGTTACTTTCCGCTGATGAGCAAAACGGTCTGCGCCTTCAAGTCGCCCTACCACGATCAGTATGCCGAAAGCCATGCCGGCGGGCGCTCGGCCCTGGCGCTGCGCTTTGCCGACCTGGATGCCCTGGTGGTCACCGGCTGCGCGCCGACCCCCTCCGTCCTGGCCGTGGGCAGCCATCACATCGAGCTTCAGGACGTACACTATCTCTTGGGGCAGGACGTCTACGCCACCGGTCGGATGCTGCGGCGCATGTACCCGGGTTCGGGTCATCGCAGCATTCTGCGCATCGGGCCAGCCGGGGAGACGGGATCGGCCATGGCCGGGATCAACGTGGACACCTACCGCCATTTCGGTCGCATGGGCGGCGGCGGTGTGATGGGGGCCAAAAACCTCAAGGGCATCGTGATCGAAGGCGACGCCGCTTTCGGCCTCCCGGGGGGCAAGACCTACCGCCGGCTCTTCGCGGATGTCTACGCCCAGATGACGGCCACCGACATGATGGACAAATACCACAACCTGGGCACGGCCGCGAACCTGGACCCCTTGAACGAGCTCAAATCCCTGCCCTGGCGCAATCTCCAGCAGACCACCGATCCGGCCATCAAGGGCGTCACCGGTGAGCGCTTTGCGGACGATACCCTGCTGCGCAACGCCGCCTGTGCCGGCTGCCCGGTGGGCTGTATCCATATCGGTTTCGTGCGCGAAAAGTTCATGGCGCCCAACCAGTACCTCTACCGCCAGGTGCCTTACGACTACGAGCCCATTTTCGCCACCGGCACCATGCTGGGCGTCACCGATGCCTTTGCGGTCCTGGGCATCATGGACGTGACGGAGAAAATGGGGCTCGACGTCATGTCGGCCGGGGTGGCATTGGCATGGGCCACCGAGGCGACCGAGAAGGGACTGCTATCCGAAAAGGAATCGATCGTCCCGCTCAGGTTCGGCGATGCCCCGGCCTTCAACCAGGCCATGGCGCACCTGGGCCGCGGTGCCAACGATTTCTATCGCCTGCTGGGCCAGGGCACCCTCAAGGCCGCCGAAGTCTACGGCGGCGCCGATTTCGCCTGCGTGCTCGGCCAGGAAATGGCCGGCTACGCCACGGGCGAAGTCTACTATGTGGCCCAGACCCTGGGTTTTCGCCATTCCCACCTGGACACCGGCGGCTATTCCTACGATCAGAAGCACGACGAAAAAGATGTCGCGCAAGCGGTTTCATTTCTGGTGACCGACGAGCAGGAGCGCGTCTTCTTAACCTCGATGGTGTCCTGCCTGTTCGCCCGCGGGGTCTACAAACCCGATCTGCTGGCAGAATGTCTGGCCGCCCTGGGCTATCGCGCCGTCGCCGACAACATGGCGACAATCGCGGCCAACATCCAGCAAAAGCGCTGGCAGCTGCGCCTGGCCACGGGCTTCCAACCGGAGCAGGTCAAAATCCCCAAACGTTTCCGAGAAGTTACCACCTGGAAGGGACCGACCGACCCGGACTACCTCAACGCATTGCAGCAGGCCTATGCGGGCCGAATTACCGCCATGGCGCCACAACCGCCTGAGGCGGACGGGGTAGATGGACCATGATCAAATACCCGATCGCCCAAGCCGCACATTATCGGTTGAAATGCCTTCGACTGGCCGCCGTTGCGCTCCTGGTGATAATGCTGAGCTGTTTGAAGGGCCTTCCGGCCGCCGCCATCGAAGATATCTATCCCCTGGCGCCGCCTGACCTTAGCAGCCCCCGCAGCACGCTGGCCTATTTCTCGCATCACATGAACCAGGCCTATCAGATCCAGCTTAAGGCCGGATTCAAGAGTCTGGAAGCCCGGGCCCATATCCAGAAAGCCGTCCAGAGCCTCAACTTGAGCGAAGTGGCCCCGGCCGACCGCCAGGATGTCGGCTTCGAAACGACCCTGCTGCTGAAAGAAATAATGGACCGCCTCGCGCTGCCGCCCGAAAGCGAGATACCCGATGTCGCCGTAATGCGGCTCGGGAACCTGACGCATTGGACCATTCCGCATACCGAGATTACCGTGGCAAGTGCTGCCGAAGGTCCCCATGCCGGCAAATACCTCTTTACCCCCCAGACCGTGGACCGCATTCGCGACTTCTACGATCGCATCCAAAACCTGCCCTACAAAGAGGGCGCCGCGGTGGGCATCTACGAGGATTATATTTTCAGCCCCGGCCCGCTGATCCCCAACCGCATCATCAACGCGCTGCCCCAATGGGCCCATGCGGGCTATTTTGAACAGGCCGTGTGGCAGTGGATGAGCGCTCTTGTCCTGATGGTGGCAGGCGCCCTGGCCGTCATGCTGGTCTTCCGCTGGTCCCGCACCGGTGCGGATGCACGCGGACAGGCTGCGATCCGGGCACCTTGGCGCCTGTTCGTGCCGCCCATGGCGCTGTTGATCGTCTCCGGCATCCTGCGCTATATGGTTGACGAGCAGATCAATTTCACCGGCGCGATCCTCGAATATTTTACGCGTGCCATGCGTATCCTGTTATTTTTAGCCGGCGCCTGGCTTATCCTGGTCGCCGGTCGGTGTTTCACCGAACTCATCGTGAACTCGCCCCGGCTCAGGCCTAAAAACATCGATCCCAACCTGACCCGACTCCTGAGCAAGCTGTTCACCTGGGTGCTTTTGATTTTCCTGGTCTGGAATGTGTCGGAATACCTGGGGATCTCTTTTACGGCTGTATTCGCCTCCGCCGGTATCGCCGGTATCGCCCTGGCGCTGGCCGCCCGCGAAACACTGGCCAATTTCTTCGGGGGTATCAGTATCCTCATGGACCGGCCCTTCAAGACCGGCGACTTCATCCTGCTCGAATCCGGCGAGCGCGGTATGGTGGTGAATGTGGGCATGCGCAGCACACGCATCATGACGCGCGACGACGTTCAGATCGCAATCCCCAACTCCCTCATCACCAACACCAAGGTTGTCAATGAAAGTGCGCCCCAGCCGCGGTTTCGCATAAGAATCAAAGTCGGTGTGGCCTATGATTCTGACATTGACCGGGTGGAGGAAACCCTGCTGGCCGTTGCGGGCGAGAATAAGCTGGTTTCCCCGACCCCGAAACCAAGGGTGCGCTTCCGGTCCTTCGGCGACTCGGCCCTGGATTTCGAACTCCTCTGCTGGGCCCGCTGCCCCCTCGACAAGGGCCGGCTGATCCATGGCCTCAACCAGGCCATCTACAAAACTTTTAAAGCCGAGGGCATCGAGATTCCCTTTCCCCAGCGGGATGTGCACATGATCAATCAAGATCGATAGCCGCGGCCGCCGTGGTGGGCGGCCATGAACGGCGTTCGATTGCATTGTTCTTCGGCGTGCTTACGGTTACCTGAATAATTGCAACCGACTGGCAGCGAAGGGCCCCTTGAGACCATCGTGCCGGTCGCTGAACTGGTTGCGAACCTTGAACGAGAGGAGACAGGCTGTGTGGAAAAACCCGCTGCTGCTCATCGCCCTGGCACTCACCGGTCTTGTGGCAGGCTGGGGCATAGTCGATAATGCCGGGCTCGCGGCTTTTGCCAAATCCATGACCAGCGTCATGTTCACCAGTCGCGGCTGGTTCGTGATGCTCTCGGCCAGCCTGCTCCTGATTCTGTGCATCTGGCTGGCCTTTTCGCGCTACGGCCAGATCAAACTCGGCCACGACGATGACGAACCCGAGTTCTCCACGATCAGCTGGCTGACCATGCTGTTTGCGGCCGGCATGGGCGTGGGCCTGCTTTTCTGGGGAACGGCCGAGCCCCTTTCCCACTTTAAAGTCGCACGCGATTTCATGAGCGTATCCGAAGCCGCCGATCACTCCCTTTTTCTGACCAATTTTCATTGGGGCCTGCATGCCTGGGCCATCTATGCCGTGACGGGTCTGGTGATCGCCTATTTCAGTTTCCGCATGGATCAGCCCACCCTGGTAAGTGCGCCCATACAGGCGGTTTTCGGAAAGCGCCTCTGGACCCGCGGCGTCGGCTGGTTCAGCGACCTGCTGGCCATCTATGCCATTGCCATCGGGATCGGGGGGTCCATCGCCATGGGAGTCTTTCAGATTCAAAGCGGGGTCGAATCGCTATTCGGTCTACAGGACCCCGGCCTGTGGCTGGCGCTGACCATCCTGGCCGTACTCTGCCTGGCCTACATTATGCCGCTGACGGTGGATTTGAGCAAAGGCATGGCCACCCTTTCCAACATCGCCATGGCCACCGCCGGCGCCCTCATGATCTTCGTGCTGCTGACCGGCCCGACCTTCTACTTTATGAATGGCATCACCGCGTCCATCGGCACTTATTTCGCCCAGGTGGTGCCCCAGGGATTTCAAACCTACACCTTTTTCGAAGAACGGGTTCACACCTGGTTTCAGTCCTGGACCCTGACTTTCATGGTCTGGTGGTTTGCCTGGTCGCCCTTCGTGGGGGTTTTTATCGCCCGCATCTCGAAAGGCCGCACCATCCGCGAATATCTTTTGGGCGTTGTACTGGTGCCGACTTTTTTTTCGATTTTCTGGTTCGGTGTCTTTGGCAGCGCCGGCTTCTTTGGTGTGCTCGAGATAGACAGCGGCATTCTGGATGTGGTCGCGAGCAACATCAACGACATTACTTTTTTCTTGCTGTGTCACCTTCCCATGAGCACGATTACAATTCTGGCCGCCGTCATCG
>CAJHYH010000012.1_pt1 | contig 11855 bp, 12 predicted proteins | sample 9198661 | NCBI WGS metagenome assembly CAJHYH01 (sample SAMEA7708356, study PRJEB35096) | sediment metagenome | biome: marine neritic benthic zone biome [ENVO:01000025]; feature: sediment [ENVO:00002007]; material: shallow marine sediment [ENVO:03000034] sea grass bed [ENVO_01000059] ... | reverse complement strand
CTGCATGGCATTGTGCTCATTTATGAGGCGCATGTATAAGGGTTTCAAGGCGACGGTATTCTCAAAGCGGGCGAGATGATCCGTGCGCAGTGTCAGCAGGATCCGGCAATCGAACCCCCCGGAAGAGACATCCGGGGCTGAAAGCGCGCAGATAACATCGATAAAGGTTCTCCGTTCACCTTTACCACGACACATTGTCAGCAATTCTTCAAATTGATCGATGAGAAGCATAAGGGGCTTGTTCTGGCAGACCCCTGCGAGTCGCACCAGCGCTTCATCGGGTTCCGCCTCTAGGCTACGCTCGATCTCACCCGCCTGGTCTGGGTGCCCGATTGTATTGGCCACCGATGCGGCCAGTTCTGACAGCGGGTGTGCTCCCGGCGTCATCGGCTTGCCGAAAAGCCATGCCCCTTCATGCGAATCCTTTAAACGCGGCAGTATCCCAGCGAGCGCCAAGGAGGATTTACCCGAACCTGAAGCGCCAATGATCAATAAAATGCGATTCCCTTTTTGTTCGAGATGTGCGACGGATTTGGTGACAAGCTCTTCGCGCCCGCAGAAAACGCCGCGCTGGCCTTCGGTGTACGGTTCGAGTCCCGGATAGGGACAATCTCCGGCGAGGACGATGCCTGCATGCGCATCGAAGTCAGTTAAAGTTATGATGTCTTCCAGAAAGTGGCCTTGCCGTCTCATGCGCGTGTTCCAGCGCTCAAGCAGAGATCTGAATGCCCGGCGATCAGCCGATCCCAACGGAATGAACCGGCCTTGTTGGCCAATGCCTTGCAGCCAATCGATGATCTCGGCCACGAGCTTATTCCGCGCGCTTTCATCACCTTCGTCCGAAATGAGCAAGTCGAATTGGCGCTCCCAGCGTTCGGATTCCTCCGAGCACTCATCGAGGCTCTTAATTTTTTGTTCATCCATCGTATTTATTCCTCCTGAGCAACTGAATGTGATTTTTACTTTCGTGGTCCTGCAGCGAGTTCATCAAGCCATTCCCTGAGCGCCACTGCGCGTCTCTCGGCACTGTTAACTTCTTGGAGGCTCCTTTTATCGACGCAATAAAAGGCATCATCGAAAGGTTTGCGCATTTTATCAAACACTGCGGCCCTATCGCTGTCGTTCTGCTGTAAATCTTCAATGGACGCCTTAAGACGTTGCATGTCATCAATGAACATATTGCATGCAACCGGGACCTTCGCCGTCCTTGAGGCCCGGGCTTTGGGCACCGCTGGAGCATCATTTCCCCTATTGGGTTCAGCGATAGCTGCGTGGTGGAAATTATCGCGAGCGCGTTCCTTTTCCACGAGAGCGAGCAATTTGGGCAACCCGGTGAGGCAGTAAAGATCTAATTCGGTAGAAAACCTTGAGGTTTCACGAAACGAATCCAGTTTGTGCATCTCATTGTGGGCTTCCTGCCACGAATGATGCATGGCCAGCGAGTTTTTGAGGCGCTCCCTGTTGGATTCGACCCTTTTTAGTTCGTCGTCGAGACGCTGTTGGTCATCCGAGCTTAAGTTGCTCTGTTTTCGCGCTTGCTTAAGTGCTTTGCGCAATGTCAAGTAACCCTCACGAAGTGCCGATTCCTCTGCGGTCATACTGTCGTCGGCTTCACTGAAGGCAAATTCCACGAGCCCCGTCAGTTTATCCAAATCCTCAGCGAAATGCCCCCGACTGGGCCATGACCCGGAAAGAGGCAAATCCGCAGACCAATCCAGATCCTTAACGCCGTCCATCCATTGTTTGACCACGGTAAGCACTCCGTCGACCGCACGACGCAAAGGCCGTCGCTCTTTTACAATCGATTTCCTCTCCCCTTTGATCATACCCCGCTGTTCCGCAGCAATATTCACGCATCGAATGACCACATTGATGCGTGACTTACTCAAATCACCCGTCTCTTCCCACACCGACAATACTTCCTCCCACATTGGGCGTATTACGACCTGCAGCACCTCGTGAAGGCAATCATGGATCTGCTTGCATACGGCGATAGATTCGACCCTCCGGATGCAATGGTCTATCTCCCGCTTGACCTCGAGTATAACCGCGGCGAGTGCACTCTCAGGATGGATTTCGGGTAAAGCTTCATCGGCGGGGTCCTTTAACTTTAGACTGTCGATCGTAAAGTGGAAAATACCTCTATCGTCATCGGGGTTGACATCGGTATTCTTTTTCCAGCGGTTATGTTTAGCAAGATATTTGAAAAACTGCACTGCCCCCGATCCGGTTGCCAGGTCGATCTTGACCACATTAAATGAGTTTTCGCTCTCACGCGTTTCAAAGCTGGCACCCGCCCCGATGATTAAGGCTTCCCCGCCTGCCCTGCGCTCGAATATATTTTCAGGCTCATGCAAGTGGCCGGTAAGAATGAGATCGACTTTATGCATCAACTGGTTGCGGCAAACGGCATCGTCTGAGTGAAAGCAGGCAAATGGGTGGTGAAACAAGGCAATGCTTAGACTTGCTTGGGCATTCAACTTATCAATTGCCCCACTGATTTGGGGCAGACCAAGAAACAATTTCTGCTTGTCGTCACCATCGTACCCGGCAAATAGCGCTGAATTTAGCCCGACCAGATTTATCGCGACGGGATCGCCATCTAATTGGAGGAAGACTGTCTCCGCAAAGAAATACGTATTCTTACTTGGATAAAATTTCGCATTGAGATTGGCAGCGAATTTATAGTAGTCTCTGAATTTTTCCATGATCATCGTTATATCTTCTGCATCTTGCACGCATTCGATCACTTCGTCTTGACTCTCGAAGCTATAAAACCATTTGCGGTGTTTTTTCTTTACTTCTTCTCGATTGACATCATGGTTTCCGGGTACAATAAAGAGCCGTTCGGAGGGTACCTTTGTGGCTTCCAACAGACGCTCGCAAAAAACCTGAACAACTTCGTACTCCTCCTTCTTTCCTCGCTTTGCAAGATCACCCGTGATAAAGATCAAGTCGAATGATTGTTGCTCCTTTTGTATCAACTTCTCTATAGCCGCAATCATGGAACTCGTGACCAGGTCCTGGTTGAACTGTGCGGCCGCCCAATCTTCAGGGCCATTGGGATTTCCTGTCAAATGCAGATCCGATATATGCAGATAGGTTAGGTTCATCGTGTCAATCCTTAACGCTCACCGGTGGCAGGTTGATCTCCACTGATGCCATTGAGTTTGATTTTACTTCGATTACTTTCGATTCCTTGGACTCATGGTTGTTTTTTGTACCGACCACCATAACCTCATACTGCTTTGGTGCTACGGCCTCTATCAGTGTCTCCGTAACCCCATCCAGTTCTTTGATCAGTTCATGATTCAAACTTATGGCTATTTTCTCAAATTCCTTTGCATTGGCGACCTTGACCTTGAGGCTTCCCAGCTTTCTCGTCTCGGCTTCGGTTTTCAATACTTTTTCGAGTTCCGCCAGATTGCTTTGAAATTCAAGAACCCAGGAATCCGTTTCCTGTTTAACAAGTTCATCCACCTTGAGGCTAAAGTCCTTTACTCTCTGCAACAATATTGTGTTTGATTTCGACTGCCCCTCCTGTTGTTTATCGAGCAGCACGGCCCAGTCATAATGAAATTCCGCCAATACCCTCTCTAATGACAGCTGCGTCACAATGAAGCGCATCCAGCCAGTTGATAGGCCAAAATACTTGTCAAAACCGGCGATGGCCGCTGCAAGCGCCATGAAGACATATCCCCATTTGCCCAGAATAATGCTATCGGCGCCGGGTTGCTCGTTGATAAACACCCCGGTTGCGTCAATCAATGGACACAGGGCGCCGGCAGTTATATTTAAAATGACGGTAATACGAAGCAGCTGGGACAGTGTTTTTCTTATTTTACTTCTATTCCGGTACCATTCAATATGCTTTTGAGCATTTTTAATGGCCCATTGATGCACCTGCATCAGTGATTCTTTCGGATTTGTGCGATCCCAAATCGGAAATTCGGCTTGATTCGTCATCACCAGCTCCAGTTATGTTTTCCAGCCATTAAATTAAAAACCAATTGGTTCCTTGAGGCCGATACCGGGGCATGACACCCACAAAACAGTTTTCCCTGACTCGAATAATCGTATCCGGCTTGGTACTTTCAGTAACAGAACAGGAGCAGATCAGCTAAGCTAGGAAGTCAATTGGAGGTGAAGCAGCAGATGCCAACAATCTATTTTTTAACATCTAAGAAGAAGGATTAATATCCAGGCCATTACGGTAACGTAAGGTACTATCCACACCGTTATCACTAAACTGGAAATGCCCTTTTCATCCGCCTCACCGCGTGTGCGATAAAATTTGTAGACCGGGCATTGCTTTTGCGCATTAGCGATCGTTGAATAGTTCAGCTCTAATTGTGAGAGGCTGTGCCAGAGGGCCATGGTCACGATCAATGCCAGCCCGGATATCGATTTCATCACATAAACTTTGTCCCAGAGAGTGGCAATCGCTGCCAGGAAAATGGACTCGGTTAACAGAAAGGCATTCAGTCGATTCTGAATCAGGGTATCCGTATGGAATAAGAGCCGATAGCCTTTTTCAAGATCATATTCTTTGGGGAGCGTGCGCGGATTCAATTCCCGGCTGAATCCCCCTCTGGCCGCCAGAACGACGTATCCGCACAGCAAACTGACCAACATTGAAAATAAAATCAGGAGAGGGGTATTATCCATGAATCGATTCCCGACGGATAACAAGCGCAAAACACAGATTGAACCCATTTGGCTGAAATGGATAAGCCAAAAGTCTTAAAAAATTAACAAGTGCCGGCTTGGAAGGGAGGTGCTGTCTGAATTCGTATGCAAATAAGGTATTAGGAAACCCGTTGAATTTCAATATAGGGCTCGAAAAATTAACCGTCAATAAGATAGGCCAAGGTTTAATTGACCTGTTTCCTATGTCCATATAATATAGGGCCCAGATATCCAGATTTATAAGCAATCGGGACCGGTGTTATAATCATCGCTCTCACAAAGTCAGTTCCTATCGTTTAAAGGGATTTGCACGCATGCAGCCGATGCCTTCTGGATAACCACACCTGGCTGATGATGCGGTACCAACCCGGGTGGCAACTATCCAAGACAGGCATCACAATATTCCCTGAATCTCACAAGGAGCAAGATATGAAGATTGCGGTAGCCGGAGTCGGATATGTCGGGTTATCCATTGCCACCCTCTTGGCCCGGGATAACGAAGTCCATGCCGTCAGCACCACCGCGGCAAAGGTCGATCTCATCAACAACGGCAAGTCGCCCATTAGCGACAAGGAAATTTCGGAATACCTGGCCACCAGGGACTTGAACCTCACCGCCACACTGGACAAGGAATTCGCCTATGCCAATGCGGATTGTGTCGTCATTGCCACGCCGACGAACTATGATCCCCATACCAACTATTTCGATACCAGCGCGGTGGAAGACGTCATAGACAACGCTTTGCAATTCAACCCCGGTGTGCCGCTGGTCATCAAGTCCACGGTACCCGTGGGATACACGGATTCACTCATCCAAAAATACGGCTGCCGGAATTTCATCTTCAGCCCGGAATTTTTGCGGGAGGGCAAGGCGCTCTACGATAATCTCTACCCCAGTCGCATCATCGTCGGTGCCTACGATGACATGGCCGCGCCGGCAAAAGATTTTGCAGAACTGCTGGCCAAGTGCGCGGTAAAGAAAGACACTGCCATCCTCCACACGGCACCGACGGAAGCCGAAGCCATCAAGCTGTTCGCCAACACCTACCTGGCTTTGCGCGTGAGCTATTTCAACGAGTTGGATACCTATGCTGAAAGCAAGGGACTTGACACCCAGCAGGTCATAGAGGGCGTCTGCCTCGATCCGCGTATCGGCGGACACTACAACAATCCTTCCTTCGGCTACGGTGGCTACTGCCTGCCCAAGGATACCAAACAGCTCCTGGCCAATTACAAGGATGTGCCGAGCAACCTTATTGAGGCCATTGTCCGATCCAACAGCACCCGCAAGGATTTCATCGCTGACAGAGCCTTGGCCAAGGCTGGTTTCTTCGGCGCAGGGGATATCGGTCAAGACGGTGTTCCGGGCAAGCCGTGTACTGTTGGCGTCTATCGCCTGACGATGAAGAGCGGCTCGGACAACTTCCGGCAAAGCAGCATCCAGGGTGTCATGAAGCGCATCAAGGCCAAAGGCGCCCAGATCATCATCTATGAGCCGATGCTGTCCGACCGAAGCGACTTTTTCGGCAGCAGGATCGTGGTCGATCTGTCTGAGTTCAAACGCCAGTCCGACATTATTTTGGCCAATCGATATGATTCCGTGCTGGATGATGTTGAAAACAAGGTCTATTCACGGGACCTCTTCCACATCGATTGATCACATCATCCGGACTGGATTTCCATTCGGACCCGCGTGCTTGAGAACGTGGCGCTGCGGGCTTTTCTGCGCCCAGAATGGCAGGAGCCCCATATTGGAATATGATGGCTTGATCGTCGGCACACTTATCCTAGCCAAGCTTACCTGGTTTCAAAATCAGGCACCCGCCAGCAGGAAGAGAGCAGCACCATGAAGATCGCATTCATCGGCGACGGCAATGTCGGTGCTCCGCGTGGATTGCAAGAATCCCGCGGGTGCGGACCTGAGCCAGGGCCTCAACAGCTTGCGTTCCGGCGCCGATACCGTGCCGCATCTGGCGCCCCGATCCAGGGTGGTCAAGGCTTTCACCATCCACGGCTTTGAAAATTTCGAAAACAGCGCTTATCCTGGGTATAACCTCAAACCAATCATGATTTGCTGCGACGACGACACGGCGGCCAAGGATGCGACCGGTGAGCTGGTCGCCCGGCTTGACTGGGAGCCGCTCGATGTGGGCGGGCTTGAACAGGCACTGCATCTGTAACACATGACCCTTATGTGGGCGCGCATGGTGCGGGCAAACGGTGCATCGCCCCATCATGTATGGTCGGCGCTCAGGCGTCCAGGGCCAGCGCATGCAACGAAGCTAATTCAAAACTTTCTGAAAAGGTGTTTTCATCATGGCAACCGAGAACCGATCCCCCCTGCTCCTCACCAGCGAGCAGAGCATCCTGGATTTCTACCAGGCCTTCTCCGGCAGCGATTTTGATACCATGCGCCGCATGCTGCATCCGGATTGCACGCTGGAGTTTCCCGGTTCAAGCTTCCCGAACCGGGTCAGCGGGCAGGACGCCATCATCGAACTGTTCCGGGGCATCCAGGAGGCCATGGGCGGCAGCCTGCGTTTCCACAGCAAATGGGCGATTTTCAAAGGCGACATGGCGGCGGTGCACTGGTTTACCACCGGGCGCCCCGCCCATGGCGGGCGCTATCTCAACCGCGGCGTGGCCTGGTACAAACTCAAAGACGGCCTGATCCACGAGTTTCAGGATTTTCTGGACACCGAAATCATCGCCGCCTTCTGGCCCCAGGGTTCCCCCTGCAGCGACTTTACGGCCGCGGACAACGCCGTGGAACGTCTTTCACATTACGCCAGTGCCGATGCGCGGGCACGTTTCAATCAACTGGGCTGAAATTCCAAACCAAGGATCATACGTCATGAACAAGACCGTTCTCATTACCGGCGCAAGCGGCAATATCGGCCGTGAGCTTGTCCCGCGGCTGCAATCTTCCGGTTTTTCCGTCCGGGCGGGCTCCACACGTGGGGCCACGGTGCCGGGCGCCGAAACCCGCACCCTCGATCTTCTCGCGCCCGCCAGCCTGCCGGCCGCATTCGAGGGGGCCGAAGCCGCCGTGATCATCACCCCGGCCCACCCCCGCATGGTCGAGATGACGGCCAACGCGGTGGCGGCCGCGCAAGAGGCGGGCGCAAGCCACCTCCTCCGCGTATCCGGTGCCGGCGCGGCCCCTTCCGCGGAAATCGCGATCGCCCGGGTCCAGGGGCAGTGCGACCAGCTCGTCATTGAATCGGGGCTAAGCTACACCCTGCTGCGGCCCAAGAACTTCATGCAGAATTTCGCGACCTTCCTGAGCGACATGGTGCGCGCGGGAACGGTGTACTCCTCGCAAGGCGACGGGCGCATCCCCTTTGTCGACGTGCGCGACATTGCCGCCGTGGCAGCCGAAGTGCTCGCCAATCCGCAAGCCCACCTGGGGCAGGCCTATATCCTCAGCGGGAGGGAAGCGTTGAGCAATGCCGAAGCCCTCGCGCTGATATACCAAGAAACCGGCCAGCCCATCGAACTGGTCCCGATACCCGAAGAGGCCGCTGTTGAGGGCATGCGGCAGGCTGGCATGCCGGACACCCTGGTCGAGATGATGAGCAGCCTCAACCAGATCATCGCCGCCGGATGGGTGGCCGAGATCAGCCCGGATATCAAAAACATTCTCGGGCGCGAACCGATTTCCTTCAAGCAGTTTGCAGAGGACTATCGGGAAGTCTGGCTGTGAAGTCGCGTTGACTGAAACCGGCAAAAATTCAGCTGCGACCCTTTTCTTTATTTTCAGGCCTTAAACAAAGTTCTGGTCCGCAACGTTGGCTGGAACCTTTGCCAGCGGCACACCGTGGATGGTGCGCTTTAATGTGCAAGCATTGACGGTCCGGTGATAAAGGTCATCATCTTCCATCTCAAGGGCATGATCGCCGCGCTCGATTCCCAGGAAACCAAAATCGAAAGGATCCTTGGACGCCATGACCGGTGCATTCGGATCTATATCGGCAGCCATTTTATCGATGTAATCCTGGTTGAACGGCAAACCGAAAGCCCTGGCTTCACGCAGCATCCAAGAGAGCGAAATATTGCCGCGCCCCCGATTGGGCTCCTTGCCTTTTCGGCTCCCATCAGCAGGAAGACTGGCGGTGCCGCCGATATCACTGTGCCCACCCCGAAACCAGACTTCCATCGCATCCTGTTGTGGCGCGTAGGGCTCGGCAATCCGATCCAGGTCAAAAGTCTCCCGTCGTTCGTCCATGCTCATTGCATGGCGAACGCTACGCACAATCTTGGGAACGCGCGGTTGAAAATTCCACTCCTCGTCAGTCCAGGCAAAGCCAAATGAAGCCACTGTGTCAAAGATACCAAGGAAGCGAATCTCAGGTGGCTCCGTCAGCGCAGAACCGTTCTTATTTTCAATGTCATCATATTCGTTATTGATGCGATCGACAAACATGCGCGCGGTCGCCGCTCCGCGGCTAAAGCCGATAATGTCGATGACCTCATCACCATTTTTGAATTGATTGCGCAGGCTTTTAAATTGCTCCGTGAGGCGGCGACTGGCACCAAGGCCCATGGCCCCGCCAATTCCCGCACCGATTTTTCCCAACCGCGTACCGGGTCCGGTTTTGTAGAAAAAAGGGCCGTCGTAATTCATGCACATCAAAACGATGTTCGAGAACGGCCTGTCGCGTTTGTCTTCGTCATCAAGCGCCTCTTTGTCCGGATCCCATTCATCCCAGGTGCCATCAAAAGCATAGAGTGCCATCGTTTCCTCCTTTTTGTTTAAGGGTTTATTGCTGAGGTGGAGAAAAAAAGATGGTATTATTATCCCTGCCGACAGGGTTGTTGCCGCGGGTATTCCAGGGGTTTTCCAGAGAGGCTTATTCCAATAAGCATTTGTTTCGAACTATTCAGGATGAACAGGCAGGATTATATCAGCACCGCAGGGAATACTTATAGTTCATTAGAATGTCCCCTACCCTCCTCCACATCGTTATGGACAACGCCCCGATCGCATTATTTGGGCGCAACCTTCGTCGGCAGGGTTTACTTCCAGATCCGTGAAAACCAACATTGGTTTAAATCACGGAAAACCAAGCTTCTCCCAGTCACATATTTCCCGCCAGGCGTCGTCGTCATTGGCATAGGCACGAAAAGCCTGGATAACCAACTTTTTAGATGTTTCACATTGGTAGTGCTTATCCTTGGAGCCCTCGCGATATTCTAAAATAAAACTGTCAGGCCCTCCAATCGTCTGCATGTAATGCTGCTTGTCTTTTTCGAAAATCAGGAAGCTGTCCGTTTGACCCTGCAGCGTATTCAGGGCTTTAATTATCTGTGTCAATCCGGGATTTTCGACGGAACCACCCCCTCCCAATGTCAGTCGGCCAAGGGCCTTTTCCGCCGCCTTACGCTCTTCTTCCGACTCGGAGGTGCTCGCGGTGTACTCTAATGCGGCTATTGAACCTTCCGTACCGAGGATCTCTGCAAATTGGATGGCCAACTCAGGATTACCAAGTTCTCTCAGCGCCAGAATCGTGAGTTTCTGCCTGGTTGGATCCGCATCCTTCCCCGATAAATGCGGCAGCAGTTTTTCCACGGCTTCCAACTCTCGAAGCCTGGCCTGATTATCAACCATTATCTGATTTTGCTTATCCAGCGCCAGGTTGCGATTCAGGTTGGCGGTTTCGTACTTGTCGCTGAAATAAAGGCCAACGAGCGCAATCAGTGAAGTTGCAAACATCCCCGACAAACTGCCGATTTTGTCCCATACGTCCTTTTTCTGGTGCCCCTCAGTCATACATCATCCTCAGCGCATGCTATATTTTGAAACGCCCAATGAGTAGTTTTCTTCCCTGGTTGGTTTTGGAAAACAAGTTAGGATGACAGCTAACGGTCAGCAGCAGAGGCGTGTGCGCGATAGAGAGTAGGAGCTGCATTCTCAGAGTGGATGTGCGGCATCAATAAGAAAGGATGAATTCGCATCTTTATCATTAATTTTCGGATCTATAACCAATAAAAATGACAGTTTGTGACCGTTTCTGTCACAGGTCGGTGCTACGATCGCTTCCTAAAAAGGAGGCGACATTATGAACATCGATCAACTCAGACAACGTTTTACCGACGAGAATGCTTGCAGGGCGTTCTTTGAATCCGTCATATGGGCCAATGGTCGATACTGCCCACACTGCCATGGCTGCAAATCTTATCGGATCGCAGGTAAAAGCGCCCGGGCCGGTCTATATGAATGTGCCCACTGCAAAAGGCAGTTTACCGTTACAACGAAAACCCCCATGCACAGTACCAAACTGCCTCTATGGAAGTGGATTATGGCCATGTATCTAATGGTCAATTCAAGCAAAGGCGTTTCATCGGTTTTCCTGGCCAAGTGGGTCGGCATCTCACAGAAGAGCGCTTGGAAATTGGGTCATGCGATTCGTGAAATGATGTCCCCAGGCTCGGAGCTGCAACCAGCGCTCGGCGGCATTGTAGAACTGGATGAAAAATATATCGGCGGCAAGCCGCGTTTTGAGCACGGTGTTAAACACAAACGCGGTCGGGGTACAAAAAAGCAGTGAGTGCTGGTGGCGGTGCAACGCAACGGCCCGGTTCGGGCGGCTCCGGTTTCCAGTGATAAAGTTGAAGACCTTTGGCCAGTGATAATCCAGTTTGTTGATAAAGATGCGCATCTGATGACGGATCAACTCCATGCCTATCGCAGAATTGGAAAGACCTACGCGAGCCATGATTGGGTCAACCACTCTGAGAAAGAATTTGTCCGTGGAGATACCCACAACAACACAGCTGAATCGTTCAATGCGATCTTGGAGCGCGCAAAACAAGGCGTATTTCACTTTTTGAGTAAAAAGCACCTGCAACGCTATCTCCATGAAATTGGTTTCCGATGGGATCACCGACGCCCGGAATTGAAAAAGACGCGTAACGGCAAGTTGAAAATCGTCATGAAGCCATTGCCGGTGATTGCCAGACTGCGATCCCTTTTATCGAATGCAAATGGCCGCCAGTTGCGAAGGACTATAAATGGCGGATTTGTCTGTTTTACTTATTAGCCTTTGTCTTGGTTATAGATCCGTTAATTTTTAAAAAGGTAAGCTAATCATTAATGATGTCAATTCGTAGCTGACAATGCTCTACATTAATCATCTGACAACCAGGATTAAGATCCAGGCCGTT
>CAJHYH010000085.1_pt1 | contig 11863 bp, 12 predicted proteins | sample 9198661 | NCBI WGS metagenome assembly CAJHYH01 (sample SAMEA7708356, study PRJEB35096) | sediment metagenome | biome: marine neritic benthic zone biome [ENVO:01000025]; feature: sediment [ENVO:00002007]; material: shallow marine sediment [ENVO:03000034] sea grass bed [ENVO_01000059] ... | reverse complement strand
GGCGATCACGACCGCCATCGAGAAGAACAGGGGATCGTTCGAGATGATCAGCGGCATCAAGCCGAGCACGGTGGTGACGGTGGTCATCAGGATCGGCCGGAAGCGCGTAATCGCGGCCTGCACGATGGGGTCGTCGGTATTGCCCTCGGCCCGCTCGCTGTCGATCTTGTCGATCAGGACGATGCCGTTGTTGATGATCACCCCGGCCAGGCTCAACAATCCCAGGATGGCAAAGAAGTCAAACGCCGCCCGCATCAGGAGCAGGCCGCGATTACGCGCTTCCGGCCGATCCTGATGACCACCGTCACCACCGTGCTCGGCTTGATGCCGCTGATCATCTCGAACGATCCCCTGTTCTTCTCGATGGCGGTCGTGATCGCCAGCGGCCTGATTCTGGGCACCTTGCTGACCCTGGGCGTCGTGCCCGTGCTCTATGCCGTTCTTATGCGGGTTTAGACGGCACGCCGTCGATGCTGGTTAAAATCACGCTGAATCTTTATCCGTGGGATCATCCATGACCGACACCGGCAAGCAAATACCCACCGCGGAGCGGGCCAGTTTCAAAAACCCCTTTGTCTACCTGATGGCCGTCATCCTGGCGATGGTGCTGACCACGCCTTTTCTGCAGGACTACATGAATATCCGGATTCTGCTGGATATCTTCTACACGGCCATCTTTCTCGCCGCGCTGTATGTCATCAGCCAGGCAAAGCGGCTGGTCAAGCTGGCCGCCGTGTTTGCCGTGCCCATGATTTTTTCCTTGTGGGCCTCGTATTTTTTCGCCAGCGATCACATCGTCACCTTGGGGCGTGTCTGCGGGATCATCTTCTTTGTGCTCGCCATCTACCACTGCGGGAAGTTTATTCTCAAATCACCGCAGGTCACCCAGGACGTCATCATCGCCGCCGTCGTCATCTATCTCCTCATGGCACTGCTTTGGAGTAATGCCTATGCGATCCTGGAGTTTTATCAGCCCGGGTCGTTTGTCTACCAGGAAGGTCTGCCCCGCAGCTCGCGGCTGTTTTTTATCTACTACAGCTTCGTGACCCTCACGACGCTGGGGTTCGGTGACATCACGCCCCTGACCGAGAAAGCCAAGGCCCTCACAATCCTCCAAGCCCTCATCGGACAGGTCTATCTGGTGGTGGTGCTGGCCTGGCTGGTGGGCATGCACGTCTCGCACAAATCGAAGTAGAATCTGCGGTTTTGAAATCGCATCAAAGAGCATAAAATGGAATCGCCAAAACGGAGCACGGCCCCCATGAAAATCCAAGTCGACCAACCGAATCCGTCCGAGCTGGCGGCGCGCAAAGTGAACTCCTGGCCCGTCTGGGAAAAAGAAGTCTCCCGCTTTGACTGGCACTACGATGCCATCGAGGAGTGCTACCTGCTGGAAGGAGAAGTCGAGGTGGAGACGCCGGATGGCGGGCGCGTCGCCTTCGGTGCCGGTGATTTCGTGACATTCCCTAAGGACCTCGACTGCGTGTGGGAGGTTAAAAAACCCGTACGCAAACACTACCGCTTCATACCCTCCTGAACCGCCGCCCCGGCCTGGTTTCCACCGTGGCCGGCAAAGACCGTCAACCGCCGGGGGTGGCCTGGGCCGGCCTTGCGATCACAGCGTCGTCGGCGATCACGAAGATCCGGTCTTCGCGCCGGGGCCGAATCACCTGGCAGCCGGTAAAGCCGCCGAAGGCCGGCAGCAGCCCCTGATCCGGGCCGAAGCAGAAGCAGGGCAGGGTCGCCTTGAGCCCACCCCGCCCGGCCATGGCCACGGCCGGGTGCACATGCCCGGCCAGGTTGTAGCCGGCAGCGAAATTCTGTGGCTGGTGGGTGAAGACAAAGGGCGCCTCCTGCCATACCCTCCCCACCCAGTCGAATGCGAAGGGGGCTGGCACTCCGACCTGTTCGTCATGGTTGCCGCTGACCAGCAGCAAGCGCACCTTTGCATGCCGGCGTTGCCATGCCGCGATCAGCTGTTCGTAGCGTTCGGGGTTGTTGACGGGGCCATGGGTCAGATCCCCCAGGAAGAGGAGGGTTGCGGGCTCAAGGCCCGTCAGCAGGCGTGTCAGGCGCTGCAGGTCGGTCGCGGTCGTACCCCGGGGCACCGGTATCCCGCGCTCCCGGAAAAGCTGGGCCTTGCCGAAATGGGGGTCGGCCACGATCAGCATGTTCTTCTCCTGCCAGAACACGGCTTTGGCGGGTAAAAGGCGTAATTTTTGACCGCGCGCGCGATGGGTGGTGGCGTTTTCCATGGTAATAGCTTTACTGCCGGGCATGGGATTCCTTCGGCTCAGTCGCCGGCTTTTTTCTCCAGCCGGATCTGCATGCGCCGCACGCGGTCGGCCAGTTTTTCGGAACTGATGCGGCTGCGCAGGCGGTCGACCATGATCGGAAAAGCCAGCGGCGAGGGTTGATCGAGCGCGATCAGGCGCAGGTGTGCCCTTGCCATCCGTTCCAGGCTCTGGCGCAGGCGCCGGTATTCGAGCTGCCGCTCCAGGACCTCGCGGGTGGCCTGGGCCAGTAGCAGGTTGTCCGGCGCGTAGCGCTGGAACACGTTGTAGAGTAGGCTGCTCGAGGCCTGGATCTGGCCGCCATGCTTGGGCCGGCCGGGGTAGCCCGGAAAGACCAGCCCGGCCACACGGGCAATTTCACGAAACTGCCGGCGGCCCATTTCGGCCGCGTTGATGCTGGCGAGAATCTCATCGGCCAGGTCGTCGGTGGCGAAAAGCGCTGCCGCCTCAAAGGCCGTCAGCGGAATTTCGCGGTCCGCGAGCAGCTCAAACCCGTAGTCGTTGACGGCGATGGCGATGGTCAGGGGCTTTTCCCGCGAGAGCCGGTAGGCCAGCAGGGCGGCCAGGCCTTCATTGACCAGGCGGCCCTCGAAGGGAAACAGGAACAGGTGATGACCCTCCCGGGAGACCAGTTTTTCGACCAGCAGTTCACCCGGCACGGGTATGGTCGACCATTTGGCCTGCAGCGCCATGATCGGTTCCAGGGCTTTTAATTCAGCGGAAGCCAGAACGCCCCGGGCGGCCATATCCAGTTGGGATCGAACCGCCGCGGCCAGCTCGGTTGATAGCGGCATGCGCCCGCCGAGCCACTGGGGGATGGAACCCTGGGGCGCACGGCTTGCGCGCACATACAGGACCATATCCCGCAGACGGACGAATTCGAGCCGCCGTCCGGCAAAAACAAAGATGTCCCCCCGCTTCAGTCGGGCGACAAAGCGCTCCTCCACCGACCCCAGGCGGCGACCGTTCAGAAACTTGATCACGATGGCGGCATCTCCCGTGATCGTACCGATACTCATGCGGTGGCGGCCGGCGATTTTGGGGCTGCTGGCATTACAGCGCCCATTTTTTCGCACAATTTTACGGAACTCGGGATAGGCGGACAGCGTTTCGCCGCCGGTGGACACGAAGTCCCGGACCCAGTCGTATGCAGTGCGCGGCAAGTCCTGAAAGGCGTGGGTGCTGCGCACTTCGTGGTACAGCGCCTCGGGCTGAAAGCCGTCGCCCACGGCAGCGTGACCAGGTACTGGGCCAGAACGTCCAGCGGCTGCCTGACCGGAACCCGCGGCTCGATGGCCTGCTGCTCGACGGCCTTACGCGCGGCCGCCACCTCGAGTAATTCCAGGGCATGGGTCGGCACGCAGACAATGCGACTGGGCCGGCCCGGACGGTGTCCGCTTCTACCGGCCCGCTGCATCAACCGGGCAACGCCCTTGGGGCTGCCGATCTGAATGACCTGATCCACGGGCGAAAAATCGACCCCCAGATCGAGGCTCGATGTGCACACGACCGCTTTCAGCCCACCATCGTGCAGGGCCTGCTCGACCCTTTCCCGTTCGCGGCGCGCCAGTGAGCCGTGGTGCAGGGCAAGGCGCCCGGCCCAGCCGGGCCGAGCCTCCAGGAGGGCCTGATACCAGATCTCGGTCTGGGCGCGGGTGTTGGTGAAGATCAGGGTGCTCGCGGCCGCTTGGATCGTGGCGATGACCCGGGGCAGCAGCTTGAGGCCCAGGTGGCCGGCCCAGGGAAACCGCTCCATCCTGTCGGGCAGAATGGACGATATGGTGATGGTTTTGGGAGCGCTGCCGCGGATCAAAAGCCCCTGTTCGGCCGACGCACCCAGCAGGACCTGCAGGGCGGCCGCAGTGTTGCCCAGGGTGGCGGAAAGCCCCCAGATGCGGATCGCCGGCTGCCAGGTTTGCAGGCGGGCCAGGGCCAATTCCACCAGGACCCCGCGCTTGGACCCCATGAGTTCGTGCCATTCATCCACGACGGCCAGTTGAAGGCGGCCGAACCGCTCCCGGGCGCCCGCATAGGAGAGCAGCAGATGGAGACTTTCCGGGGTGGTGATAAGAACGGTGGGAAGTTTTTTCTTCTGGCGCTGCTTGACGGCGGCGGACGTATCTCCGGTGCGCACGGCCACCTGCCAGGGAAGTCCCAGATCGTCGACCGCCTGCTGCAGCGCTGTCTGAATTTCGGCGGCCAGGGCGCGCAGGGGCGTTATCCAGAGGACCTGCAAGGGGGGCACGCTCGCGCCCCCGCTGTCGGCCGCGTGGTTTGACAGCCAGGCCAGGATCGGCCCGATCCCGGCGGCATAGGTTTTGCCGATGCCGGTGGGGGCGTGGATCAGACCGCTGCGGCCGGCGCCATAAGCCTCCCAGGCCTCACGCTGGAAAGCAAACGGCTCCCATCCGCGCGCCTGAAACCATTGACGGACCGTTTTCAGGGCGGCCGCCTGTTGCTGGCCAGATGGTTTCGAAGGCTTCATGGCAGTCATTTCTGTCGGTTTGCGACACGATTCCCGGCACTAGGGTGCGGTCAGCAATCCTTTGAGGGTAGCGAGCGTATCGGCCGCCGCGACGGTCTTATCGCGGCGCCAGCGCAGGATCCGCGGAAAGCGCACGGCCACCCCGGACTTGTGACGCTTCGAGGCCCGGATGCCCTCGAAGGCGATTTCGAAAACCAGTTCCGGGCGCACCGAACGGACCGGGCCGAAGCGCTCCCGGGTGTTGCGCTGAATGAAACGATCCACCTCCCGGATCTCGGCATCGCTCAGGCCGGAATAGGCTTTGGCAAAGGGCACCAGTTCATCATCCTGACGCACGGCGAAGGTATAGTCGGTATACAGTCCGGCGCGCCGTCCGTGACCGCGCTGGGCATAGATCAGCACTGCGTCCACGGTCAGCGGATCGATTTTCCATTTCCACCAGTCGCCGCGTCGCCGGCCGACCCCATAGACCGAGTCGCACCGTTTAAGCATGAACCCCTCCACCCCGCGGCGGCGCGATTCCGCGTGCAAGTGACGGAGCGCCTTCCAGTCCGGGGCTGCCACCACCGGTGACGCCATGAGGCGGCTTTCTGCCAGCGGCGCCAGGACACGGGCCAGGGTCTCCCGGCGCCGGGCGAGCGGTGCGCTGCGCTGGTCGCGGCCGTCGAACTCGAGCAGGTCGTAGGCCAGGAAGGACACCGGTACCTCCGCCAGGAGTTTTTTCCCCACGCGCTTCCGGCCGATGCGGCGCTGAAGCTCACCGAAGGGCAGCGGCCGGTCGTCACGCCAGGGTAAAATTTCGCCGTCGAGCACCGTGCCGTCGGGCAGCGCTGCGGCCGCGGCCGCCAGCTCGGGGTATTTGTCCGTGACCAGTTCCTCGCCACGGGACCAGATAAACGTCTGCCCCCGGCGCCGGATCACCTGGCCGCGGATTCCGTCCCATTTCCATTCCACCTGCCAGTCTTTCGGCGGCCCCAGGTCCTCGGGCACGCCGTCCAGGGCATGGGCCAGGTAGAACGGATAGGGGCGACTGATGTCGGCATCGGAGGTGTCGGCGGATAGTAGTCGCTGGAAGGTGTCCGCCGTGGCCGGCCACTCGCCCATGAGCCGGTGGGTGATCACGGCGGCATCGATGCCGCTCATATGCGCCAGGGCCCGCACCACCAGGCGCCGGGAGACGCCCACCCGGAATCCGCCGGTAATCAGCTTGTTCCAGACGAATCGCTGGGGGGCGTCCATCCGGTCCCAGGCCGCGAGAACCTGCCGCCGGCGGTCTTCGATGTCGATCTCGCCAAGGGGCAGAAGATCCTGCGTCACCCATACGTGCAGCGGCCGGTCGCTTACCCTCGCGGGCGGCGGTATGAGAAGGGTGATGGTCTCGGCCAGATCCCCGACCACATCATAGCTGGCCTCGAAGAGCCATTCGGATATGCTGGCGTGTTCGCCCGCCCAGGCCATCAGTTTGCGGGTGGGGACCACCTGGCGCGGTTTGCGGCCGATCAGGAAACGCACGGCCCAGATGGCGTCGGCGGCTGGTGTGCGCTCGAAGTAGTCGGCCATGGCCGCGATCTTGCGATTGGTGCTGGTGGTTTCATCCAGACGGCGGTAAAGGTCGGCAAAAGCCCTCATGCGCCCTCCCCGTCCACTGGTGTTTCGGCGGCAGCGATCATTTCGATGACCTCGGCGGCCTGGCCTTTTTCCTGGAGCCAGCGGGCCATTTCGGCGGCATAGCCGTGGGTGAGGCCGATGGCTTCCGCGCCGGTGAAGGCGATGGTCGCCGTCAGTCCGCTCCAGTCGCTGTGGTCCGAGATCACGAAGCCACGGTCTACGGAGCGGCGGCGCCGGTGGCCGCGGATGCGCATCCACCCGGAGGCAAAGGCCCGGGAGCGCTTTGGAAACCGGCGCATCCAGGCCGGCTGGTCGGCCGAGGGCGGTGCGATGACGAGGGCCTCGCGCAGAAGCGAGCGGTCCTCCAATTCGCCCACATACCGGGTTTCCGGCAGCGCGACCCCTGCCTGGCGGTAGATGCGGTTGATTTTCTCGACGGCCCCATGGGTCAGGATAGGGCCTGCGGCCGGGTCCAGGGCAGTCAGAATCCGTTGGGCCTTGCCCAGGGCGTAGGCAAACAAAATGCTGGTAAGGCCCTGCTCCCGGTTTTCGCGCCACCAGGCGTGGATCGCTGCCATGACCGCATCCGCGGACGGCCATTTGAAAATCGGCAGGCCGAAGGTGCTCTCGCTGATGAACGTGTGGCAGCGCAGGGGCTCCAGGGGGGTGCAGGTCGGGTCGGGATCCGTCTTGTAGTCGCCGGAGACCACGGCAACGTGGCCGCCCTGCTCGATGCGGACCTGGGCCGAGCCGCGAATGTGGCCGGCCGGGTGCAGGGACAGGGTGACCCCGTTGAGATGGATGGCTTCGCCGTAGGATCGGCCTTCGATGCGGGCATCCGCCCCGAGCCGGGCTTGCAGCAGGCTTTGGCCTTCCCGCGCACAGAGATAGGATTGGCAGCCCGCCCGGGCATGGTCCGCATGGGCGTGGGTGATGACGGCGCGCTTCACCGGGCGCACGGGGTCGATATAGAAATCCCCCGCGGGGCAGTAAAGGCCCCTGGGTGTTGATTGCAGCAGGGTTCTCACAGCTTACATCCGGATTTGTCTTAGGCTGGTCTGAAGGGTCTCGGCCGAATGGCGCAGGGCCTGAAGCTCGGCCGTGTCCAGGTCCGGCGTCACCGCCGCTTCCACGCCGTTGATGCCGATCACGGAGGGGATGCTCAGGCAGACGTCATGCAGGCCGTATTCGCCGTTTAACATCCGGCTTACCGGCAGCACGCTACGCTGGTCGTCGAGCACAGCCGCGGCCAGGCGCACGATGGCCATGCCGATGGCCGTATTGGTGTAGCCTTTGCGGTCGATGATCGTGTAGGCGGCATCGCGCACCTGGCTGAACAGCCGCTGCATTTGATCTTCCTGCCATGGCCGGTTCAGCAGCGTGTTGTTCACCAGGGGAAGGCCGGCAATGCGGGCCGTACTCCAGAGCGGCACTTCCGTGTCGCCATGCTCGCCGATGATGTAGGCGTGCACCGAGCGGGGGTTGATGCCGTAGTGCGCGCCAAGCAGGGCCCGAAAGCGGCCCGTATCCAGCATCGTGCCGGTGCCGATCACCCGGGATGATTCACGCCCGCTGGTTTTCTGGGTGACGTAAGTCAAGATGTCCACCGGGTTGCTGGCGATCACCAGCACCGAGCGCGGGCTGTGTCGGTCCAATTGGCCCACGATTTCGCCGAAAACCGCGGCGTTGCGGTTGAGCAGGTCCAGGCGTGATTCGCCCGGCTTCTGCCCGACCCCGGCCGTTATGACCACCAGCTGGGCCCGGGCCAGATCGTGGTAATCGCCGGCCCGCACGGTGATGCGCTCGAAAAAAACCTGGCCGTGCATGAGGTCCATGGCCTCTCCGGTAGCCCGGTCGGCATCTTTGTCGATCAGGATGATTTCGCTGGCAAGTCCCCGCATAAAGATAGCGAAGGCGGCAGCAACGCCCACATGGCCTGTTCCCACGATACCAATTGTTCGTTTCTGAATCATCGTTCGGTTTCCCCGGTTCGCTGTAATAAATTTGTTGGTCTTGATGAAGGCGATGATAATCACGAAAAAGACAAAGAAAACGGTCCGGTCCCAAGTCCGCCGGCATCGGTTCCGAAACGATGGCGGCGGCCGTCAGGGGCCTGTGGACACCCCTGGCGACCGCCGGCCGGTGGCGAGCTCCGGATCCGATTGCCCCGGGATTCACGCCCGCCCTTTGGTTTTAGAGAAAGGACGCCCCCTGCTTGAGATGCAGGAAAAGATTGACTTGGGCCGGTTCCACGCCGATGCGGATGTCGTTCAGGCAAAACCCGGCCTGGCGGGCGAGATCGATCAGATCGTGTTCGGAGCGATAGGTCAGGTGCCAGTCCCCGATGATTTCCATGTAGTCGCGGGAGGGATTGTCGGGGTGGAAATTGCCCACCACCAGCTCCGCTTCCGTACCCAGCTGGCGATGGAGGTTTTTTATCAAGAAGACGAACTGCCGGTCGGTAAAGTAATCGAGCAGCCCGGCCGACCAGATCAAGTCGAAGCGTCGGGCGGAGCGGAAGCGCAGGGCGTTTTTATGGTAAAAGGTGATCTGGTCCAATCGGTGCCGGCAGATATCGCGCGCATAGGCAATGGCATGCGGGTCCGCATCGACGCAGTGAAAATGAATGGCCCTGTCCCCGCTCTGATCCAGGTATTCGATGACGTCGCGGCAAGGGCCGCTGGCGATGTCGAGGACATGCAGTTCAATGTCCGGATGGCGCTGCCGCAGCCTGGTGACCAGATCGATGAAGTACTGTTTGCGGTTGCGGACGGCCTTGGGTGCTTTCTGGGCATGAAAGTAAAGATCCCAGTTTTTAAGGTCGGCCCGGGGGGTGACATCCTGCCGGTAGATCTTGTCGATCATCTTGAAATCGCCCGAGTATCCATAGGGCTTGAGATAACCATAGCCCTGGATGGTCTCCGCCGACATGGCATCACCCAGGGCCTGCCGGATCAATTGGGTCAGCGCCACGGGGCGCTTTGAGCTTTTAATCTCCCCGGCCGCGGAGCGAAAGGTATTGTCCAAGGTTTCAAAATCTGCGGACGCGGGTCCGCCCTGATCCACAAGTTTTTTTACCAACGAAACATAGTTTTCCAAAATCGCTTTTCTCCTTTTTTTGAGATGATGGTGTGTACGGCGATACGGTCGGCTGAATGCCCTAAGGCGCCGGCTTTCGCGGATGCCCGCGGATCACACCGCCGGCAGTCCTACAAACCAAACAGGCGGTAAGCCGCTGGCATTGCTTTACAAGCGGATGAAGGCGATTAGGTTAGCGTATGCCAACGCTTTTTTCTTGCTTGAGCCCCGACCCTGCCATTCGCCCCATGGTGGTTGCGCTTGGTGTTTTGATGGCGCTCGTCCTTGCCCCAAATGTCTGGGGTGCCGATCTCAGGGCCTATCACTGGAAGCATCGGCTTCTGCTGATCTTTGCGCCTAATGGCACCGACCCGCGTTTGATGGCGTTCGAAGAACGCACGGACGCCAGGAATGAAGATATGCAAGATCGAGACCTGTTGACTTTCAGGATATTGGAAACGGGTCCTTCGGGCCGGCCGGGTGTGCCCATGACGTCAGCTGACGTCGAAGCCCTGCGCCGCCGCTACAAGGCGCAGGCGGGGCGATTCACCGTTATTCTGATTGGCAAGGACGGGGGGGTAAAACTGGTTCAGGAAGAGCGGGTATCCCTTCAAGCACTTTTCGACCTGATCGACACGATGCCCATGCGCCGCAGGGAAATGCGTCAAAAAGATGCCGCTCGCAATACAATCAACGGGAAGTAGGCGTTGGGTTGGGATCTCGCGTTAGCGTGGCCGTCAATCGGGCCGCCAGGGTGCCGTCGACTTGCCCCAGGGCATCCGCTATCGTCTGAAGGTCTACCCCGGTGAGCGTTTCGGTGGCGCCGTTGGCGAGGACGCCGTCAATGGCCCTTATGGCGCGGGACAGCTGGCGGCGCTGTTCCAGAAGACCGTTGAATTGGGCATCGCAGGCGGGGATCGGCGCCGGGTAGGAACCGATTTCCTTATTGAGGGCCACACGGGCAGCTTGAAGCGCTGCGCCGGCGGCTGCGAGCAAAGTTGCTGGATTGTCGGCCGGCATTTTCTTCTCTGGGTGAAAGTTAAACACATCCGAGTTAGTAATTACTGATAAGGTCGCGTCAAGAGTGCCGGCGCGCCGGCGGATGGTCACGCGATTGACAGGCAGGCGTAAACCGTCACGGAGGAACCCATGGAACTCGAAGGCAGGAAGGTCATCATTCTGGTGGAAAAGATGTATAACGACCGCGAATTCTGGTACCCGTACTACCGCTTGAAAGAAGCCGGCGCAGAGGTGCGGGTGGTGGCGCCGGAAGCCGGCGTTACCTATGCAGGATCCGCCGGGATTGAAATCCGGTCCGATGCGGCCGCCAGCGGGATCGACCCTGCCGGCTGCGACGGCCTGGTCATCCCGGGCGGGTACGCCCCCGATCATATGCGGCGCGACCCCGCCATGGTCGATCTGGTGCGAAGCATGGCGGAAGGCGGCAAGGTGGTGGCCGCCATCTGCCACGCGGGCTGGATGCTGGTTTCGGCCGGCGTTCTTAAGGGGAAGACGGCGACCGCCTTTTTTGCGATACGGGACGATATCGTCAATGCCGGCGCCGAATGGGTGGATCAGGAAGTGGTCGTGGATGGCAAACTCGTTACCAGCCGCCAGCCCGACGATCTGCCAGCTTTTCTGAAAGCGATCATTGCCACGCTGCAGGCCTGAGCCGGTCGTCTGCAGGTTGCCTTTTGGGGCCGGTGGGCCTTTCAGGCGACGAGGCCGTCGTGACTAGGTGTCGCCGGCGTCACGGCGGCGCAGTTCCACGCGCCGGACCTTGCCGGTGGTGGTCATGGGCAGCGCTTCGATAAATTCGATTTCCCGGGGGTACTCGAAGGCGGCCAGGCGCTTTTTGACCGCGGACTGGATGTTGGCCTTCAGATTTTCACCGGCTTCATGGCCCGGGGCCAGAACGATAAAGGCCTTGACGATGGCACCACGCAGAGCGTCGGGTTTGCCGATGACGGCGGCCTGTAGCACGGCCGGGTGCTTGAGGAGACAATTCTCGATTTCGCCCGGCCCGATCCGGTAGCCCGCGCTGGTGATGACATCGTCGTCCCGGCCGACGAAGCGCAGGTAGCCCCGGTCGTCCGCCACGCCCTGATCCCCGGTCAAGAGCCAGTCCCCGGCGAACTTGCGGGCGGTCGCCTCCGGGTCGCGCCAGTATTCGAGAAACATCACCGGGTCGGGCCGCCGGATCGCGATGGTGCCGCTCTCGCCCGCCGCCCGGGGCCGGCCCCGGGCGTCGACGATCGCCACCTCGTGTCCCGGGACCGGCCGGCCCATGGCGCCCGGATGGACCGGCATGAGGCGCGCGCAGTTGGCGACCACCAGGTTGCACTCGGTCTGGCCGTAGAACTCGTTCATGGTGACCCCGAGCGCTTCTTTGCCCCAG
>CAJHYH010000675.1_pt1 | contig 11909 bp, 10 predicted proteins | sample 9198661 | NCBI WGS metagenome assembly CAJHYH01 (sample SAMEA7708356, study PRJEB35096) | sediment metagenome | biome: marine neritic benthic zone biome [ENVO:01000025]; feature: sediment [ENVO:00002007]; material: shallow marine sediment [ENVO:03000034] sea grass bed [ENVO_01000059] ... | reverse complement strand
GAAAGGCAATGTAGACCGCGTCCGGCGGTTGGTTTTCGAGCAACAGCCGGAGAGCGCCTTTGACGGCGGCAGCGGCCGCTGTTCCGGTCGTAAAGCCGGAGCGCAGTCGTTTTCGTTTTTGCGGGGCCAACCGTCGGGCCAAACCTTTCAGAACAATCCTGTTCGGTTGGGGATGAACACGTCTCCCCTGCGGAGCGCCTCATCACTGAAAACCGCAGGCAGCGGCGCCATGGGAATCTGCTCGCAGCGCCCTTCAGGCACCCGCCATGATGGCCAGCGCGTTGACGACGCTCGCGGCCACGTTCGAGCCCCCTTTGCGACCGGCGTTGGTAATATGGGGCACTTCCATTTTTTCCAGCTCACTTTTGGATTCGGCCGCATTCACGAAACCCACCGGCAGCCCGACAATGAGCGAAGGCCGGGCCTCGCCGGTGCGTATCAATTCGATCAGCCGCAGAAGCGCCGTGGGGGCGTTGCCGATAACATAAATACCGCCTTTCATCAGGGGGACCGCCGCGTCCACGGCGGCCATGGCCCGCGTGCAGCCCGATTCCCTGGCGACCTGGGCCACAGTGCTGTCGCCGATCAGGCATTCGACCGAGCCGCCGAAGCGGTAAACTTCACTTTTGCGAATCCCGGCACGGGCCATATTGGTGTCCGTCACGATGTTGCGTCCGCTGCGCAGCGCCGCCACGCCGACCTCGATGGCGCGGGGATGGATGCGAGTCGTATGCATGTATTCAAAATCCGCGCTGGTATGGATCATGCGCCTTATTATGGACCACTCGCTGGGGGCGAACGCATGCGGCCCGGCCTCTTCATCGATGATACGAAAACTCAACGCTTCGATTTCAGACGGTTTCATGAACGGCATCCTTTTTCAATTGATACCGGCGGCAGCGACGGATAAATTCGCGCGCCAGACCAGGATTACTGCCGAAGTGCAGATGAATGTAGCTGCCCAGGGTCTCGCGGCGGCAGTAGCCTTCCGCGGGCATCGTTTCGCCCCCCCGGGAGGCAACCTTGTAAACCATTTCAGTACCGGCATCAATCCCGTCGGCGTCGATTTCCGAATAGTGAAATTCATGGCCGCGGGCCCGGACACCGGATGGGCCGATGATCGTGTCCGCAACCAGCGCGATTTCCCGATAACCAAGTGCTTTTCTCCGGGGCAGCATCCGGGTGGTGTACGGAAAGCAATCGGCCATCGCATGCGCCCGGCCCTCGCCGTCGACCAGTTGGCGACACAGGTACATGAAACCGCCACACTCCGCATAGATCGGCATGCCGCCTTCACTCAAGGCGCGGATGGCCGCACGCATGCTCTGGTTGGCCGCCAGTGCCCCGGCGGCCATTTCCGGGTAGCCGCCGCCCAGATAGAGGCCATCCAGCCCTGCGGGCGGCAATCGGTCGTCCAGGGGCGAAAAATTAATCAGCCTGGCGCCGCCGGCCGTGAGCATTTCCAGATTTTCGGGGTAATAGAAGCAAAAGGCCCGGTCGCGGGCGATACCGATAAGCGGACCGGATTCGCCCCCGGCGCCCTCCGAAGGCTTTTCCGGTGCTCGTCCGGGGATGGCCTGCAGGGCCCCGATCAGGCGCTCGACATCGAGGTGGTCTTCGATCATACCGACCAGACGATCCATCTGGACCGTATCCAGGGGATGATCGTCGGCGGTCACCAGGCCCAGGTGGCGTTCCGGCATACGAATCTGGTTCTCACGGGGCAGCCCGCCCAGACAGGGCATGGCCACCCGGTCCTCGAGCGCATCAATCAGGTACTGCAAATGCCTTGGACTCCCGACGCGGTTGAAAACGACACCTAAAAACGGCACCTGCGTGTCGAAATTTTCAAAACCCTGGACCAATGCCGCGGCGCTGCGGGCCATGCTGCGGGCATCCACCACCAGGAGCACCGGCAGGTTCAGCCACTTGGCCATCTGAGCGGTCGAGCCGGCCTCGGTCCGACCGTCATAGCCATCGAAGAGCCCCATGACGCCCTCCACAACGGCGGTGCTGTCCGCATCCAGAGCATTGAAAAAAATGCCTTCATTGGCAGTCTGCGACAACATCCATCCATCCAGGTTGCGGCTGATGCGGCCCGTGACGTGGCGGTGATGCCCGGGATCGATGAAATCCGGACCGATTTTAAACGGCGCCACTTTCAAATTACGGCGGGCAAGCGCGGCCATGAGCCCGAGGGCAATTGTGGTTTTTCCGCTGCCGCTCGCGGGGGCCGCGATGACGAATCCTTTGGGCATGGGCCTGTTCCTGATCCTGTGTGGGCGTGAGCGGCCGTTTTATACACCTCGGGCGGTCGGTTTGGCAAGGCGGGATGCCCACCCGCGGGAAGAACCCATTAAGCCTGGTTGCGAAAATGTGATGGTGATCGGTGGGATATCAAGCCCAAGGCAAAAAAAAGCGGGCCGGGGATTGCACCCGGCCCGCCACCTGTGTCGATATGTCCGTTCCCGGGCTAACTTTGGGTACGCCGCCTGACGCCGACAAGGAAACAGATACCGGACAGCAGGAGCCAGGTCGAAGCCGGAATCGGGTTGGGAATGGCCGAATTGAAATCACTCGATGCGACCCAACTATTGCCACCGCGAGTGAAGGCAATCGAACCCATGGCATCGACGGTGCTCGGACTGCCGTTCAGGTATTCAGCCCATTCGAGGGTGAAGGGGATAATCCTGGCATTCGGATTTCGATTATCGGTAACGGAGAGCGTGAACCCAATATCCCACGGCCCGGCTTCCGGACCGCTGAGATGAAGATAGGTGTCGCTCTGATCGGCGACGGACCATGTGACGTTCGAGAAAGTTACGCTCTCAAATATGACGTCATGCCTGTTGCTGTCATCATAAAGGAAAAGATGGATCGAATCCGTCTGGTATTCATTCCAGAAGGTCGAACTATATGTCCCGGCCATGGCCGTCCTTGGCAGGACCAGCAGCGCGAAGATTACGAGCAGACCGAATATATATGTTTTTAACTGTTTCACGTTATGCACTCCAGATAAGATTATTTTGTTTCCCTTTACCAACAGCAATTCCCATACCAAGTTTCCATTTTATATACAGAGACCTTGCACAAAATAATACAAACCAGGGGGATTGGATGCGCATGGCGCCAGCAAGTATGTCGGTATGCCAGAAGCCCTGGGACTGCCCTTTACGCATCTGGATACAAGGCCGCCTCAGGTTGCCGTATCATTATCAGTAAGTTTTCTATCTGATATTTAAACGATTAATTGCTGACGGCAATTTACGATCCAGCCCCAATTCGGCTTTGCGACCAGAGGGTTGATTCGAAGGCGAAGAACTGTCAACGGCTGTTTTATCGGCCTTAAAAATTTGCCGCGAAATGGCCCTTTTTTAATTGCCTGCAAGCCGTTGTTCCCGGTCGGAACACGACGCCACCCTCAAAAAGCGTCAATTAGATAAAATATTTTTATGATGCGGTATTAAATATTTTTATGGTTCATTACCCTGTTTTTTACTTGCACTTTTCAGTATATTGGAAGTAAAGTCAAAAGCTTGTATAATATTTTCAGATCTGACGCTGAAATCTTAATGCCGGTAACAATTCGATGTATACATATGCATTTCGGGGTGTTATTAGGTCCCGGCAAATGGGTGTGCTGACGCCGCCCGGACAATCATCGGCGGTTCTCAACCGGACAACCGTCAAAGAACAACCGCCAAACCAGTCGAGTATCCGATGAATAAGAATCTGATCTGCGCCATCGGGGCTTCCCTTGAAGCCGGAAAGGCCATCCTGGAAGTATACGAATCGGATTTTGCCGTCGAACACAAGGAGGACAAGTCGCCCCTCACCCTTGCGGATCGACGCGCCCACGAAATCATCATGGCCTCCCTGCAGCGAACACCCCATCCGATTTTGAGCGAAGAGGGCCGCTCGATTCCTTTTGAGGAACGAAATGCGTGGCATACCTTCTGGCTGGTGGATCCGCTGGACGGCACCAAGGAATTCATCAAGCGCAATGGCGAGTTCACGGTCAACATCGCCCTGGTTGAAAACCAGCGCCCCGTGCTGGGTGTCATCTATGTACCCGTGGCCGACATCCTCTATTTCGGGACACGGACACATGGCGCCCATAAAACCGAATCGGCCTACAATACCTGTCAGCGCAAATCTTTGGACGCGCTTGAACCCGATGAAGCCGTTGCCCGTCTGATCGGGAAATCGGCTGAACTTCCTGGCGCCAGGGACCCGGGACGACCGTACACCATTGTGGGCAGCCGATCACACAGTACCCCGGATGTGGACCGCATCCTGGAAGAAAAAAAACAACTTCACGGTGCGGTGGATTTTATCTCCGCCGGCAGCTCGCTCAAAATCTGCATGGTCGCCGAAGGCCGTGCCGATCTCTATCCCCGAACCGGCCCCACCATGGAATGGGACACGGGGGCCGGACAAGCCATTGCCCATGCGGCCGGGGCCGAGGTCTTGGAATTTCATTCCGGGGAACCACTGCGTTACAACAAGGAAAATCTTCTCAATCCCTGGTTCAGGGTAAGATGGCCCTGAATAGGGCGGCACTGAATGGCCCCCCAAAATATTAAATTCCATACGGACATCTAAAAATTATGACCCATACGCCCGACACCCTCGTCAACCTGGTTGCCGACACAGAGCGCCAGAAGCTCCTCAAGGATCTATCGCTGAGCCTCCCGGAGATGTCGCTCAACGAACGTCAGATGTGTGATCTGGAACTACTGGCGACCGGCGTATTCTCCCCCCTGGACCGGTTCATGAACCGATCGGACTACGAATCGGTCCTGGACCGCATGCGACTCCAGGACGGCGCTCTGTGGCCCATTCCGATCTGTCTCGATATTACGGCCACCCAGGCCCAGAGCCTGGAAGCGGGCCAGTCGGTGGCCCTGAGAGACCCCGAGGGCTTCCTGCTCGCGATCATGCATATCGAAGAGATGTGGCCGGTCGAAAAAGATAAGGAAGTCAGACAGATTTACGGCTCAACCGATAAGAGCCATCCGGGTGTGGCCTATATTTATAAGGAAACCGGCGATTTCTATGTAGGTGGCCCGCTGGAGGTCCTGAGCCCGCCGCTGCATTTCGATTTCAAATCGCTGCGCATGACGCCCCGGGAGGCCCGCACGACGTACCAGAAACTCGGATGGCAGCGCGTGGTGGGTTTTCAGACGCGCCATCCGATCCATCGCCCCCAGTTTGAGATGACCCTGCATGCCATGCAGGCCGCACGCGCCAATCTGCTTTTGATGCCCGTTGTCGGCATGACCCGCGCCGGTGATTTCGACCACTACACACGGGTGCGCTGTCTCCAGAAGATCGCCAGCCATTATCCGCCCGACAGCCACCTGCTGAACCTGCTGCCCCTGGCCATGCGCAGCGCCGGTCCCCGTGAAGCGCTCCTGCATGCCATCATTGCCCGTAATTTCGGTTGCACCCATTTCATCGTGGGGCACGACCATGCCGGTGCCGGCCGGGATACCGCAGGCAACGCTTTCTACGCATCGGACGCGGCGCGCAAGATGACGCAGGAATTTCACGAAGAGTTGGGGGTCGCGATCATTCCGCTCAAAGAGATGGTCTACCTCCCCTTCGAAGATGAATTTCGTTTCTGCGACGAAATCGAAGACGGCGTTCAGACCATTGCCGCCAGCGGCTCCGATATCCGCGAGCGCATTCGCCGGGGCAAACGGGTTCCGGCCTGGATGACCTTCCCGGAGGTGATTGCCGAAATCCGCCGCTCGTTTCCGCCACCACGGCGGCGCGGCTTTACGGTGTTCATGACCGGTTTATCCGGCGCCGGCAAGTCGACGATCGCCCGCGTGCTCTACGCCAAATTTCTGGAAAGGGGCGATCGCCCGGTCACCCTTCTGGATGGTGATATTGTTCGCCGCAACCTTTCCAGCAAACTGACCTTTTCCAAGGAAGACCGCGACATCAATGTGCGTCGCATCGGGTTCGTGGCCAGCGAAATCACTAAAAACCGCGGGATTGCCATTTGTGCCCCCATCGCGCCCTACGAAGTTACGCGCAATGAGATCCGCGATGTTATCGAGCAGTACGGGGGGTTTTTTGAAGTCCATATCGCCACACCGCTTGAAACCTGTGAACAACGCGATCGCAAGGGCATGTACGCCAAGGCGCGTGCGGGCCTCATCAAGGGCTTTACCGGGGTGGACGATCCGTATGAAATTCCGGCCAACCCGGAGGCGGTGGTGGACACCACCGACATCACCCCGGATGAGGCGGCACAGCAAATCCTGGTGGTGCTGGGACGAAGGGGCTATATCTAGTGTCCATCCAGAAACAGGCCGCTTTGGTCGAGATACGGCATGCGTAAAAAATAACCGCAGGCCTAGGGGTAATATGCCGAGGGTTGTTTTTTTCGCCTAACGCCGATAGCGGGCAAATCGGTAAATTGTGGATGGGCGCTATCTGACAACGCAAAAACGGAGCAATACCATGAATCTCGCTGTCGTCGGCACCGGTTATGTCGGTCTGGTTACGGCCGCCTGTTTTGCTGAAATGGGCAACGATGTTATCTGCATCGACATCAACCCCGCCATCATCGCGAACCTGAACCAAGGCAAGATCCACATCCACGAACCCGGTCTCGAACCGCTGGTCCAACGCAATGCCGCCGAGGGGCGGCTGCAGTTCACGACCGATCTCAGCGAAGGTATCGCCAACGCCCTGTTCATCTTCAACTGCGTCGGCACGCCCCCCCGGGAAGACGGGTCCTGCGACCTGTCCTTTGTACATGGGGTCGCCGGGCAGATTGGAGATATCATCGCGGAGTATAAGATCATCATCAATAAATCCACGGTGCCGGTGGGTACCGCCGGAGCGGTCGCGGCGATCATTCAAAAGAAAATCGACCAGCGTGATCTCCAGATTGAATTCGATGTGGTTTCCAATCCCGAATTTCTCAAGGAAGGCGACGCCATAGGCGATTTCATGAAACCGGACCGGGTGATCGTGGGGACGGACAACGTCCGCACGGCCAAACTGCTGGAAGCACTCTATGCCCCGTTTGCACGCAGCCGGGATAAACTCATGGTCATGGGCGTCAAGAGCGCTGAGCTCACCAAATACGCAGCCAACTGCATGCTGGCCAGCAAGATTTCCTTCATCAACGAAATTGCCAATATCTGCGAACATGTCGGGGCGGATGTCAAGGACGTGCGCCGCGGTATAGGCTCCGATCACCGCATCGGCTACAAGTTCATCTACCCGGGCGTCGGCTACGGCGGCTCCTGTTTCCCCAAAGACGTCAAAGCCTTGATCGCCACGGCGCTGGAAAACGACTACGACCCGGAGTTGATCGCGGCCATCGACAGCGTCAACATGCGCCAGAAGCAGGTCATCGCGGACAAGATACGGGACTATTTCGCCAGTCAGGGCGGTGTGGCCGGAAAAACCCTGGCCCTGTGGGGGCTGGCCTTCAAGGCCAATACCGACGATGTGCGTGAAGCCCCGGCTTTCGATGTCATCGCGGCGCTGACATCCGCAGGCATGCGCATCCAGGCCTTCGATCCCATTGCCGGCGAGAACGCTCGCCAGGCGCTGCGCGACAATGCGCAGGTCCGCGTGATGGATGAACAATACGAGATCCTGGAGGGTGCCGACGCCCTGGCCGTCGTCACCGACTGGAACCAGTTTCGCAATCCGGATTTCGCCCGTATCAAGAAAAAGCTCAACGCACCGATCATCTTTGACGGCCGCAACCTCTATTCCAGCAGTTTGATCGCCTCCCAGGGATTTGCCTATTTTGCCATTGGCAGACCGGTGGTGAAACCCCAGTAACGGTTGTGGGGCGCGTCCTCTTGATTGCGGCCTCGCTGGCGCGGCGAATCGCGATTCAGCGACCGCGCAGGGTATATGGGAAGGAAACCATATCAAGATGAAGAAGGATATCGCCAGCATCGTCATGGCCGCCGGGCGCGGGAGCCGTTTCAAGCCCTATACGGGCAACAAAACCCTCCTTCCGCTCAAGCCGGAGGGTTCGGTGTTCGAAGGGCAAGCCCCCATTCTGCTGCACATTATCGACCAGCTGCCATCCGGCCCCAAAGCCATCGTGGTCAATCATTGTCAGGATGACGTCCGGCGTGCCACGCGTCATCTGGGCGTGACCTATCTTGAACAGCCGGTGCTCAACGGCACCGGCGGCGCCATTTTGTCCGCCGGCCCCTTTCTGGACGTGGTCGAATGCGACCGCTGCATCATCACCAACGGGGACGTCCCTTTTATCAGCCCGGCAACGTATGGCCGCCTCGTCGACGGCTTGAACGACCGCGAAATATGCGTATTGGGCTTCAAACCCGTTGATAAGAAAAAATACGGGGTGCTCGAGACCCAATCAAACCGCGTCGAGCGTATTACCGAATGGACATATTGGAAGGATTACCCCCTCGCCCGGCAGGCGGAACTGTCCATCTGCAACGCGGGCATCTACGCTGCCCGGCGGGAAACCTTGCAGCGCTATCTGCCGATTCTGGCTTCGCGCCCTCAGATCGTGCACAAGGAGATTGAGGGACGGATGACGCCGATCGAAGAATTTTTTATCACCGACCTGATCGAATATGTGGTCAAAGATAACCTCGCGGTGGGCTATATCGTCAGTGAAAATGAAATCGAGGCCATGGGCATCGACGACCAGCCGGCCCTGGAGAGGGCGCAACGCCTCTACAGGCGTGCCGCGAGCAGAAATGCCAACCGCCAGGCGGATCCCAACCCGGAGGCAGCGCAATGACAGGCAGGCTGAACATCCTCGTGGTCGGTGGCTGCGGGTATATCGGCACGCATATGGTCCAGGCGCTCATTGCGGCCGGTCAATGCCCGATCACGCTTGACAATCTCTCCACCGGACATCGCGATCTGCTTCCCGGCGGTGAATTCATTGCCGGAGATATCGGGGACACCGCCCTGCTTGACGACATCTTCGCGTCAAGACGCATCGATGCCGTCATGCACTTCGCGGCCTTCATCGAAGTGGGCGAATCGGTTTCTGATCCCCTCAAATACTACGGCAACAACTTTGCGCGCACCGCCAACCTGCTGAACGCCATGATCCGCCATGATGTCCAACGCTTCGTTTTCTCTTCGAGCGCCGCTGTCTACGGTGAGCCCGACTATACCCCCATCGATGAGGAGCATCCTCTCAACCCCACCAGTCCTTACGGCGAAACCAAGCTATGGGTGGAAAAAATGTTAGCCGCCTGCGACAGGGCATATGGTTTGCGTGCTTTCGTTTTGCGCTATTTCAATGCGGCCGGTGCCGACGAATCAGGCACGCTGGGCGAACGGCATGAACCCGAAAGTCACCTGATCCCCCTGGTTCTGGAAGTCGCACGGGGAAAGCGTGAACACATCAAGATATTCGGCGTCGACTACCCCACACCGGACGGCACCTGCATCCGCGATTACGTGCATGTCAACGACCTGGTTTCCGCCCATCTGGCCGCCATCGACGCCCTTATGGAAGGTGCCGGCAGCAGCGTCTACAACCTGGGGAACAGCCAGGGGGCGTCGGTTCGCGAAGTAATCGATACGGCGGCGCGCGTCAGCGGCCGCCCCATACCCGTGGTCGAGGACCGGCGACGCCCGGGTGATCCGGCTATCCTTGTCGCCGCATCGACGAAAATAAAAAGCGATTTGAACTGGCAGCCCCGATTTGAGAGCCTTGAAGCGATCGTGCGCACGGCCTGGAAGTGGCATGCCCAAAGCTGAGCGCGGCCTTTTCCGGCTACAACGAACAAGATCATACCATGAGCACACCATTCGCGACCTATCTCGTCACCGGCGGGGCCGGGTTTATCGGCACGAACTTCATCCGCCACACGCTTGCGCTTCGCCCCCAATGGCGCATCGTGTGCCTGGATGCGCTGACTTATGCGGGCAATGCGGCCAATCTGGACGATTTACCGGCACGCTTCCCGGAGCGCTACCGCTTCGTTCACGGCAGCATCCTGGACACGAAATTGCTGTCGAAGATCTTTGCGCAGGAAGATATTGCCGGCGTGATCCACTTTGCCGCCGAATCCCACGTGGACCGTTCGATCCACAAGCCTCAGACCTTCATCGCGACCAACGTCAATGGTACCTGCCAGCTGCTCCAGGTCTGCCAGGCGGCATGGGAGCAGAAGGAAAAACCCGATAATTTCCGTTTTCTGCATGTCTCCACCGACGAGGTCTACGGCACGCTGGGCGATACGGGGTATTTCCGAGAATCCTCCCCCTATGCCCCCAACAGCCCGTATTCGGCTTCCAAGGCCGCTTCGGACCACTTTGTGCGCGCCTGGCACCATACCTACGGGTTTCCGGCCGTCGTCACCAACTGCTCCAACAACTACGGCCCCTATCAGTTTCCGGAAAAGCTCATTCCCCTGATGATCATGAACATACAGGCGCAGCGCGAGCTTCCGGTCTACGGCGACGGCGCCAATATCCGCGACTGGCTCTATGTGATCGATCACTGCGAAGCCTTGCTTACCGTATTGGAAAAGGGCGCACCCGGAGAAACCTATCTGATCGGCGGCGGGGCCGAAAAGCGCAACATCGAAATCGTCCACCTGCTCTGCGACCTGCTCGATCGCCTTCTGGCGCGCAGCGGCAGCCGCGAACTGATCCGCTTCGTCACCGACCGTCCGGGCCACGACTACCGCTATGCCATCGATGCGGCCAAGATTCACCAGCAGCTCGGCTGGCAGCCGCGCCATTGCTTCGAGGAGGCCATCGAGGCCACCGTGCAGTGGTATCTCGGGCATATGGACTGGGTGGAAACGATTCGCAGCGGTGAATACCGGCAATGGATCGAGACCAACTACAACCATCGCGGCAGCTGAAAAGGACTGAATAACACCATGAAGGGCATCATACTGGCCGGCGGCAACGCCACCCGGCTCTACCCCATATCGCTGGTGGTCAGCAAGCAGCTGCTGCCGGTCTACGACAAGCCCATGATCTACTATCCCCTCTCCATCCTGATGCTGGCGGGCATCCGCGATATCCTGGTGATTTCGACCCCCCAGGATCTGCCCCGCTTCCGCGACTTGCTAAAGGACGGCCGCCAGTGGGGCCTGTCCTTTTCCTATGTTGAACAGCCGCGTCCGGAGGGCATTGCCCAGGCCTTCATCCTGGGGCGGGAGTTTATCGGCGCGGACCCGGTGGCCCTGGTGCTGGGCGACAATATTTTTTACGGTCACGGACTGCCGGAACAGCTGGCTAAGGCCCGGCAGCGCGACCAGGGCGCCAGCGTGTTCGGCTACTGGGTCAAAGACCCGGAGCGCTACGGGGTCATCAGCTTCGATGATGCCGGCCGGGTCATCGACATCGAGGAAAAACCCCCAGCCCCCAAATCGAACTGGGCGGTCACCGGGCTCTATTTTTTTGACAACGATGTGGTCACGATCGCCGCCGGGTTGAAACCCTCGGGCCGCGGCGAGCTCGAGATCACCGACGTCAACACGACCTATCTGCGCCAGGGGCGGCTTTTTGTGGAGAAGATCGGCCGCGGCGTGGCCTGGCTCGACACGGGCACCTACACCAGCCTGATGCAGGCCTCCAGCTTCATCGAGGTCATCGAACAGCGCCAGGGGCTCAAGGTGGCCTGCGTGGAGGAAATTGCCTATCGGCAGGGCTTTATCACGGCCGAAGCGCTGGAAAACCTGGCAGCCCCGCTGGGAAAAAGCGGATACGGCCAGTACCTGCTCGACGTCCTTAAAACCGAAGGGCTCTAGGATGGAAATCGAAGCGACCAGGCTTGACGGCGTCTGGATCCTCACCCCGCGGGTGTTCAGCGACCCCCGGGGCTATTTCATGGAGACTTTTCGACGTGAACGCTTCGAGGCGGCCGGCCTGCAGGGCGATTTCGTTCAGGACAACCTCTCGTTTTC
>CAJHYH010000745.1_pt1 | contig 12032 bp, 9 predicted proteins | sample 9198661 | NCBI WGS metagenome assembly CAJHYH01 (sample SAMEA7708356, study PRJEB35096) | sediment metagenome | biome: marine neritic benthic zone biome [ENVO:01000025]; feature: sediment [ENVO:00002007]; material: shallow marine sediment [ENVO:03000034] sea grass bed [ENVO_01000059] ... | reverse complement strand
CGGGTCGATCTTGGTCCCCAGCACGGTCACGACCTGCCCGTTGACCCTTACGCGCCCCGCCGCCATCAGCGCTTCGCCTTTGCGGCGCGAGCAGACACCGGCCGCCGATAGAAATTTCTGCAGACGCATCAAGGCCATGGCCCTTCTTTCATCAGGTACGGTAGTCCGCGTTGATCCTGACGTAATCCAGCGAAAAATCGCAGGTCAGCAACCGGGCGGTTTCCGTTCCCAGATTCAGATCGAGGGTCACGGCGAAGGCTGGCCGTTTCAATACCGCGGTGGCCCGGGCTTCCGCATCCGGCCCGCAGCCCACACCGGCCGCGACCATCCGAACATCGTCGAAATAGAGATCAAGACGATCAGGATCCAGGGATACGCCCGAGCGCCCGGCCGCCGCCAGGATACGACCCCAGTTGGCGTCCTGGCCGAAAAAAGCGGTCTTTACCAGGGGCGAATGGGCGATCGTGTCGGCCACCTGCCGGGCGTCGGCCGGGGTGCGGGCACCCCGCACCCTTATCTCCACCGATTTGTTGACGCCTTCACCGTCACGCACGATCCAGCGGGCAAGCGCCATCAGCATGTCTTCCAGCAGGACCGTGAAATGCTTTTCATCCGCCGCCGTCGTGACGCTGGCCCCGCTCTGCCCGTTGGCCATGAGGATGACCGTATCGTTGGTGCTCGTATCACCGTCAATACTGATGCGGTTGAAGGAAGCGTCCACCGCCCGACGCAGCGCCTGGTCCAAAAAGGCTTGCGACACCTCGGCGTCGGTGCAGGCGAAGCAGAGCATGGTGGCCATGTCCGGCCGTATCATCCCGGCGCCCTTGGCGACAGCCGCGATATGATACGGTTGCTCACCGGCCTGGCCGGCGCGGAAGACCGCTTTGGGTTCGGTGTCCGTGGTCATGATGGCCCGGGCCAGCTGCGGGAAACCGTCGGCGGCGAGATGCGCAACCAACGCCGGCGCAGCGGTCTCGATTTTCTCCACAGGCAGGGGCTGTCCAATCACGCCGGTCGAAGCCACCAGCACATCGCTGGGCACAAGCCCCAAAACACCGGCCACGGCCCCCCCCATACGTTCGGCATCCTGAATCCCGCGTTCCCCTGTGCAGCAGTTGGCATTGCCGCTGTTGACGACGACAGCCCGGGCACGCCCGGAAGCAATGCGCCGCCGGTCGAGCACCACCGGGGCCGCCTGGATCTGGTTGCGGGTGAAAACGGCGGCAACGGCGGCCGGTGTTTCCGAATATAGCAGGCCAAGATCCAGTTCTCCGTCCTTTTTCAAACCGGCATGCATCCCGGCGGCCTTGAACCCTGTGCATTGTTCTGTTTCCATGCTGATTGCCCTCTTCGCTATATTGGATGCCGGCTGATTCGCCGCCGCTTGAGGCTCTTTGCCCCAAAGGCGCGCGCATGTCAACGCCGGGCCCTAAATGCCGTGCTTGACAAGCCGGCACTGGGGGCATAAAGCTTCCCGACATCGCCTTGACCGCATGAAAGGATTCTCAATGGACAATTCCCGACCGACTTGCACCGGCTGCGGCCGGCCGCTGATCGTCAAACGCACCTGACGCCGCGTTCTTTTACACTGCCAGGCGTGCAGTGCCGACTACCCCATGGCAGCCTATGCCCAGCAAATCGACGATGAGCTCGAAGAACGACTGGCCCTTATTCCCTGCGATCGGATCTGATCCATCATGGTGCTGAACAGCCTGTTCCCCGTCGTTGTGCTGATCGTGCTGGGACGCGCCCTGAAGCACTACGGCCTGACCGACGAGGCCTTTCTGAGCCGCTCCGACCGGCTGGTCTATTACATCTTTTTCCCGGCCCTGCTGTTCTGGAAAATCGGCGGCGCCCCGCCCACAAGCCCGATCGACTGGGGGCTTTTCGGTGCCGCGCTTCTGGCCGTGCTGACCATCTATGCCCTTTCACTGGCCTATATCCGCTGGCGTGTGACGGACTATCAGGCCGGGGCCTTTTCCCAGAGCTGTTACCGTTTCAACACTTACATCGGCATGGCCATCGTTATCAACGCCTTTGGCCCTGAGGGCGCCCGCACCTTTGGCCTGCTGGTGGGATTCATCATACCGGTCATCAACGTTCTGGCCGTCTCCACTTTAATCTGGTTTTCAGGCCAGTCCTATGCGCGCGGCAAGCGCCTGCGTATGACCGCCAAAGCGCTGGTCTCCAATCCGCTGATCCTGGCGTGTCTGGCCGGCATGCTTTTCTCCCGGGCCGGCGGGCATATGCCCGACTTTGCCGCCGCCGCCCTCCAGTTGATGGCCGCCATAACCCTGCCGCTGGCCCTGCTGTCCATTGGCGGCGCCCTGACGATACGGACGGCCCGCGGTTATCTGGCACCGTCGCTGGCGGCGGCCGCCTTCAAGCTGATTTGTCTACCGCTGGCCGGTCTGGGCTTTCTTAAGCTCTTCGGCGTTCAGGGAACTTCCATGCAGATCGGCATGCTCTTCTTCGCCTTGCCAACCTCGACCGCCCTTTACGTGCTCTCGGCCCAGTTGAACAGCGACACCCGTTTGGCTTCTGCTTCCATCGCGATCTCGACCGTGCTCTCCTTCATATCCCTAACACTGGTGCTGATTTACTTTTAAAATGCCTGCAGGGAAAAACCGCATGACGACTACAGGAAATGACACCGCCCGCCATTTCAAACTGATCATCGAATACGACGGTACCGATTATTGCGGCTGGCAGCGGCAGAAAAACGATCCCAGCATCCAGGGCGCAATCGAAGCCGTCCTAACGCGCATCACACGGGCCGCAGTCACCCTACACGGTTCCGGCCGTACCGACGCCGGGGTGCATGCCATCGGCCAGTGCGCCCATTTCAGTTGTGCAACCCGGCTCTCTTCGGAAGAACTGCACAAAGGCATGAACAGCCTGCTGCCGCGCGCCATCGCCATCCAGACCTGCGAAGAGGTGGGGCCGGATTTTCATGCCCGCTTCAAAGTTCGGCACAAAACCTACCACTATCGCATCCTCAACCGCCCCCAGAAGGCGGCCATCAACCGCCAATACGCCTGGCATATCCGACGGCCGCTCGATCTCGCGGCCATGAACGCCGGCAGCCGTCACCTCGTCGGGCGTCATGATTTCAAGGCCTTCGAAGCCACCGGCAGCCCCCGGCCTCACACCGTGCGTCATGTCATGGCGGCCCGCTGGCAGCGCAGCGAAGCCCACCATCTGGTCTTCGAAATCCGGGCCGACGGTTTTCTTAAATTCATGGTCCGCAATATCGTGGGAACACTGGTGGCGGCGGGTATGGGGAAGATCACGCCGGACGCGGTCAAAACGATTCTGGCGTCGGGCGACCGCCGGCGGGCCGCTGCCACGGCCCCGCCCCACGGCCTGTTTCTGGTGCAGGTCAGCTATTGAAGGAATCGACCGCCGCGGCACCGGAGGCGGTCTTGCAACACGCGGCCCAACGCCCCTGACCTTTTTCAGAAGGCTTTGTCCGGCCCTTTCATCTTCTGGATGCGCTCGTTGTAGAAGGCGATCACCTCGCGGCGATTCAACATCCCCACCAATATGCTGTGATCGTCGGCTTTGACCACGGGCAGGCTGTCGATATTCTTCTTGGTAAACTTGGTAAGCACGGTGTTCAGGTCTTCCTCGGGCGTTGTGAAGATAATGTCCGAAGTGGCGATATCGCGCATCACGATCAAGTTCTCGATCTCGGAAGAAAAGAGGACGCTGCGGATATCGGTACTCGAGAAAATCCCGTTCAGGCGGCCGTTGTGATCCATCACCGGAAAGTAGTGCTGCTTGGTCTTGGCGAAAAAGCGCTTGAAATCGACAAAGCGCATATCCTCCGGAATCATCCGCACCTTGCGGATCTGTTCGACCAGATCCCGCACATGGATGGCCTGCAGAATATCCACGAAAAATTCACCGGCATGCGCCGGAGAGGCGATGCGGTTCTTGGGCTGCTTTTCGTAGATCGTCCAGCGCTGGGCGGCCAGGTAGGCCACCGAACAGACCAGCAGGCTGGGCAGCAGCAACTGGTAGGAATCGGTCATCTCGCTCACAAAAATAATGGTGGAGATGGGCGTATTGGATACGGCCGTGAAGAAACCGGCCATGCCCACCACCACGAAGGCGCCCGGTTCGGTGACAACACCGGGCATGATCGTGTGAAAGACCCGGCCCACCGCGCCGCCCATGGCCCCTCCGATTACAACCGAGGGCCCGAAGACGCCGCCGCTGCCGCCGGAGCCGATCGAAAACGAGGTAGTCATAACCTTGCCGATGGCCAGGGCCAGGAGAAATGACACGCTCAGCTCGTTGAACAAAGCCTGCTGGGCAAATCCGTAACCGAAAGCCAGGCACTGAGGGAAGTAAAAGCCGATCATGCCGGTGCAAAGCCCCCCCAGGGCAGGCTTGAGATGGTTGGGGATCTTGATACCTTTGAAAAGCGCGGTGACCCCGTAGAAGGCCTTGACGTAGAAAACGCCGGTGGCCACCAGTACCAGGGCCAAAACCAGATAGGGCCCCAGTTCGAGCGGGTTGGTGAACTCGAAGGGTGGCGTGTCAAAGAGCGATCCCCAGCCGAAGACTAGGCAGAACAGACAATAGGCCACCACAGAGGAGATGCCGGCTGGAATAATTACTTCGGACTCGAACTCCGGGTCGCGGTAGAGGACTTCCGCGGCAAACAGGGCGCCCGCCAGCGGCGCCCGGAAAATACTGCCGACCCCGGCGCTGATTCCTGCGGCCATCATGATGCGCCGCTCGCGCTCGGAAAGTTTGAGGCGCGTGGCCAGAAAGGCGCCGAACCCCGCCCCGATCTGGGCGATGGGTCCCTCGCGTCCGCCCGAGCCCCCTGTCGTCAGGGTAATCGCCGAAGCGATCGTTTTCACGATCGGCACACGGCCGCGCATAAAAGCGCCCTTGTTGTGATAGGCGTCGATGGCGGAATCCGTGCCGTGGCCCTCGGCTTCAGGGGCGAAGGTGTAAACGATCCACCCGCTGACGATCCCGCCCAGGGCCGGCAGGATCAGCAGGATATAGCGGTTGAAGGGCCTTCCGGTGGCAGGCCACGGATGATGTTCGCCGGCCGGCCCCGGCGGAACGTAACCGGCCATGAAATCCATGAACCAATGCATCCCCAGAAGGCAGAGATAGTGGAATACGATGGAGCCCAGTCCGGCAATAATGCCGATGACCAGAAAGTAGAAAGACCATTTCCCGGCGCGCGAAATGCGGGAGGAGAATTCCTCCGGATCTGATGGCTGAAAGCGCTTTAGAAAAGAGACACCCACATCTGCTCCATCGCCAAGAATGCCCGGCGTTGGATGTGCTCCCGCCGGTGAAGGGCCTGCCACGGCAGGCGACCGAAATCAAATTAGGATTTGTAGCCACTCGTCCGGGGAAATGCAAGTAAAATAAGCCGTCCCGTCAACCGGACTTGAAGCCTTCCAGCGGCGGTGCTATAAGAGCAGACTGCCCTCCGCCGACCCAGCACCGATCAACCATTACACACAAAGGGAACGCCATGTCCGATCTCAACGCCATGCCCCGGGAAGAACTGGCCGTGTTGCGCCAGCAGCTGCGCGAACGTTTCGAGCGCTTTAAACAAGCCGGCCTGAGCCTGGATCTGACCCGCGGCAAGCCCTGCCCCGAACAGCTCGATCTCTCCAATCCCATGCTGACGGTCGTTACGGAGGAAGGTTTCCGGACCGCGGACGGCACCGACTGCCGCAACTACGGCGGGTTGGACGGCATTTCCGAAGCCAAAGCCCTGTTCGCGGAATACATGGGGGTGATGCCCGCGGAGGTGATCATCGGCGGCAATGCCAGCCTGACCCTGATGTACGACATCTTCATGCGCGCGATGTTCATGGGAACGGGCGACGGCCGGCCGCCCTGGGTCCAAACGCCGCAGGTCCGTTTTATTTGCCCCAGCCCCGGCTATGACCGCCACTTTTCGATCTGCGCCAATCTGGGCATCGAAATGATACCGGTGGAAATGAACGCCGCGGGGCCAGATATGGACACGGTCGAAAGCCTGGTGGCGAAGGATGAGAGCATAAAAGGTATCTGGTGTGTGCCGATCTACAGCAATCCCACCGGGGACATCTACAGCAATGAAACCGTAGACCGCCTGGCCCGGATGCCGACACGCGCGCAAGACTTCCGCATCTTCTGGGACAACGCTTATGCGGTTCACCACTTTGCGGGCGATCCGCCCGCCCAGAAGCATGTCCTGACGGCCTGCAAAGAAGCCGGCCACCCCGAACGTCCGTTGATATTCGGCTCCACCTCCAAGATCACCTTTCCCGGCGGGGGCCTGGCCCTGCTGGCCGGCAGTGAGCGGAATATGGACTGGGTCCGGCAGCAGCTTTTTTACCAGACCATCGGCCCGGACAAGCTCAACCAGCTGCGACATGTGCGTTTTTTCGGCAATCTCGAGGGCATCAAACGTCACATGCAAAAGCATGCCGCCATCGTGCGGCCGCGTTTCGAGGCCGTTGAAACCATTCTGACCCGCGAACTGGGCGGTCGGGGGATTGCCGAATGGACCCGCCCGCAAGGCGGCTATTTCGTAAGCTTCAACACGCCGGACGGGTGTGCCCAGGCTGTGGTGGCCATGTCCCAGGAGGTGGGCGTCAAACTGACCCCGGCCGGGGCCACCTATCCATTGGGCATCGATCCACGCGACCGCAACATCCGGATCGCCCCGACCTTTGCCGCCCTGGAAGACGTCAACGCCGCCGTGGAAGTCCTGGCCGTCTGCACCCAGATTGTCAGCATCGAAAAGATTTTAGGATAAAGGCCCGTCGTCTATCGGGGTCGGCATCGGGATCGATATCGGGTCTCGAACAGCGGGTGCGGTCAGCCTGACCGCAATGCCGATACCGACGCCGCGGGCAACCGCCGAAGCCCGAACTTTGAGTTCGTTTAACACGGTAACCATCAAAAAAAACGCCCCCTCCGCAGAGCGGAAGGGGCGTTTGGGTGTGTCCAAGAAAATCTATCGGCTGGCGCGCTTGGAAGCCTTGAGCGGATTGATCTTCTGCTTGCTGCCGGTGGCCTGGCGGCTTACATGGGTGGCCATGTTACAGTGGCCGCTCTTCCATTTGACGCCGGGCTCGGGACAGGCGGTGCAGAACCATCCAGAAGCGTATTCCGTCTTCCGGTTGCAGCCGTCACAGTGCTCGACCGTCTCATGGCAGATACCACCATTGTAAGAACATCCGCCGGCGGTCATGAACGGGCACTCCTGATCTTTGCGAACGGTTGTACAATGCAAGGGTATCACCTCCTTCGGAATCTAATAATAGAAAGGCCGGAGACGCGGACTTACCGTTTCCGACCTGGTTCTAACGTAACCAAAACCATCGAATATTAAATTATATGCATTATCATGTCAAGTCTTTTTATACCCCTATAAAAAAAACCGCCCGGGTGGCTGTCGGTTTCCATTCCTTCAGCCGATAAGCGATTTGGAACCTGTTTCAAGCGCTAAATTTTGCTTAGGCCGCCACAGGCAGGCGGCCTGAGCATTCAGCCCTCGCCGCGCTGGATTTAAGCGTGCATTGCAGCTGAATTTGAATATTTGGTATTGATTATTAGCGTGTCATAACGGAAAACGATTGCATTCTGCCATTTCCCAATCTCAATCGATAGCGAGGCGAAAATGTCTTTCGGCGAAATTGAAACCCATATCCCGGCACTCGGCGCCGCCAAAATCGATTCCCCCATTCAAGGCTGGAAGCAGGAGGGCGAAACCGCCAACTTCGTTAACGACGACGACCGTGTTCTCGTGGATGTGACCCCCGCGGGGTTAGAACGATTGTGCCAGGAAAACAAGCCCTTTCCATCCTTCGAGCTGGCCGGTCCGCGGGAGCGGATCTATTTCGACCCCAGCAAACTGCGCTGCGCCCTGGTAACTTGCGGGGGGCTCTGTCCGGGCCTAAACGACATCATCCGCTCCGTCGTGCTGGAACTTTACTACGGCTACGGCGTGCGCCGCATCTACGGCATCAAATACGGTCTGCAGGGGTTCATCCCCAGCTACGGGCACGATGTGATCGATCTCGATCCCCCCGCCGTGGTCAACATCCAGGACATGGGCGGATCGATCTTGGGCTCCTCCCGCGGCCCCCAGTCGATCGAAGAAATCGTCGACACCCTGGACCGTATGAACATCGGCATCCTTTTCATGATCGGCGGCGACGGCACCCTCAAGGCCGCCGACCTGATTGCCGAGGCCATCAGCGCGCACAACCTGCGTATCAGCGTCATCGGGATCCCCAAAACCATCGACAACGATATCCACATGGTTTCCCGCTCGTTCGGTTTCGACACGGCCGTGGATATCGCCACCCAGGCCATCAAGGGCGCTCACAACGAGGCCGAGAGCTACCCCAACGGCATCGGACTGATCAAACTCATGGGCCGGCATTCCGGTTTCATCGCGGCCACCGCGACCCTGGCCCAGCAGGACGTCAATTTTGTTTTGATTCCCGAGATACCGGTCGATCTGGAAGGCTCCAACGGGCTTTTCACCAAGGTCGAAGCCCGCCTCCAGGAGCGCGGACACGCCGTCATCGTGGTGGCCGAAGGTGCCCTGCAGGAACTGTTCGACAGCGAGGACAAGCGTACGGATGCTTCAGGCAACGTGCGTCTGCACGACGTGGGGCTTTTCGTGCGCGACCGCATCAAGGCCTACTTCAGGGCCAAGGACATCGAGATCAACCTCAAGTACATCGACCCCAGCTACATGATCCGCAGTGTCCCCGCCAATGCCAATGACAGCGTCTTCTGCGGCTTCCTGGGGCGCGACGCCGTGCACGCCGGCATGGCCGGCAAGACCAAAATGCTCGTGGCCCACTGGAACAACCACTTTGTGCACGTCCCCATGGCCCTCTCTGCCGGCCAGCGCAAACAGGTCAACCCCAATGGCAAACTGTGGTCGACCGTCCTCGGCGCCACCGGGCAGGGCTCCCTGCGCAATCAAGACGCATAACAGACGGGCTCTCTCTGGAAAGCCGGCCGGGCAGCGGCACAAGCTTGATACCGCGGCGCGTGTCGGGGACGGAGAAGACGGCCGTTGCGATGCGCCGCCTCGCTCTCAGTCGTCCCTTACCTGCGTCCCGAAGCAGCCATCCCAGAATGTATTGGTGACCCCAAAACGCTTGTCCGGTGTTTTCCAATGGTGACGCATGTGGTTTCTTCTGAGCATTTTCATGTAGTCGGACTTGAAGTCGAAGTGATGGAGCGCGTAATGGGTCATGTCATAGGCAATGTAGCCCGCCAGGAAGGCGGCGAAGAGCGGATAAACCCAGTGGGGTTGGCCGCAAAGCCATCCGAAAACGGCCCCATAGAGATAGTAGAACAGCAGCGCCAACGGAATGCTCACCGCTGGCGGCATCACCAGCCGGCTCTTCACCATGGGCTGTGCATGATGAACACCGTGGAAGAGAAAAGAAATCCTTTCCTGCCATTGGTTCCGGGGTTGGAAGTGAAATACGAACCGGTGCAGCCCGTACTCGGTCAGAGTCCAGAGGATCAAACCCGCAAGCAGGCAAATCGGAAAGTACACTGGGGATAGGCCCGCGGGTCGCCGCACCAAACCGAAGACGGCAATCGCCACCACCGCGGGAATCCAGATGATCATGACAACGGCGGGATGCATGTGCGTGAAAAATTCCATGAAATCCGATTTAAAGAGACGAATCGGTTCTTTGCTGGACTGCACTTTCCACATCAGAAAAACTCCTTCGATACAATCAGATAAACCTATCGCCACCATCCTTCGGCCGCTGGCATCACCGCATGGGGCGGGGCGACTTAAGCAAGACCAAGGGCCGTGGGCGCCATTGCCCGCCGCCGACGTCATCGGCGGCTTCACGACCGGTGTCAACGAACCGCCGTCCCTATAGCGCCTCGAAGAGGACATGGCAAGTGATGTGTTCGCCCGAGCCGGGCTACCGCCGGCTCGCGGCCACCGCCTCGCCGGCAAGCCGCGTGATGGCCTCCCAGTTTCCCGTTTCGATATCCCGGGAGGGAACAATCCAGGAGCCGCCGACGCAGGCGACATTGCCAAGGGCCAGGTAGGCATTGAAATTTTCTTGCGAAACACCGCCGGTGGGGCAGAAGGTGACATGGGGGAAGGGACCGCCGATGGACTTCAGCATGGGCACCCCGCCGGCGGCCTCGGCCGGAAAGAATTTGAAGGCGGTGTAGCCCATTTCCATTCCGAGCATCAGCTCCGAGGCGGTGGCGATACCGGGAATCAGAGCGATGGGGCCCCGGTTGGCCGCCGCCAGAAGGTCCGGGGTCAGCCCGGGGCTGATAGCAAAAACGGCGCCCGCCTCGGTCACCGCCGCCAGATCTTCGCGCGAGGCCACCGTGCCGGCACCGACGATGGCCTCGGGCACCTCGCGCCTGAGCAGTCGGATGGCATCGATCGCGGCCGCACTGCGCAGGGTGACTTCCAGGACCTTGACGCCTCCTGTTAGGAGCGCCCTGGCCAAAGGCACCGCCTGCGCGATATTCTTGATCACGATCACCGGTACCACCGGGCCGGCATTGAGGACGTCCAGCGGCGCCAACTTCCAGCGTTTTTCATTCGACATCGTATTCTCCGGAATTGCTTGAGGGTTTGTAAAGCCGACACATTCGTTTTCAACGCACCTCAGGTATGACCACCTTGCAGCTTTCGCTGACGTAGGTGAAAATCGAACTGGCCCCCTCTTCGGCGCCCGCCAGATCTTTGCGCAAGGGTGCAAAGATCTGGCGGCCCAGACCGTAGCGGTGGGACGCAAGATCAGGGTTCGCGTATTCGCGATCGGCCAGTTCGCGGTCATCCACCTTGAGTTCCAGCGTGTTGTTGTGGGCGTCCATCCGAATAATGTCGCCATCCTGAACTTTGGCGAGCAGGCCGCCGCAGAAAGCCTCCGGTGTGCAGTGAATGGCAAAGGGCACCTTTCCCGAGGCGCCGGACAAGCGCCCGTCCGTCACCAGACCGACGTTGTAACCGCGGTCCATGATGACGGCCAGAGGGGTGATCAGTTTGTGCAGTTCCGGCATCCCATTGGCCTGGGGACCCTGGAAACGGACCACGGCCACCATGTCCCGGTTCAGCTTGTCGGCTTTAAAAGCCTCCTCCAGCTCACGCTGGCCATTGAAAACCATGGCCGGTGCTTCCACCAGGGTTTTCTCGCCGTCCGCCAGGGCCGAGATCTTCATGATGGCCCGCCCCAGATTACCGGACAGGACCTTGATCCCGCCCATGACCTCAAAAGGTTCTGCGACCGTGGCGATCACTTCCGGGGCGGCCGCCGCCCGGGGGCCGTCCCGCCATACCGCCGCGTCGCCGTCCAGAAAAGGCGCATCCAGATACCGGCGCAGGCCGAACCCGGCCACGGTCTGGACATCTTCATGGACCATTTCGCCCTGCATCAATTCCCGGACGAGCAGGGCCATACCACCGGCCTCCTGGAAAGCGTTGATGTCACCCGGTCCGTTGGGATAGATGCGGACCAGCAGCGGGATATTGTCCGAGAGTTCGGCGAAATCGTTCCAGTCGATGCGGATGCCGGCGGCGCGGGCAATGGCCACCAGGTGCATGGTCTCGTTGGTGGACCCCCCGGTGGCCAGAAGTCCGACCATGGCGTTGACCACGGATTTTTCGCTCACCACATGGGCAATGGGCACGTAATCGTCGCCTAGATGAGTGATGGCGCTGACGCGTTTGGCCGCGGATCGGGTCAGGGCGTCACGCAATTCCGTGCCGGGATTGACAAAGGAGGCGCCGGGCAGGTGCAGGCCCAGCATTTCCGCCATCACCTGATTGGAGTTGGCGGTCCCGTAAAAGGTACATGTGCCCGGGCTGTGATAGGACTTGACCTCGGCGTCCAGCATTTCCTGGCGCCCGATTTTGCCCTCGGCAAAGCGTTCGCGCGCGCGCGCTTTTTCCTTGTTGGGCAGGCCGGATGGCATGGGGCCCCCCGGAATCAGGATCATGGGCAGGTGCCCGAACTGAAGGGCGCCCATGAGCAGTCCGG
>CAJHYH010000273.1_pt1 | contig 12325 bp, 8 predicted proteins | sample 9198661 | NCBI WGS metagenome assembly CAJHYH01 (sample SAMEA7708356, study PRJEB35096) | sediment metagenome | biome: marine neritic benthic zone biome [ENVO:01000025]; feature: sediment [ENVO:00002007]; material: shallow marine sediment [ENVO:03000034] sea grass bed [ENVO_01000059] ... | reverse complement strand
CCGCAACCACCGCGTGGAAGAGGCTCTGGCGGCGGCCGTGGAGCGGGCCGACTATACGGTCATGGAAAAACTGCTGGATTATCTTTCCACCCCATTCCAGGCGCCGCCGGAACAGGCCGGCTATCACCTCCCAGCGTCCCCGTCAGCACAACCCTACCGCACCTTCTGCGGGACGTGAATCAGAGCAGCTTACCGCGCCATAGCTCAAACGCATTGCTGATCTGGGGGATAACCTGGGCTTGTCGGAATAAACGGGTTGATTCTGGTCCTTTGGCGCACTTGGGCACGTCATCCGGTATCTGCCCCAGGGCGGCTCTAGGTCGATATCACGCGTGAACGCCGTTAATCCCGGCATTCATATCTGAACCGTTGCAACCAGAAGACAATTTTGATTATTTAGGCCCTGGACGGGCAGGCTGGCAGACGTTTAATAATTTTATAACGGGGCTGCATTCGATCCTCCATTTACCTTGAACGCTGATATCCGTTTTTCTCTTTTCCTTCCGTCTATTCGGTCGACAATCTGACCGCTGTCCATTAGCGGGGCGCACAATGCGGCATCCCGATTGACGCGGCCAAACGAGTGGGGTCATTCACCTTTGAGTAATCGATGAAAAGGAGAGGGATCATCATGTACGATTTTCTACTATCGCCGGAGCAAAGAGCGATCAAGGCCGAGGCGCGCGACTTTGTGAACACGGAAATTACGGGCGATTTTCTGCGAAAACTTGATAAAGACGAAATCGTGTACCCCCGGGAGTATGTGGAGAAGCTCGCGGCGCGGGGCCTGCGGGGAATCCGGTTTCCAAAGGCGTATGGCGGCAGAGGGCTTGACTGGGTGGCGGAGGTCGCGGCGACCGAGGAGATCGGGTGCCTGGGAATGGCCTTGGGTTGCGCGTTCGTGATGCCTTCAATCGTTGGGGAGGCCTTGAACGTTTTTGGTACCGAGGAGCAGAAACAACGGTACCTGAAGCCATACATCGCGGGCAAGCTGGTGGCGGCCGAAGCGTTGACCGAGCCCCGTGGCGGGTCAGACTTCTTCGGGGCCATGACCCGGGCGGAATGCCAGGGCGATCATTTCGTCCTCAACGGGATGAAGCGCTTCGTGGTGGGGGCCGAAGGCGCGGATTTTTTTCTGGTCTACTGCCGGACGAACTTCGATGAGAACGCCCACAAGTACCAGAAGTTGAGCCTTCTCCTCGTTGACCGCGGGCCGGGCGTGGAGACGGAATACCGATACGGGCTCATGGGGTGCCGGGGCGGCGGCACGGGCCGGATTGTGTTCCGGGACGTGAAGGTGCCCAGGGAGAACCTGGTGGGCGAACTCCACGGCGGGGCCCTGTGCTTCCACCAGATGATGATTCCGGAACGGCTCACTTCCGCCGCGGGCTGTCTGGGCACCTGGGGTTCTTTGGATCTGGCCGTGCGCTACTCGGCAAAACGCCGCGCCTTCGGCAAGGAGATTCGCAGGTACCAGGGCGTGAGTTTCAAGGTGGCCGACAGTATTACCCAACTGGATGCGGCCCGGGGGTTGTGCCTGATGGCGGCAAAGGCCGTGGATGAGGGCTACCCCAACCAGCGGCGCATTGTGAGCGAGGCCAAACGTTTTGCCACGGAAGCGGCCTGGGAGATCGTGAACAACGCCATGCAGGTGATGGGCGGTATCGGGTACACGGACGTCTACCCCATCGAGCGGGCCTTACGGGACACGCGCCTGGGGATGATTTGGACGGGAACGAGCGAGATCATGAACCTCATGATCCAGCACGAGTATTACAACGAGGTGCTCGCGCCGGCGTACGGCCGCAGAAAAATGGAGGACGACGCCATGAACCCGGATGCATCCGAGCGCTGCCACACAGATGAGGACATGGCGAATGTATTCGGTCGCGAACTGTTGTAGTACATCAGATACAAGACGCAAAAAGCGACTTCAGAATGAATTATCAGGGATTAAACAATTCAATTCAGATCTGTACGTTGAAATCCGGATTATAAGAATGGGCACGTCATTGCCGTTACGGTACGCCACAATGGATCTTGAAAAGTAGCTAAAGGAAGAAAATGCCGCGTTGCGTTGAATTAAGCCCGACTGTGTTTGCGCTGAAATGCTACAGCGCCGGGTGGCGCAATCAGTCAAGCAAAATATGGGGCGCGTCAAGACAGCCGTGGATTGAAAATGATAAATGCAGTGCATACTACGAGCGCTTACCACAACAGCATGCGCGCTTGAATGAAAGCTTACAGGCGAACGAACACGGTGGTGTCAGGACATAATTTGATCATCCCAACTGAAGAGAGAGGAGACAAAATATGGACATAGCGGCTAAGATCATCGTTATTGGCGTGCCGTCTTTAATTATTTTTGCACGGCAATTCCGGGAAAAATACAAAGACCGGGTGCAGAAGCGCCATGCCATGAACGCGCAGGTATGAAATACCCCTCCGTCAGCAATAGGCTATAGGCGAACGCCTTATCTTGCATTTAGTGAAATACGCATGAAAGCGTTTAAATTTAAAAAAAGGTAATTGATTAAGTCCTGACACCGATGTTAAAGAGGTGTCATGGATTTAGATAGCTATCATAAGCTGGTTCGTAAAGAAAGCAGCGCCAGGAAATACCTTACAAAAAATTGTCGAAAAAATGGGCGACGGTTTTGCCCTCGCTGCAGCAACCAAAAACTCTACAAATTAGCTTCTGGTCGACGGCGTTGTTCTAAATGCAAATACACTTTTCACGACTTCTCAGGCCGGTGGATTAATCACGGTCGTTTAAGCTGTATTCAGTGGCTATCGTTAATAAAGCTCTTTGAATTAGAGTTGTCTGTTCGAAAAATGGCTGAGCAAATGGGGCTTGCCTACAACACCGTTTACCAGGCCGTTCGAACAATCCGTTGTGCGATCATCGCCCACGCCGCTGATGCCGCCACACTCATGGATGGTGAAATCGAACTGGATGAATGCTATTTTGGCGGTCGACGCAAAGGCAACCGGGGACGTGGCGCCGCCGGTAAAGTGCCTGTATTTGGCATCCTGGAGCGAAATGGTAAAGTCCAGGTAAGTGTTGTGCCCAATGTGACGGCTCATACCCTGATCGGCTTGACGGTCAAAACCGTTCGACGTGGCAGCATCATCTATACGGATAAATTCCGTAGCTATGACAGCCTGATGTTCTGCGGGTATCGCCACCTTAAGATTGATCATGGCAAACGGTTCTCGGCCGGCAAAGTTTATATTAATGGTTTAGAGGGATTTTGGAGCTGGGCCAAAGAGCGATTAATAAAGCACCATGGCGTCTCTAAAGAAAACTTCCCTCTATATCTCAAAGAGCTTGAATTTCGATATAATCATCGGCACACAGATGTCTTCGAAATTGTAGCGAAATACCTGTGTGATTTGGTGCCAGAACTTAACTAATTACCAAAAAAAAATAAAAATTTGTTTGTTGGGAGAATTTAGGCTGCCAACAGACCAATCTATAACGATAGCGGAGAGGAGAATGAATATGTTTAAAAAATTTGATATCGTTGGAATGATTCTTATCGCTTGCCTGATACTGTTTATACTGATTGCCCCCGCTAGCTCCACGAATAGCTGGAGCGGAAAAAAAGCCACGCAAGCGGTTACTTTAGTGGAAGAAGATAAAGGCACACGCCATGACATGCGCTAGCATTACAGCATGGCCCGGGCGACCGCTTCAATTGAGAATAACTTTCTGATCAACGCGAATAAGCGTCGGGGCCGATGAGGGTAAGGGGGGCAAACGCGACGGGGGAATCATCCCTGAATATCTGGTTGAAGAATCGGGACTCGTGGGAAAGGACCGCTTCCTTGTCAGGAAAACCAAATCAGGGGCCTTTTTGAACAGATTTTAAAATAGTTCCGGCGATGTCCAATCTAGTACCTATAGAAAGGCGGGATCTGAGATGATCGCGCCTTCCTACATGGTACCGATATCTAACCGGCCAATTTCATACGACTACCGATAAATCTAACCTCTAAGCACAACTATCGCCCACAAATGAGCGACTTGTGTCGGTAACCATTCAATAATAATTACAATTCAGATATCTCTTTGCTAAACAATCCTACTTTTGCGGTATTAGGGCAGAATCACTCCAGAATCTAATCCGCTCTGGCTCAAAGCCGCCCCTTGGCTTCATACTGAATTCATATTAAGCTTCGCCATTCCTTGTTTCCGTCTTTCCCCTTAATTCGAGCATATGGGTGCTGCTTATCCAGGAATGCGCATTGCTGGGAATCTTGTCCGACTTCACAGAGGGATAGGGCAGACGAAGGTCTGGCGGCTGTATCGGATGCACGATCATAAACCCCTGACGGTTAATGGGGTCATCTGTACGCAGTCTAAAAAGGGTATCAGCAAAGATAGAACCAGGGTCATTGCTTCATCAGTAGCAGACATATTTGAGCATGGGTTGGGAAAACAATGGACTCTTTGACCCAATTAACATTTGGCGCCGCCTGCGGCGAGGCCGTCCTTGGGCACAAGGTCGGAAGGAAGGCTCTCGTTTGGGGTGCCGTCTTAGGAACATTACCTGATCTGGATGTCTTCATACCCCTCGGCGGCCCGGTAAATGACTTTGTATACCACCGCGGCTTCAGCCATTCTCTCATTCTCCTGGCGATCCTGTCGCCGATGATCGCCTGGCTGATTACGAAAATACATCCTGACACGAAGCGGTATTATCGCGGGTGGGTTTTGCTTGCCTTTCTTGTACTCGAAGGCAGTGTGCTTTTGGATTTTCTGACCATCTATGGGACACAAATCCTGTGGCCTTTCGACACCACGCCTTTGGCCTTTCCGGTGCTATTCATCATCGACCCCCTTTTTACGTTACCCGTTCTTTTGGGCGTTCTGGCTGCGCTGGTGCTGAAAAGGAAGCGTTCCCTGGGCCATCGAATCAATTCGGTGGGCCTGTTTCTCAGCCTGGCCTATCTGGCCTGGGCGATTGGCGCCGGTGAAATTGTCGAACGCAGGGTGAGGGACAAGCTGGCCCGCCAGGAGGTATCCTATTCCCAGCTCATAGTCTCCCCGGCGCCGTTCACCACTTTGCTGTGGCGGGTCGTGGGCATCGATAAAGACCGGTATTTCGAAACCTACTTCTCACTATTCGACCAGGATACACCGTTGTTCGTCGATTCCTACCCCCGCAACCTGGCATTCATGGCTGGAATCGAAGCACACCCGCCGGTTGTCAAACTGAAAAATTTCACCCGGGGGTATTATGCCTTTTCTACTGTAGGCGAGGATGTCGTCATGACCGATTTGCGCATGGGTTCGGAACCTGATTATGTTTTCCGATTCAAGGTTGCCAGGCTGAACGATCGGCATCCCCAGCCCATTGAAGATGAAAGGCTGAAAACCACCCGGGATTGGCGGGGTCTTTCCTGGATATGGGAAAGAATCTGGAACGCTAGGCCCCAAACTTGAGATTATCTTTCCATGCCCAGAATCGCTTTTCAGGAAATTTAGATAGGTTCTCTGCTAGCTGATCCTGATCCCCGACCGCGCAGTAAGATATCGGATCGTCAGGTCATATTTTGATCGTGCCGGTAATTTTGAGCAGGTGGGTGACCGGCATCTAATCCGCATTTTTCTTGCGATCGTATTCTTGCAGATAGCGATCTAATCTGCATTTTTAACCCAAACGGGCCCGTCACAGGATATTTTACCCGGCCTGTTTTGACTGTGAATATCTCTGATCCATCATCAGAATTCAAGGAAATCGCCATGCGCAAATGGATCATTGGAATCCTGGTGGTGCTGGTGGTAGTTGGCGGCATATTCTGGTCGGCGGCTGACGAGGATATGCGCGGGTTGTTGCTACATATGCCCACCAACAAGGACGTCCTTTTCTGGTCTATTTCTCAGCGCGATGCCGCTTTCCGCGCCTTGGACCGGATACCTATCCTTTCCAGATCCCGGGTCATCTCCCGCGGTAAAAACATCTATCCCCTGCCGAAAGGAGCGCCGCTTGAGGTTGGTGTAGATGTGGATGCCTATATGATGGATCAGCGCACCGCCGCGTTGGTGATCGTTCACGAGGGCAATGTTCGCCTCCAAAAATATGGACTCGGCTTCAGTCCCGGCAAGCGCTGGACCAGCTTCTCGGTTGCCAAATCTTTCACCTCGACATTGGTCGGCGCTGCAATCCAGGACGGCTATATCAAGAGTATCGACGACAACGTATCGGATTACATTCCCGACCTCAGAGGGTCGGCCTATGATGATGTCACCATCAAGCAACTGCTGACAATGACATCGGGCGTGAAATGGAATGAGGATTATGGTGACCCCAAATCAGACGTGGCATTGTTTAACGCGCACAAGGCCGAGCCGGGCGTCGATGTGACCGTGAGCTATATGCGCAAATTGAAGCGTGAGGCGCCTCCCGGCACCCAATGGGCTTACAAGACCGGCGAGACCAATCTGGTCGGGGTTTTGGCCAGTTCGGCCACCGGAAAAAGCTTGTCCGACTATCTGTCGGAGAAGATTTGGCAGCCTTTTGGCATGGAGCAGGATGCGAGCTGGTTGCTGGGATCCACTGGGCATGAGATCAGCGGTTGCTGCATGCAGGCGTCGACGCGCGACTTTGCGCGCTTTGGTCTGTTTATGCTGGGCGGCGGTATTGTAAACGGCAAGCCGGTGCTGCCCCCTGGCTGGATCGCTGAGGCAACAACAAAGCAGACGGATACCCTGAGGCCTGGTTTCGGCTATGGCTTTCAATGGTGGACCTGGGATGATGGCGCTTATATGGCACGGGGGATCTTCGGTCAGGGCATCTTTATCGACCCCAAGCGGAAACTGATCATCGCCTCGAACAGTAACTGGCCGCAAGCGACGGACCGCCAGGGGGGCGATCAGGATAAGGCGCGTTCAGCCTTTTACAAGCAAGTACAACTAGCGATTGATAGAGAGGCAAAGCCACAGAATTGATGCCGCGGGTGGTGGGGGTTTGAAAAACACGACAGTCACCCATTTAAGGACAGGATTAAACGCTTCATCGGATACGGGCAATAAGTATCAGCGGCTTTGCCGAACCACAAAACGCGGGTGACGGATAACCTGGAAATTTCATCAAATTATACAACATGTCGCCAAGATTTCGTGAATTATTCGGGTTAACCTGCCGGTGACAACGCCCTGATACTTAATTCACGTCTGGGAAATGCCGTATTTTCGATGTCGGGAGGCGTCGGGCGCGCATGTCGACGGCCTGCTTGCCGGATCTTAATATGGTCATGAAATTAAATGCTTTTTTAACCTGTTAACACCCCGGAAAGAGGTGGAAAGGTTGTTAAATAGGGGGGAATTTTATATGGAGATGATAGCCCGATCACGGTACATATTGCCTGCAATGAGAGCGGCGCAATCACGAGAATGTGACCTAATATAGCGACTTGAATCCCTGAAGCAGATAATAGTGGCGGATGCCAAAGCCAACCTTCGAAATATTAGCAGCAAAGCTGCACCCCCCCCAGATAGATAATCGCCATATCCATCGACCGCGTCTATTGCGACGGCTTGACCAGAATGGCAAGAGACCAGCGACCTTGGTTTCGGCCCCGGCCGGATATGGCAAAAGTACAGCGATCGGCTGCTGGCTGGAATCGCGCGATGAGCCGGGGGCGTGGTTGTCCCTGGACAAAGACGATAATGATATTCGCACGTTTCTCACTTATTTCATTGCCGCCCTGAGGACGCTGTTCCCGGATGCCTGCCAGAAAACCCGGGCGATGTTGAAGGCGCTGGTTCTTCCGCCCGCCAAAACCTTGAGTTCCAGTGTGCTGAACGAGCTTGACCAGATCGAGTCTGCTTACATCCTCGTGCTGGATGATTATTACCTGATCAAAGAAGCTGCCATCCACGACTTCATGTCCGTATTACTGAGCACGCCTCCAATCAATATGCACTTGGTCATCATCGGGCGGCATGACCCCCCCTTGCCGCTTGCCAGGCTGCGGGCCCAGGGGCATATGGCCGAGATTCGCACAATGGACCTGCGTTTCACTATGGCCGAAATCGAGACCTATATGACTCAGGTCTTGGGGATACCGGCCGATGCAACCACTGTCGCCGCCCTGGAAAAGAAAACCGAGGGTTGGGTGACCGGCTTGCATCTGGCGGCGCTTTCCATGCGCCACCAGGGGAAGCTCGATCCCCGATTGCTGGCACCTCAGGTAAACGCGCAATATGTCATGGAGTACCTCTTCACGGAGGTTTTTTCCCTTCAACCACCAGAAATTTCAAGATATTTAACAGCTATTGCCATTCTGGATCGGTTCTGCGGCCCGTTGTGCGAAGCACTTTGCTGGTCCGGGGAGGACACTTTCACGTGTGAAATCGGAGGATGGGCGTTTATCGCCTGGCTGAAAAATGAAAACATGTTCCTGATCTCCCTGGATGCCGAGAAAAAGTGGTTTCGGTTCCACCATCTTTTTCAGAAACTCCTGTTGAACCAGCTGGAACGTCGCCGCAGCGCCGAGGACATCCAGGGGCTTCATGCCCGGGCCAGCGAATGGTTTGCAGCAAATGATCTGGTGGAAGAGGCCATTACACACGCCCTGGCGGCCGGAGATCATGCCGGCGCCGGCCGTCTGGTGGCACGCTTCAGCCACCAGTTGATGAATGACCAGCAATGGGTGCGTTTAGAAAAATGTATGAGCATGCTATCGCGGGAGCAGTTGGATCAGGATCCGGCATTGCTCGCCCTGGAGGCTTTTCTTCAACATATCCGGCACAATTGGATAGCGGTGAAGGCATTGATTGAAAAAATCGAAGCTTTAAACGCCGGCGCTCCGGATACGCCAAGCAACATCGAGTATGTGCCGGGCCTTATTGAGGCCGTGAAAGGCGCGCTGGCTTACATTCGCAGCGAAGGTGAGAGCGCCTTGGATTGGTTTGATAAGGCGTTGAAGAATATCCCCATCCAAAACAAGCGCGCTATTCTTCTGGCGCATACAGGACAGGTTCTATCCTACCAGATGATCGGTGAGGGACAGACCGGCGTGTCACTCTACCAGGAGGCCATGGCGCGCCACATCAACAGGGATCCTAATTACCATGCCATGTATCTGGCGAAACTCGGCCTTTTCCACTGGATAGACGCCGATTTAACTTCTTTGAAGCAAGTTGCCGATAGTATTAAAGCCGTCATCGCTGCCGATCCGACGTCAAGGATTTCCCCGTATTACCGTCATTATTTTCTTGGGATCGCCCACTATCACAGAAACGAACTGCAGGCCGCCGCAGAGAACCTGGCGCAGGTGGTCGACGCCCATTACACTGCCAGCCCAATCAATTTTGCGCACAGTGCGTTGGCCCTGGCGTTGACCCACCAGGGCCAGGGCAAACCCGATCGGGCATCCGAGATCAGCCAGGCCGTATTGGCCGATTCGATTGAAACCAACAATATTGATATGCTGCAGACGGCCCGGGCCTTCGAAGCGGAGCTGGCAATTCGGCAGGGACGCACCGCGGAGGCTTTCCAATGGGCGGAAAAGTTCCAGCCCAAACCATTCCGGCCCATATTCCGTTTCTACATGCCGCAGTTGACCCTCGTTAAAGTTCTACTGGCTCAGGATACGCCGCTTAGCCGGAAAAGAGCGGAGACCCTGCTGGATCAGCTTTTTGATTTTCTCACCCGTATTCACAACGCTCGATTCCTGATCGATGTGCTGGCATTTCAGGCGCTGCTTCACTCGGCACAGGACAGGGAAACGGCGGCGATCAAGTCATTGACCAAAGCGATAAATCTTGCTGAGCCGCAGGGATTCATCCGCCTTTTCGTGGATCTGGGACCCCGTATGGCCGATTTGCTCGCAAGACTGGTCGACCAAAACACGGCCGTGGATTATGTTGAAGAAATCCTGATTGCTTTCAGAGGGGATGCAACCGCCCCGGATCGTCAGTCAGCCAAGCGCCCCTTTGCCCACTCCTTGATCGATCCCTTGACAACCCGCGAATTGGATATTCTGGTTCTGCTGTCCGAGCGATTGCGCAACAAGGAAATCGCGGACCGACTGTTCATCTCGCCGGATACCGTCAAAAAACACCTCTACAATATCTACCAGAAGATCGGTGTGACCAAACGCCGCCAGGCGGTCGCCAAAGCCGAAGCGCTGGGAATCATCGCAAAGAAATAGGGTTCCCGGTTCAGGGTTGAGCAAAGAAGAAGGTGTCAGTGTTCAGGTTTCAGTGGGAACGGGACGATCAGCTAACGCGGTTGTTTTTCCTGACACCTGACACCCGACACCTGGCACCCTAAGCCGCTCAGCACCTGACACACGACACCTGGCACTCTAAACCGCCCGAAACCTTGCACCCGCGATAAGCAAACAAGAACTTCGAACATCGAACGTTGAACATGCAACATCGAACAGAAACTAAAAAAATCAAATCGCAGAGCGAAGCGAATTCATTATTCGATGTTCAACCTTGAAAGTTCGATCTGCCGGAGGCAGACAAGTGCTTGCTCGCCTTTGGCGAGTTGGGTGTTGTTTTTTAACCTTTGAACCTCTGAAACCATAATTCCTGAAACCTGAAACCTGTACCTCTGAACCCTGAACCGTGATGAATTCGTAAAAAGTCAATTTATAGACGGTTTCGTAAAAAGTTCGAGATACGGCTTGCGAATGCCGAGGAATGAAGCGTACTTACGGTACGCTGCAATGACGAGGCATGAAGCGTAACGCCGATATCGGACTTTGTATGAAACCGTCAACCTTTGAACGACAGTGCCAACGACGGTGGCGTCGTGTATTGCGGCACTACGCTTCAAACGCCTTTCGCGCTTGTCGCCATGATAACAGCTGTGCCTTGGAGCGTTGTTGAGAGGTGTCTCCGCCGTATACAACGTGGCTGCGAATTTGACGTGGCCCGCCCACCTTTTTCATACGATCAGAGAAGCGCTTGAGGTTTTTGAAAAAATCCGCTGTTGCCGTTGCACCTGATTTAATTTCGACGGCCGCAAGCTGTTGGCCCTGCTCGATGATCAAATCGATTTCAGCGCCACGGGCCTCGCGGTAATGGAACAGGCGGGGCTGAAGGCCGGCGTGCACGCAGGTCTTATATATCTCGGATACCACCCAGCTTTCAAAAATGGCGCCACGCAGTGGATGGAGTCGGAGTTGCCCTGGCTCTTGTATGCCCAACAAATAACATGCCAGGCCGCTGTCGAAGAAATGCAGCTTGGGCGCTTTGACAATTTGCTTGCGGATGTTGATGTGCCATGCCGGTAAGCGGTGGACGATATAACTGGTTTCCAAAACCGACAGCCAGGCGCGTACGGTATTGTGCGACAAACCCGCGTCGCTGCCGATCGCTGATAGATTGATTTCCTGAGCCGTGCGTCCGGCACAGAGTTTCATAAATCCGGAAAAAGCATGAAGATCACCGATGCTCAGAACCTCGCGAACATCCCGTTGCACATAGGTGGTCGTGTAATCGGCCAGCCACTGATGTGCCGGGATCTTACGGTCGTAAATGCGGGGATAGGCACCTTGCCAGAGCAACGTGAACAGGTCGGCGGGCGTGTTCGGGAAGTTGGTCAATTCATCTATACTGGGAGGCAACAAGACCAGGATGCCACAACGCCCTGCCAGGGTTTGGGAAATCGATTGCGATAAGCCAAAGTGCTGCGAACCGGTCAGAATAAAACGGCCTGGATTTGGGCGAGCGTCAATATCGCTTTGCAGGTAGCTTAGCAGTTCGGGGACGTGCTGGACTTCATCGATGATGGCGCCGTCGGCGTATTCCGCCAAAAACCCCCGCGGATCACTGCGTGCAAAGTCGCGGATGTCCAGTGCTTCCAACGACACGTAAGGTTTTTCCGGATAGGCCATCTGGCTCAGGGTGGTTTTTCCGGATTGCCGTGGGCCAGTGACCAAGACAACAGGATAATACGCTGTAAGTTCGTGCAGTTTGATTTCCAGCGAGCGTTTTACCATGGTGTTAAGCTGCCAAAATTTACATAAATTGTCAATTGAACTTACAATTTATGTAAATTCGTAACCGGATTTTCAAGTCTCTCCGGTTCAGGTTTCAGAGGTTCTGGGTTCTGGGTTAAGGCCAAAAGAAGGTGTCAGTGTTCAGGTTTCAGTGGAAACGGGACGATCAGCTAACGCGGTTGTTTTTCCTGACACCTGACACCCGACACCTGGCACCCTAAGCCGCTCAGCACCTGACACCCGCGATAAGAAAACAAGAACATCGAACGTTGAACATGCAACATCGAACAGAAACTAAAAAAAAACCAAATCGCAGAGCGGAGCGAATTCATTATTCGATGTTCAATGTTGGATG
>CAJHYH010000354.1_pt1 | contig 12355 bp, 13 predicted proteins | sample 9198661 | NCBI WGS metagenome assembly CAJHYH01 (sample SAMEA7708356, study PRJEB35096) | sediment metagenome | biome: marine neritic benthic zone biome [ENVO:01000025]; feature: sediment [ENVO:00002007]; material: shallow marine sediment [ENVO:03000034] sea grass bed [ENVO_01000059] ... | reverse complement strand
GGGTGGAAACCAGTTCAGGGCTGTATATTTGAGCCAAGGGGGCCCCCTTTCTTACGTCTACCCCTGTAAAGTCCACGTAAAGCTTGTCTATCCGGCCACCAATCCAGGCAGAAACCACCTTCACGCGCCTCTCATCGTATGTGATGTTACCGTATGCCCGGATAGTCTTAACAAGCGGTTTACGTTTTACCCGTCCCAGACGTACGCCCATATTCTGCATGGTCACTGGATCGATCCGGATAACGGACTCCGGTTCCTTATCCTCACCCTCCTCTTCGTATACTGGGACCAAATCCATGCCCATGGGGGATTTACCCGGTTCATTGCGGATGTAGGTGGGGTCCATGGGCGCCACCCAGTATTTGATCTTCTTGCCGGTCTGGGGATCAACATCCCCGGCCTTAAGCTCGCCCTCCGCCGCCAATGCGGCCACCGGGGCGCTTCCGGTCGTCAAACCTTTTCGGCCTGCCTCGCCTGGCCATCCCCACCATGTCGCCGCAGCGATGATCAGAATGACGATGAGGGGCAGATAAATCCTTTTTTTTAACATCAGTTGACTCCTGGACTGGAGGCCACATGGCCGCGAGGTGAAACCAATGTGTCCTCCATCCCGGCCGGCGACGTTTTGCGAGGCCGTTGCGGCAAGGCGTCATTCGCCAGAGCGGTTCCGGTCAGCGCTTCCAGCTCGGCCAGTTTCTGGTAGACTTGAAAACGGAATTTTTCGGTCTGGAGTTCAAAACGCAAGCGGCGGACATGGGCATCGATCATCGTGCCGAAATCAAGCTTGCCAACCTCGTATGCCGCCAGTGACGAACGCGACCACAGTTCCGTCTGCTGCACCAGCCCCCCCTTAAAAAGGCGGTAATTCTCGCGGATGGCATGGATCTCGTCGAGAATCGCATCTATCTGATACGGCAAGGCATTGGCGAGGTTTTCATAGGCTTTGGCGGCCGAACTCTGCCGATTGAGCGCGGCGGCCATCTGCCGGTCCTGCTTGCGATGCTGGTAGAGGGGAAGACTTACCGTCACCGAGGCGGACACAAAATCGGGTAGATCCCGTCCCGTGCGGTCCTCGTCACGCTGGCCGTAGCCCACCCTGAAATCCATGTCAGGGTAGTAGTCTTTGCGCGCCAGGGCGATATTGACCTCGGCCCGGTCGACTTCCGCCTGTCTGACCGCTAAACGTGGATTGTATCGCAGCCCTAAAACGTGCATTTCATCCGCTTCGAGTTTGAGGTTTAGAAAATCATCTTGACCGGCGGGAGCGGCCTCGATGGTCACGTCCCGATTTAAAAGCTCATTTATACGAGCCACCTGCACACGCTGTTTTTTTTCGATGTCAATTTTTTCACTCACCAGTTTGCTGAGCTCCACCTGGGCTAAAAGGACATCCTGCTGCAGTCCACGCCCTGACGCGTATACCGCTTCGGCCACCCGGAGCATCTGGGTGACCGTCTGAATCAACTCGGCGTTGAAACGCCTTTCCTCCAGCGTGGCACCCAGATCATAGTAAGTCAGCGAAAGCGACTTGGCGAGTTCCTGGGCCCTGACGTCGATAACCGCCCTCTGGCGCACGACCGCCAGCACAGACCGCTGGGTCCGCAAGTCAAGCTTTCCGAACCATGGAAATTTCTGGGCGATGAAGAGCTGTTTCTGGGTCATGGGCTCCTGGTTGAAACTGAACGAGTCCGTCGGGAGATTGGCGACCCCGACGCCCAGACGCGGATCGTCAAGCGCGCCGGCAGCGGGCACTTCTTCCTCCAGGGCGGCAAGTTCATTGCGCAGGCTGAGCAACTCATCGTTGCGCGCGACCAAATCGGTAATGAGCTGCTCAAGTGCGGCTGGTTTGGCGTAAAGGGGCCGTCCCTGATCGGCCGCCGCCGGCATTGCGCACGTGGCCGTCAAGATAAGGAAAAGGCTGATATGCTTGATCATAGCTGTTCTCCCTTTTGTCGGGTTGCCAAGCTTGTTTTACAACAAATGTGCCAATGGTCCTGTTGTTGACCTGGCGGCGCCGGTGAATGACCGACGCACGAATCAGTAGCATGGCCGACAGTGCCATATGCAGGCTTATGCGGGGATTTATGATTCGCTGTCGATCTCTACGAAAATCGTCGGAAGCGCAATCCGAATAAGGAGGCCTGTCAAGGCGGATGCTGAAGATGAAATTTTTACACCCAGCAAGGTCGCTGGGCAACAGAACCCGAGGCAATTCACCCCACCGCATCAGCCCATGGCGACGCATGCCGACGGCATCACGAATACTGGCGCGATCCTCATCCCGGCCACCACATTTCCTTCATGGCCCGCACGAAGACAAAGGTAAAAATGACGGTAAACAGGCCACCACCTGGTATGTGCAACCAGAAAAAGGCCGGCGACATGTAAGCTTTCAGCCACATGGCGGCGATATCCACGACCACGCCGACAAACGGCAAAGCGACGAGCCAGCATCGCATCCGGGCAGGCAGGTCCAGAAAAACGGTGACGGCCCCCAGGAAGATGAAGATCATGCTCATACCGAAAAGGTGGATATGGGTCCATTTAAGAAGCCATACGAACTGCTCTTCCTGATAAAAGGGTTTGGGGGCCGACTTGGGCGCTGGAAGCGGATCGGCGGCGAAAAGATCGCCCCGCGACGCAGTCGCGGCCGGTGCCGCCTCGGTCTCCTCCGTCATGGTGGACGAATGCATCGCGGGCATTTCCCCGTCGGCAAAAAAGGTCGGGATGATGTCGTGCACGATGATCTGCCCCAGAGCGCCAAACATGGCCAGGGCCAGGGTCAACAAGATCGCCGACAGGAGAACTTTCGCCGGAGCCGGCAGTTGGGCCAGCCGCGGCCACTCGGCGGCCGGTCGTGGCTTAGCTTCCGTTGCGTTCGATCCGGTCATGATCATCACCATTCCCCGTCGAAATTGGAACCGCTGTATTTCCCGTCCGGTGTAAAGAAAATATAGACCGCCGCCGGATCGCCGCTTCCGCGGTGAAACCCGACACGATATTCCTTTTGACCGCCGATGTCGCGGAAACTGACTTCGACGCGCTGCAGGCCGGTTTCCCAGGTTTCGTCCAGCTTTCCGCTGACAATCAGGCGGTCGTAGAGTTCGGTTGCTTTTTGAAGGGCTTGAAGAGCGGTAAACGATTCAGTATGTTTTTTGCCGCCGTGTCCGAAAGCAAAGGATCCCAACCCAAAGAGCACGGCGACAAAAATCAGGATTGCCTTTGTCCATAGCATAACTTGTCTGGTAACCACTGTTTTGTCACTCACCGGATGGTTCCCTTCTTTGCATTGTTAAGATATTGCGATGCGCACTTGAACGACAAAAGCTGCCGACAAAATAATGCTAAAAAACCAATAATGACAAAAACGCTCATTGTACAGGGCGATGGGTCAACAAACCGTTCCAATCAAATGCAGGACAGTGATACTAAAAGTATTGGAGATCAGTTTCCATACAAACTTTGATTCTTGTCCTTGAAGTAGTTCCACTCCTTTTCTAGCGCCTTCAGTTCGCGCTGGCGCTGCTCGTTTTTTTCCTGCTGCGGATCTGCGGCCATACCGTGCATCAATCCGCTTAAGCGCTGTATGAATGCACTGCACTGGGCCTGCTGGTCCGCGGTCATTCCCCCTGTTTGCATGGCCTCTGCCATTTCCGACATCAGATCCGCCATGGAGGTCATGTGATCGTGCATCATTTGACTATTCATCGGCATTTCGCCGCTCTGCCCACTGTGCATCTGAGCACTGGCCGGACTGCTCAATAGAAGCCCCACGAATATAGAGGTTATGGCTATCAATGTTTTCATTTTAGCCGCCCCTTCTTGTTGGTTGTTATTGATAAACCCCAGCCGCTGTTCCTTCGTGCGGTCCCCAACAATCTTCAGTCATCCTCTAAATTCGCCGCTCGCCCAATAGCGGACGTGGAAATCATACGTCTTCATTGGTGGATCACCCCACATGGGTTCAGCTAACCAGCATCGACATAATTTTATGTGAACTCGGCAAGGCCCTTCATGCACATCCAACCACAGCAGGTTTTCTGAATAGGTCTCGCCCGATTGTCGGCAGCTCCGATCACAGACGTTATGGTCGGTGTCATTTGTCTTTTCAGTTTGCGGCCGCGTCCCAGAAAGGTTACTGCCCAGAAACCGGCGACCAGTCCCGCCAAACCTCCCAGGACGGATCCGATTTCCTCCCACCCGGACGCTTTGCCAACCCATAGCCCTCCCGCGGCACCCAGTAAAAGCATCAAGATGGGCAGCAGATACATGATCGCAGCGCCTTTGAACAGATTCGCTGGGGATATGGAGATCTTGACCACATCGCCGACAACGGCACTAATGGGGTTGATCGCGTGACTCTCCAACTTGGCGCTGGTCAGGCAACTTTGACATTTACCGGGCACTGATTGACAGCCACCACAGGCGCCCTTGCGATCTGTCACGACCCGCACGCGGCCATTTCTTTCGTCGGCGATTACGATTCCAATTTGTTCGGCCATCTTTTCCTCGCTCAGTGACATTTCATGGGCTTGCCGCCGGTGGCCTTTTCCATGCGTGCCAGAAAACGCTGCCAGACGCCCTTGGGCTTGGATTGGGTGAACCGTTTGGGATTTGCGATAAATGCATCGCAACAGCCCTGTGCACAGAAAAAAAACGGGGTACCTTCGTGGCATATTTTAGCCGCTGCAGTTTCAGGATCGACTTCCATGCCGCAAACGGGGTCGATCATTTTTTTTGTCGTCATCATTGTTTTCCCTCCCGTTGCTGTAAATCAAGAAGCATCGCATCAAAGCGATCCTTATCGATTTCACCCCGCGCATATCGTTTGCGCAAGATATCCAGGGCCTCATCATTTGCGGATGCCCCACGGCCGGTCAAAGCTGCCGAAATCAGTAATATCAGAGCGATAATGACAACCCCCCAGAACAAAATCATGAGGATGCCCATTCCACTTCCGCCGCTCATCATGCCATGGTGTGTCCTCCAGGAACCACCCGACCACATGTCGCTATGGTGATCGAATAGGAACCAGATGGCTGCCGCCACAAGGGCGGCGGATATGCCCACGCTCAATAGAGTGCTTGTTTTTCGTTCCATGGTCATGCTCCCGGTCTTAAAACGCCGACTTGGTGATGGCCAGCCTGCAGCGATGGAAGAGCCAGACCAGGACCGCTGCGGAGACAGCCCCGGTCAAAAGTCACAACCATTCTACCAGCAGTAGCCCCGGCGATAACGGCCGGCATAGCTGGGTTGCCGGGCGGATTCAGGCATCATCTTACGAACCTCGAGTTCGTAATCCAGTGCTTTGGCATCAAACTCGGCGCGCAACCTGTAAATGTCCTTCTGGAGGGACGTGATTTTGCTCCTGTCTGGATTTTCTTTGGTCATTTCCCTCTGTATGTCATTGTGTTTTTCGTTGAGTTCGCTGCGCAGCTCGCGTGTCTGGTCGAAAAACTTCTCACGGGACGCTTGCAGTTTGTTGTAGTCCTCTTTCGACAAATCACCATAGCCCGGCCCATACCCCGGCCCCATCATGTGGCCGCCGTATCCTCGCATGTGTCCTCCGTAATCCATCATGTGGCCGCCGTATCCTCGCATATGACCGCCGCGCCCTCCCCATCCGTCGTGGGCCCATGCAATGCCGGCCCCCGTGAGGATTAGTATGGCTGTGATAACGACCAGGTTACGCGTTCGGTTCCGTGTCATTAGGTTCCTCCTTGGGATTGATAATGGTAAACAGTTGACGAACCAATATGGCAATGCACGTGCCAGAATTGCGACCAACAATCCCAATAGACATTAACTATCTGTATTATTAACGATTACTAATTGAAGACCACGTCCACCGGTCACTGTGAAGGTTTTATCACCTGGGTAGAATTGACACGCTGCCGGTGGTGTCCAGTTTAATACCTGTAAAGTTTTTACACAGTGTATGCGACGGCTCAGAAGCGCAGGGTAGGAATTCCGAAAAGGGGGTAATTGCGATCGACATTGCCAATGCCAAGCCCCAAAGTGTTGTTGCTGCAAAACATCTGGAGCGCATCGTAAAAATCATTGAAGCCATGGGGGGCGACATCATAATCGGCAAATGCCATGAAAGGCGCTTGCCGCCGGTTCATCGCCTTGGCCCAATGGGGGTGCGTAATCGTCAAGAATTGAATTCCCTCCGGCCCGCAACCGGTGTCGCCAACCGGCAGTTGCCGGAGGAATCGGGATACCGTCCAATCGATAAATGGGGCTCCCGGCTTGAATTTAGCGAAATAAAAACCCCGTGGACGCGGAGGCGCGGCCGTCCGCATCCGCATGTGATCCGGTTTGTCGAAATCGATATAGCGACACTGCCATGTTTTGGTCAGCCAGCGTCGACAGGCAAACTCCCAGGCCAGCCTTCCCGAAAGGATCACATCGGATTCATCTGCATCCCCACGAACGAAACCGTAGGAGAGGATGACACCGATAAAGCCGTCGGCCCTATCGGTTGAGGTCAGATTCGTAGGCGCCGGTAGTCGGCGGAATGCGGAGGCCGGAATCCCCCACCGCATTCTGCGACTGACACGATGCCAGGCCCGAACCTGGTGTTCGACACTAAGAATCTGTAAGCGGTGTTTGCGGGACTGGTATGATCGAAGCCATTTCATCGGGCAGGCCCTAACCCAACCGATAGGCTTTCAGCTTGTTATGCAGGGTTTTTCGAGAAATGCCCAATCGTCGTGCGGTTTCGCTCTTATTGCCGTCCGTGGCGGCGAGCGTCGTCACGATGGCCTCTTTTTCCATGTCGCCCAATGTGCGCATACCCTCAGTGGTGGGCATGGCCGCCGCGGCAGTCGGGTCGTGACCGGGGTGTTTCTGTACAATCCTGAGGGGCAACTGCTTCTCGGTAACGTGTTGACCTGGCATTAGAATGACCGCCCGTTCGATCGCGTTTTTGAGTTCCCTGACATTGCCCGGCCAGTCGTATTTAATCAGCATATCCATGGCCAGTGGGACAATTCCCTTGACGGTCTTGCGGTTCCGGGCGGCATATTTACTAAGGAAGTGCTGGGTCAGCAGGGGGATATCTGCCTGTCTGGCACGTAGCGGGGGAACGCTCAACTGCATGACATTGAGACGATAGAAAAGATCTTCGCGGAAACGCCCAGCCTGCACCTCTTCCTCCAGATCGCGGTTGGTGGCCGCCACAATGCGTACGTCTACCCGAAGGACCTCCTCGCTGCCGACATGCTGGATTTCCTTTTCCTGGAGTACACGCAGGAGTTTGGCTTGCATCCGAGGGGATGTTTCCCCGATTTCGTCAAGAAAGATCGTACCCCCGTCTGCCTGCATGAAACGCCCCTCACGTCGTCTGTCGGCGCCAGTGAACGCCCCCTTTACGTGACCGAATAATTCGGACTCCAGAAGACTTTCGGTTAGGGCCGCACAATTGACGGTTATCAAAGGGCGATCACGGCGGGCGCTGTTATCGTGCAGCGATCTGGCGATCAACTCCTTCCCGGTCCCGCTCTCACCTGTTATCAGTACGGTCGCCTCAGAAGGGGCCACCATCGCCAGCATGTCCATCAGGGATTTCATGGCATTGCTTTTGCCGATTATATCCGGTCGGTCGAGATCATCCCGTAGGCGCGCTTTGAGGTGTTCATTTTCGATTTTAAGACCGGCGTGTTCGCTGGCCCGCTCGATGCTGAGCTTCAGTACCTCGAAATCGAAAGGCTTGATCAGATAGTCATAGGCGCCGCCCTTGAGCGCATCCACTGCCGATTCGACTGAAGAATAGGCAGTCATTATTATTATCGGTATCGACGGGTTGTATTGCTTGATGTGCGCCAATGCCTCGATTCCACTCATGACCGTCATACGTACGTCCATCAGGATTAGGTCTACCGGGGCATCCTCGACCGCCTCAATAGCTTCACGGCCGTCTGCGGCCGTAATTACCTTGTAGCCCCAACTGCGAATTACGGTGCGCAGCGAGGTAAGGTGCCCCTGGTCGTCATCCACGATCAAAATCTGGGGTGACTTCGACGATGTCATGAGACCTCCTCCTCCGTGCGACAGGGAATAACCACCGTAAAACAGCAACCCCGCCCCGCATTGCTTTCCAACTGCAGCCTTCCCTCATGAGCTTCAATGATTTTATTTACGATCGCTAACCCCAGCCCCGTACCCTTGGGTTTGGTCGTAAAATAGGGGTCAAAAATCTGCTTGTGATGTTCCGGCTCAATGCCCTGGCCCGTATCGCTTACCGCTATTTCGAGGTTTCGGTTGCGACCCGACCGACAGTGAACGGACAAGGTTCCTCCTTTATCCATTGCCTGAATCGCGTTCAAGTAAAGGTTAAGAAGGCATTGCGTAAACCGATCAGGATCTATCCAGACTGGGCATAAATCGTCGTCGCACTGAATTGCGACATCTATGTTGCGGTCGGCGGCATCTTGGCGAACCAATTGAAGCGAACGCTCGATCAAGTATTTCATATCGGCCGGTTGGGGCTTCAAGTCCGTAGGCCGCGCAAATTCCAACAATTCGGTGATGGCACGGTTAAGGCGATCGACTTCCTGAGCCATGACCTCGGCGGCTTCGCGGCCCTCGCTGCCACTCAGAAACTGCCCGGCAAAAAAGGTTGCCAGGGCCTTGATGGAACTGAGGGGATTTCGAATCTCGTGGGCGACACCAGCCGCCAGCCCTCCGATAGCAGCCAGTTTCTCCTGGCGACGCACCTCCTCCTGCAGACGGCGTACTTCCCCAAGGTCTCTTAAAAGGATCACTTGACCGACATACTCACCGACTTCGTTTATGATGCGCATCGCGCTCACGCTGACAGGGACATTTTCGCCCTCTGGCGTTTTGCAGATCATTTCTTCTTCAAGGATCGTCTCACCGCGTGCGGTTGTCTCCTGGAGACCACATAAAAGATCGGGAAGGTTGGTTTAGCACGCTTTCCGATCAGGTCGGCCAGATTAAGTCCCGTGATGCGTTCAGCGGCGGCGTTGTAAAAGGCGATCAGCCCTGACGGATCAGTGGCGATTAAACCGACTGGTAAGTTGGTAACGATTTCGCTGGTGTAAGCGGTGGTGTCCCGCAGGTCCTTCTGGGCGGTGCGAAAATTCTGCATCCAGGACAAGGAAACCAGACCGCCAAAGCCCAATACGAGGAGTACCGCTGAAAGGACGACCGTGTTAAGGATATCCGCGCGAATGGCCTCTTCGAATGGGGCAACATCGAGTCCGGCCACGATGATTAATTCCTGCCGCTTGTGGGGCTGAAACCAATCCTCCTCGTTGTTCGAAAGACGGCCATGGTGGCGCATCATGGACGCCATGTGGCCACCCCTCGCTTGAACCGATGCGTGCAGGGGGCGAAAGTGACGATGCACCTCAAATATTCGCTTCCCACTGTCATGTTCGACCAGTTCCCAGTTTTCAATCTGGTCCGGCCCTAAATGTTGCAGTGGCTTTGTGTTGCGAAAGGGTGCCCCAATACGTGTTTGGTCACTATGCGCAACAACCCGTCCCCTGCGATCCACCACGGCCATAAAGAGGACATCCGGAAGAAGGGCTGTTTCCTCTAACAGACGTTGCACTTGGGGACCACGCCACATCATTCCCGCCATACCGGTACGTGCCCCGGCTTCAACGGCTTGAATCAATGCGGCGCCTTTGGTCTTGAGGACCTGGGCCATATAGCGCTTATCACGGTTGGTGTTGGCAATCGCCAACACCAGGACCACGGAAAGTAGAATGACTGTGGAGCCGAGGATGATCCACGGCGATGTCGGCAGGCGGTAGGGCCTTTTTTTATGTAATCCAAATTGCATCGTGCCAATATCGGATGGTCTTATTTATTTCTATTGACGTCATGCCTGACACGGATGGTAATCGATGAAATCGAATTCCACTTTGTAGAACGTAATGCGGTTTTCTATAAAACTCCAGAATTCAGTTCTGATGGAATCGCCGAAAGTAACACACTATAGACGTTGATATCAGCCAGTCTCTCTGCTGAAACGGTTAATCGTGACAATTTTCAAGGCTGGCCCGATTCATACTTTCTGCGGAAGAACCTGGACGATAAAATCCTCCGGCTTAACCACATAGATAAGAAAACTCTGTAAATACTGCATGCGAATCCTTTTCCATGGGTTAACGAATGAACCCAATAGTTGCTTGAATTCCGTAATTATGTTTATAAATATAACACGCACTTGCCCTCGACCGGATGTGCCCCCTCGAATCACCCGATACCCATCTGCCGCTGCCTGCTCATGCTTGGTTGAATTTCTCGATAAGGGACTTGCTTAGTCCCATGGTCTGTAAGGCGCATTAGACTGGTGACACGCTTGGAATTATTTGGCAGAAATGAAACGGCTTAGATCTGATACCAGGCACAGCCAAATCGCCGCAAGGCAAACCGCACCCCTTCGTCTGATCCTCCTGTGCCTGTCAGTGCCACTGACGTTCTTCGTTATGGTGGTTTCGGCCTGCAGCGATAGGTCCGACATTAAGTCGGTGGATTTCAGCCGGCGTATAACGATCGTTCAGCCCGGTGAAAAAACCGACCAGGCGCCCGCCCTGCGGGTGGCCGTGGGCGCCATGATCTCGCCCCAGAAAACCTTCACGTATTACCACCAGTTGCTGGAATACATCGGTCGAAAGAATCAACTTCCGATTCGAATGATCCAGCGCAAGACATATGACGAAATAAACCAGCTCCTTGGAAGCGGCCAGATTGATCTGGCCTTCATCTGTGCCGGCCCCTACATCACTGGGAAAGATAAGTACGGCTTCCAAGCCCTGGCCATTCCCATCGTGCAGGACGAATCAACCTACCGGGCTGTCTTGATCGTCCACCAAAACAGCGGTTATCAAAACTTGGAGGATCTGCGAGGCAAGGTTTTCGCCTTTACCGACCCCGATTCCAATGCCGGCAAGCTCGTGCCGACCTTCTGGCTGCGGCAGATCGACGAGACGCCGGAGCGTTTCTTCAGCCGCACCATTTACTCCTACAGTCATGACAATGCCATCATGGCCGTGGCCGAGTCCTTGGTGGATGCGGCCTCGGTCCACAACCAAGTGTGGGAATACCTGCAGCGGCGGTATCCTGTACATACCGCCCGCACCAGGGTCATCAAACAATCCGAGACCTTCGGCAACCCGCCCATCGTGGCTTCCCGGCACCTGGATGAGACTTTTCGGAAGCACCTTCAAACCGTTTTACTGGAGATGCACCGTGAACAAGAAGGACGCCTAATCCTTGATGAACTGATGATAGACCGATTTATCGTGCCTGAGATCAGTTGGTATGACTCCATCCTGGAGATGATAAACGCCTTCTGAGGGTATGATCATGAAGCCTCTGTCACTGAATGCCAAATTGATGCTGGGCATATCGTCGCTGGTGATCACCAGCGGTTTGATTATTGCCGTGCTTGGTTCCTATCGCTACAGCCATGCCCTGCGCGAATCCGCGGTAGCCCAGGGGGAGTTCATGTGCCAGTCGCTGGCCGTCGAGGCCACCGACAAAATCCTGATCAACGATCTGGTCGCCCTGCAGAAGCTCATCCATCATCAGCAGTCCGTCAACCCGGCCGTGGCCTATATTTTTGTGCTGCATGAGGGGGAAGTCCTGGCCCACACGTTTGAAGACGGCTTTCCCACTGCCCTGCTGGGGGTCAACCATGTAGTGGATGCTACCCGGGGACAACACCTGTCGATACGATCCGATTCCGGTGAGGAATTCATAGATTTTGCCTGGCCCATCTTCGACAGCCGCGCGGGTGTCCTCAGGTTGGGTCTCTCCGAGCAGTTTTATCAGAACCGGGTTTTGGATTTCTGGAGAGAAATGGCGCTCGGTGCGCTGCTGATTCTGACCGCCGCCTTTATCGGCGGTATAGCCATTGCACGCAAGATATCAAAACCGATTCGGTCCCTGGCGGAAACCGCCGACCAGATTCATGCCGGCAACCTGGAGGCGGCCATCACCGTGCGGGGGGAAGATGAAATCGGGCGCCTGGGCATGGCCTTCAGTCGCATGATGTCACGCATTCGCGAGTACACCGAGCGGCTGGAAGACCAAACCTGTGAACTGGACCGCGCCTACCAGCAAACCAAACATTCTTTCGACATCCTGCAGAGAATCGGCACCCAGACAGCGCTCAAAGACGTCTGCACGCAGTTGATAGAGCGTTTTCGGACGATGATGGCCTGCAATGACTTCATGATGGTCATGTTCACCTCCGACCGTCGGAATGCCATGGTTTATGCCCATGACCTTCTCAGCGTTCATCCACCGGCCAGTGCCGCCACACTCCTTAATCTTCTGGGTGACAATGACGACATTCTCTTCATCCCGCCCC
>CAJHYH010000405.1_pt1 | contig 12394 bp, 9 predicted proteins | sample 9198661 | NCBI WGS metagenome assembly CAJHYH01 (sample SAMEA7708356, study PRJEB35096) | sediment metagenome | biome: marine neritic benthic zone biome [ENVO:01000025]; feature: sediment [ENVO:00002007]; material: shallow marine sediment [ENVO:03000034] sea grass bed [ENVO_01000059] ... | reverse complement strand
GTCTTCGATCGTTATTTCCGTTTGATCCGGTATGAAGTATCCAAGCAGTTTTTCCAGATACCTTTTGGTTCCCCTAAACGCATACAAGGGCACGATTTCGGCAATTAGCTTCCTCCTGGATTCTTCATCCAACCCCTCAATATGGGTCAGGGCCACCCACTGCGCAAGCCAGGGCAGGAAGTCTTTCGGTGTATCATCTGCATCAAAAAGACCCGATATCGTGGCGATACTGTCCTCAAGCGGGAGGGGTTCGTCGTCTACGGACTGCCGCGGAATTTTCTTGCGCTGATCGTGTCCGTTCTCTCCATAAAGGATCTTTTCAAATACCGCCAATAGGTGGTGAAGATCTTTCGAATCGTGATAAAACGCCGGTAGATAGTTGATCAGTTTTCTATTGGAATTCGGCATCATTATTCTGTGGTTCACTGTTCCGTTCGTATAGTTTCATACGAAGATCCGGGTTTCAATTGTCAGTGGGCAACAGGTTACCCTCCCGCACCACGATTTTTACAAGTTCGTAAGCCTTGAGCGCAACCGCAATGAGCGTGCCCCGGGCATCGCTGACCAAGCGTTTCACATCACCCGATGTTTCTCCCCCAAGACGCGTATTTATGCCTATCGTAGATGCGGCCGGAACCCCGATTTGAATACCAATGGCCGAACGTTCTTCGTCCACAGCTTCACTCTTTTCGCTCAGGTGCAATGCTCTAACGTTCCGAACATAGTCAACGCCGTTAACCTCCTCCAGTTGTGCATAGACTTCTGAAAGGTAGACGTTGCGACCAAACGGCCAGCCTTCACGCCTGGTTGCGGTATCAGGAAGCGGATTGAAGTATTCTTGTACCTTACAGATAGCCTTTTTTCGGACTTCATCAAACTTCGCACCGGGCTGTATACGAATTTCGGCACCAAGGGACAACCACAGATAAAAGGGTTTGACGATATGGAGTCGCGTTGTAAGAAGTCGCATCGGCTCGAGTTCATTATGTACCTGTTTCAATAAGGACGCTAACTCATTTACATCGAGTTCGCGGTCCGGCACGATCACAACGCTGACGTGTCCGGGGCAATCACGCGGTTGCGATTCGTTTCCTGATGTTTCCAAGTTCATACCTGAAAAACAACACGAGCGCACGACTTTCGCTTGGTCTGAAGGTGCTGTAAAATTTTTTATAAGGTCCTCGTAGTCCTGAGCGCTGACGGCCCGCTGCAGCTTCCGCAGTCCCTGCACCGTCTGGCTAAGTGCTCCGTCTACTTTTTCCATAGATGTGTTTGGATCTTTCAGATCCTTCATCTCAGCAGGCGTCACCTCACGCAGCAGTTGCAGAAATTTAAGCTTACTTTCCCGCGTAATCCGATTGAGGCGGTAAATTAGTATTTCGCTAACGTACGCCAGTAGCTCTATCAGGGTAACCCCGGGATCGGCGGCGTTATGATTGGTCCACTGCGGTGCGTACTGCGGAACCATCGAACGTGCTTCTTCGACCAGGTCGGCGAAGTTGCGATCGTCTAAATTTGGAACGCTTAAGGGCATGGCATTACCATTTCAGTTGAATTTTAGGCTCACCGGCATAGATTAAAAACTTCTTGCTTTGTAACAGACCCTGGCGTTCTTCCGCCAAACTGATGTTTAGGGACCGGACGTACTCCAAATCGCGGATCGCTTCCAGGCAAGCATACAGATCCGATTCATGGGGCAGCCGGCCAAATTCCCATCCTTGGCCGTGGTCTCCTCCTGTCAGCGGGTGCAAATAGCGGCTTATTTCCTGTTTGCATTGCGCAACGGCGACCGCGCCTGTGTCGGTGCCGGTAGCGACAATGACCGCCGCGACATTAACCTGAACATACTGCGGAGCGAGTATAATTAATTCCGTATCCGCTACCCGACGCCCGTTCATGAATTTGGCGATATGATGCAGTAGGTTCAGATCCGGCAACGGCTTTCGATCCGGACTGTGCGGCACAACCACCAGACTGACAACACCCGGCATTTCTGTATCACCTGCCGTGTCTTTTGCCAGATCAAGGTTGGGATAACATTTCGCTGCGGCCACAACGGGTGACGCCATTTTTGCCAGATCTTCATAATCTTCCCGGGTTACCGCTCGCCCGCGATGTCTCAACCAACGGGATCCTCTTTCGCGCAGGGAATCCCAGTCTTCCATATCCTGGCCGCTAAAGGCCGGCTCCAGGTTGGTCACGGAAGACACGTAAGCGACGCTGGTTCGAAGCTGGGTGATAGTTCCGGCAGGTTTATTGCCAAGAAGCCCGCCACCGGTTTGATATTTACGCAGCCGGATGTTGTTTGCAGCCACCGGTGGTACACGCCCGTTGATACCATCACCAAATCGTATTTCACCTCGTTGCCGGTCCACCACGAAGTGTCGGTCGAGCTTCGTCGATGATATAAAATCCTTGACTTCGTGCCAACGGACCCAGATCTGCTCGACATTTCCCCGCCGGTCCCGCTTCACATCAATGGCGTCCCTGCCCTCTTGTTCGCGGATGATGTTGGCCTCTTCCTCGGAAGGCAGGTCTGGCTCTCTGACATCTAACAGTAATTCATCTAAAACCGGAATACGTGCTGTGCGAAATACCTGATTCGCCAGCCCATTGCTCGAACCTGCCAATTCATTCTCGATGGTGGTGGCCTGCTTGGCCTCCACTGTATTGACGAGCATTCTGCCAAGTTTGGGAGGGCATTCAAACGTACCGCCAGTCCACAACACCCGTAACCAATGGCAGGGTTCGCCTTTGATTGAAAATTCCCGCCAAATTGCGATGTCATCTCCGGTTCGAACGCTAACCATACCCGATCGGGTCAGTGATTCGGTTTCATCTGCAGTGTCGGCCTCGATCCAATCGGAGCCATTCCAGTATTGCCAGGTCAACTCTGGTAAATGCTGTATGGTGCTCTCACGCACAAACGCCCTTTCCAAGTCCCCGCGCATATGGCAGTAAAAATCAACCGCCAGTTTCGATAGCTTTTTTTCCTTGCCATTGGGATAATTAAAACCAAGATATAACGCCCCTTGGGGCTCTGAGTTTGACTGAAACGGTTGAAAAAAAGCGCCGGCCTGAATTTGGTTGAAACATAAATTGTTGTTAACGACTATCTGCTGCGCTTGCTCGGGTCCGGCTGCAAAGGCCGAGGATACGGTAACAGACTGAATAGAAGGCGGTGATAGTGTAGCCGGAACGCGTTGTGGCGCCTGATCCGGGCGGGTATATTCAAAACGCTCATCCTCACCGTAATTTCCCGAAACGAGTCGTGCGCGGACCCAATAGCCCTCCAGGCCATTCACCGTGGACTGTGAAATCGACGGCGGTACCGAGAAAGAGATAACGCCATTTTCGATGAAGGCCTTGGTCCCGTCCACACAAACCAGCTCGACCCAGCGTTGCCCATTCCAAAATTCCCATTGAATCACGGGCTCTCCCCTGTCATGCACCGCCGGGATCGGCGCATCTTTACCGGTCGAAGCAGGGTTGGTCAGCCTAACTCGAACGGCAGCCTCGGCATGCGGTTTCGAAAAAGCCTCGCACTTCAGGTAGAACACATCGCCAAATCGGGGTCTTTCACCGAAGGGGAAAAAATCTTTGGAAATATCAAGCGGCATGGCATTGAAGATGGCATTCTCCACCATGCATTCTTGCACTTCCCATGCGGCGGAAATCATCACCGCACGGATCGCCGGAAGTTTGGGCGGCATCTCTCTGCCGGCTATTTTCCCTGTTGGCAAGCGATCCCGCAATCGGCAGCCAAGCCAGTTTGTTTTGCGGTCAATCAGCTGGTGCAGCGGCCATTGCGGCAATTCGTTAAATACCACTTCCCCGCTTTGTGACAGCCCCGCAGTATTATCTCGGACCGGAATCAGTGGTATTTGCCCGTTCTCGGTTGGAATCCACCAGTCAAGGCCTTGCCTGCCGAAAGCCGCTGAGGGTGAACCTTCGATTTCAAAATGAAGGCGCAGCGTTGAGATGCCCGCCTTGCCGAAAATGGGAGCATGCCCCAGGTAAAGTTCGTGAGCGACAGACTGTTTCCCTTCAAAAACGAATTCACCCTCACCGCCATGCTCTATATCAGCCAGATAGCTTTTATCCGCATAAAGATCGGCCTTTGGATCCAGGGCCAGGATCTTTTTCAGCTCAAGATTTGTGAGCACCACATCACGGGTCGTCTCGAATACAGCCGGCTCCATATCACCCTCAGCGGAAGCTGCCGCCACTTGCGTGCGGGCCGGTACCATTATCGAGCCGGGCTGGCCGGGAAGCATTTTGACCGGGGTGAACGTCAGCGGAACCCGGGCCGCTGCCGGCGGGATCCGCGAAATGTTCAGCATATCTAAAAAGGCGGCATGATTCTTGTTGGGAGCCTTATTTAATCGCTGAATAATCAGCTCACAGTACCGCGCAAAGACTCTGAGCAATGCCTCGGCCGCTGGATCCGTTTTTCTAGCATCAATTTCCAAGGGCTCGCGGCTCAAAAGGCCTGCAGCTGCCTCGAATATATCACCGGCTGAACGCGTATCTATTTTCGGAGAATCCTGCATGCTCACACCGCGCCCCTGTCGAGATAGAACGGATACACCAAATTGAAGCGATTATCTGTTGTCAGCACCATGTATTCAATATTGATATTTAAGACTTCACCCTGTTCTCCGGCAGGATGTGCCACAACATCCAACACTTTGATGCGTGGCTCCCAGAGCAGCAGCGCCTCCTCCACGTGAGATTGAGCCAAACCCTGCGTCGCTGCATTGTTGGGAGCAAACACCAATTCATGGATATCGCAGCCGAAATCGGGCCGCATCACCCGTTCACCCTTTGCGGTATTGAGGATAATCAGGATAGACTGCCTGACGCTTTCTTCATACTCCGCCAGCGCAAAACGAAGTTTGTCTGCATCCAGCTCAACAGGATACTGCCACCCAACACCGAGAAACTTCGCCATTCGTCCGTCTCCTTGGTCTTTAACCCCCGATTAACACCGTCATTTCACCTTTTACGATCTTGTTGGGCGGTCCCACCGCCTCCAAGATCGTATCTCCCATGCGACCGGCCTGCAAACCATTGATCAATACTGTCTGTGAGCCGTCGATCACGACACCGGGCCCGTGCGGTGGTATCGGTAAAGGTGTCGCACAGGTATGAATATCAGCCCCGCCGGCCATGCTGGTAATCATACTGCCCATCTGCGCCGCCGCCGCGGCTTTAGTGGCCTCTTCAGCGGCTTTGGCGACAGGCGCTCCCGGTGTGCCGGCTGCCGCAACCGTGGCGGCTTCTGCTGCTTTTATGGCCGTATCGGAAACCTGTTTGGCGGCTTGCAAAGCCGCGGCCGCCGCGGCGGGTACGCCTCGCCAGGCGGGCAGCGAACCGATCAACACGTTGGGACTGCCCGGTCCGGGCGTGAGTACCGGCGGAAGGGGATGGACCACATTATCGGTTATTCTTGCAGCCGGTTTACCTGGCATGACCACCTCAATAAAAAGTTATTCGTTACTTGTTATTGGTTAATTATTTCAGAGGATTAGAATCCATTTCTACATATCATCATTGCTACAACCATAGAACGAGGAGAAACTTCAGCGCCTAATAACGAATAACAAATAACCATTAACCCTCATAGGAGCATTTTGTATTCAATCGGATCAGGAAATGTCTTTATCTATACTTTCAGCTTTGAACTATGTGCCTTGAGCTTTAGTTCAGTCGGATCATGGCGCCTTTGACGGTAACCTGTGCGCCGGCCTTCAGGTCCATGCTCGATGCTGCCTGAACGCTGATGCCGGCTTGCGATTTCATCTCGATGCCGCTGGCGGCCTGCATGGTTAACTTACCGGTCGATGATTTTATGGTAATATCCGATTTGGCCTCGATGGTGATGCTGTTACTGGCCGTATCGATAATGATCTTGTTACTGCCGCTCTTGTCGATGATCTCGATAGTCTCACCTCCGGATTTGTCATCGAGCCGCAATTGGTGGCCGCTTTGGGAGAGAATCTCGATCTTCTCACTGCCGGATTTATCGTGAAACCGCAACACGTGGCCGCTGCGGGACTTTATCGTACGATTGTTATTCTCTCCGTCCGAGTTTGATTCGTGGGCCTCATCCTTACCGTTCCACAAACTGCCGATTACATATGGATGATCGACCTGGCCGTGCTCGAAGGCGATCAACACCTCGTCGTCAACCTCGGGCAGGAAGTATGCGCCCCGGTCCTTACCGGCCATGGGCGCTGCCACCCGGGCCCAATTGCTTTCGACATCATCACCGAGCCAAGGGAATTTTACCTTTACCCGATGCATATTATCCGGATCCTGATTGTTTGTGACCACACCGATCACGACACCGTAGAATCGGTCTTTTTGTATCCTTGGTGCAAAGGCTGCATGCAAAACATCGGAAGCTGTCACGTCGCATTCCTCCTGACGGTAAACGTCGTTCGATAGCCCGAACCGGGTCTGAAGGCGTGCTCGGTCGTGGTTAGGTAATAGGTGCCGCTAAAACGCTGGCCCAAGCCTTCGATCTCAACAAGGGTTCCGGCGCGCAGCTTTGGATTACCAATACACACCCCCCGTCCTTCAACATAATGCAGCGCCATTTCACTGAATGATCCTCCGGCAAGCTGGTCCGCTTCGGCCTGACTGAGCACCGGACGATCGACGGTGGTGCCCCCCGTATTTCCAAATGCCTGTCGAACCTTAGAAGGCCCCGATGCCGATCCACCCATATCCGGCTCGTCGCCAACCCCCGAGCGCGCCTCCACCTTCTGCTTTTCACTCGGATCCCAGCCGAGGACAAAAACTTCCTCGACTTGTCCCACAGCCGTCAGGCGAGCGCTGAAATCAAGCAATTCTATCTCGCGGCGCAGGGTTACGGCCGCGCTGCCTTCATTCTGGCACGCACGAAACTGCAGTTCTCGATCACTGACCACCATCTCAAATCCGATGCGCCGGGCCCGCGCCAGCAGAAATTCATAATCCGTCTGGTTGTTTTGCAGCACATAATCGAGGGTGACGCGGGTATCCTCGATATCGGTTCTGAGGCCCCAGTCGCCGGCTATCCGGCCGGCGATATCACTGTCTTTCATCGATAGAAAAGTGCGGGTTTTGCGCTTGCCCATCAAACGGTGACGCCGGTCGTAGCCGCGCACTGTCATGGTTGCGGCCTCATCCTTGGGAAACTCAGGCTCGAGCCCCGTGATCTCGCCTTTAAGGAGCATCTCCATATTATCCAGGTATCCCATTTCAATATCAACGCTGTTACCTTCGTTGAACAGGTCATCGTCGATCCATTGGACCCGCATTTCAACCCCGTCCCAACATTTTAACCGAAACGTAAACATGCCGGTTGCATTGACGTCCTCCAGAATGCTGACGGAGATAATATCCGCCTTGGCCTCAGGAGGCAATTCCGTTCCATTAATGCACAAACGGATCTCGGGAGTCAGTGTATCAAAGTTGCGCTGCTCACTCACATCTATTTCCTTACGGTTGAATTACGCCCGGTTAGGGTGGGGACCAGCAACACCGTACCCGGCACCAAATTGCCGGGGTCATCGATGCCATTTTCATCCGCAATGGGTCGCCACAGGGCGGGATCACGATATTCCTCAGCCGCAATGCTGCTAAGGGTCTCCCGACGCTTCACTATCCGCATCTTGGCAATATCAGAAGATGTCGTCTTCTGTTTCTTCTGGTCTTGTTGGTTGGTGCGCCATTCTTTAAATACACATGTGCAGGTCGCCCGCACCGGCGTCCCATCTTCCATAAAGAGTGTGAACTGCTGATCCAGCTTCTCCAACACGCCCTTGAAAAATTTACCGAACTTGCCCCAAGATAAATCACAAACCGGTGGTCGGTGCAACTTGGAATCTACAAGGGTGAGGTTCAGAAGCTTATCGGTATATGCCTTGCGCACGTCTTCTTTTTTTGCATCAGCGGAATCGTAAGTGTCAAACATCAACTCCAGATTGAATGTGCGCGGCTGGGCTCTCTTATACTGCAGCTCGGGGACATCCCGCTCCTTGGCGCCCTGCTCCTCCCAAAGAACTGCTCGATTCAGAACCAGTTTGTTCGGATTGAATAGAGCTTCAATTTTTTCCCCATTTTCAGCGTTGATGGTCAATTTTTCTAGACCCATGGTGAGAGTCCTCTGCGTTCTTGTTCAATCGTCAATCTGCGCATTATTTTCTGCCAAATTTTTTCAACCAACTCATCCGGATCCATTTGGGACCCCGCAGCATCCGTTTCCCTGCCGAATGCAGCAGGGGTTTCAGGAAGGTTTTGCGGTTCAAGAACACTTGCGACAGGTGTCATGTTACGGGCCGTCAACTGCCCGGGGCGGTCCGGGACAACACTGCGATGGGCTTGTTGATCCGTGCCTGTCGCCCCGCTGGTGTTGGCTGTACTATTGTAAAAAAGCGGCATTTCATGAAGTGACTTATCCTTCAAGGGCGCAGATGATGCCTCACTGCGCCTCGATGGCAATTTGAGGGGTAGTAAACCCGATAATCCTCCTGTGATGGGAAATGCTCCGATGGGTGACGATATTCCGGGTATTGCCGGTCCGCCGGCCCGGGGTTCTTTCCCTGTTGCCAGGCGCAGGATCAATCCGTGTTGCTCAGCTTGCCGGAATAAGCCCGCCCGCTCATATGTCGTCTTACCCATCATGGTCTCAGGTGATGTTTCATGGTGGCTTGTTTGAGATTTGAAGGATTGAGAAGGCCATAATTGCGGCATGAAGGGCCATGCTCCGACGAGTGTGGCATTTGCGGATGCCGCCGCCTCACCTGAATGAGTATCTTCTCTCGCTGCCGGGCGAATGGTCGATCCCGGATAAACAGTTTGCCGGAACAGGCCCATCCGCTCCTCATATGTGGTCTTACCCATCATGGTCGCAGGTGATGTTTCATGGCGGCTTATTTGTAATTTGAGGGCTAGAGAAGGCCATAATTGCGATACGACCGGCCCTGCGCCAATGGGTGTGGCAATTTCAGGTGTCGTTGGCCCTCTTGATTGGGCATCTTCTCCCCCTGCCCGGCGCAGAATCAACCGCGGATAAACGGCCTGCCGGGTCACGGCGGTGCGCAAATCGCTGGATTGGTCCGGTAGACGATAAGCTCCCGCCGATTGCAATACCTCCCGATTAGCAAAAGCTTGCATCTCCATGGGCCGGACGGATGGACGTTGAAACAAATTTCGTCCTGATACGAATCCGCTGAAACTTGTATTTAGCGGATCGGCCGAAAAATTCAGATTCATGCTGCCAGTATCGGCGTTTGTTTCGGGAACTGCGGCGCCGGTCCTTCCATTTGCGGATATAGCACTTCCATTTGCGGATATAGCACTACCGGAATTATTAATAGCGCTCGATGGAATTTCATTCTTAATATCTTTGGGGTGACCCGCCGCTTGTCGCCGCACCATGTTGGATACCGGCATCGGAAGTCGCATCGCACTGTACAGTGTTTCTGCTGTGTTCCTCACCTGCAGCGCTGAACCTCTGATATCCAAAGAAGAGACTGTGCCCGCTATCGGCTGAAATGCGTCGGGATGACGATCTGATATGCGGTCTTGGTGCAATTGGGACAAAGGCATTATCCCGGGCGCCCATCGTGGTTGGCCGACACCTCCCCCTGGTCCGCCATCTACCTGCTGGTTAAACTTAATATGCCTTTCAGCGGGATGATACTGCTGCCGGTAAAGCGTGGCACGATCTGCTGTTACTAGCGGTTCTTTAAGCTGTGGTATCCCACTCTGGCCAGCCGCGACCTCAGTAGCATCAGCCGCGTAATTTCTAGCGAACTCTTTATGCTTCGCTTGCCGACCGGAGGGACCGTCGGCTAATGTCGTGCTGATTGCGGGCGCCCTCGAAACTACCCGAGACGGCAGACCGTCTTCATCAGAAGCCGTTTCAATGCGATCTCTTTGGCGCACTGGCCGTGCCTTTCCCCTGCCCGGGATCGTCGGAACCATGCCGGGCATGGTCATCAACGCTGCAGGCGCAGCATTTCGTCCGCCGGCAGGGCGGCTAAATTTTTCTTTGGCAAACGGGGTCGCTTTTCGTAACGATGCAGCCGGCATTGAATACAACATGGGCGATGCCGGCAATACCTTATTTCCAGCCACCGGTACCAATGAACCAATGAGCGGCGAGGCTTGCAGTTGGGACTGGTGAGTTAACAACGCGATTGGATCACGATGACCTTGCCTCCGCATCGCTGATCTGCCGGGTTGCACCACCCACCGATCCGAAGCATCGGCAACGGCCAGAGCCGTGCCTTTTCTCGGACCACTTGAAACGGATCTCGCTAATGGTGTAATGCTAAAGTGTGCTGCTTGTAAAGCGGATAGAGGATACGGAGACTTTGGTGAGGACGATGATAATACATCTTCTATACCTGCCTTTTTCAGGCCATGCAGGCTCAAGTGGCCTCCTCGATGAGGCTGTCGGCCGATTGCTTTTGAAGTCGATGTCGCGCCGCCGTATGGCGAACGCAAAATTACCGGCATGAGTTCATCACCGCCACGAACGTGTTCTAGCCTGTCGGTAATTTCGCGACGCAAGGGTGTTTTTGGTATCGCGAAGTGGACAGGAGACGGATTGAATGGCGATCGTTGCAAGGCGACCCCAGCCTTTGATCTAAAAATCAGCGCGCCAGTTTGGGCCACCCCAGCCGAGGGCATTAGCATCGATTTTCGTTCAGAACGAGGTAACTGCATGTGTTGCCGCCGGATGGCGTTGGAAAACAGAAAGGACCCTGGATATGCAGGAAAGGATTGAACCTCAGGGCTCTGATTGCCCCGCGAAATCGGGAGCGGGGAAGATGGCCTGTTCTGATTGCCGGTTGAAGAGCTGGTTCGCCGGCCGTATGGGTGCATCGATGCGACCGGCATCGTTTCAAAAGTAGTTTTCTTTGTCGTCGCCTCGGCAGCGGCCTGCGCCGGCGCACTTTTCGACAAAGCAGGTTGTGCAGACCGCTGCAGGTTGACTTTCGTGGCAGCACCGGAGCGCGGAGCTTCAATCGGTTTGAAAGTCTCGTTTTGCGTCACGTTGACTTCAGCCGCAGGCTTGGATCGTTGAAGGCTCAAAACCAACCCGGCTGTTTGATCCGCTGAAGTCCTGTTAGAACCTTCAAACCCATCATACCCTTTAAATCCATCAGAACCCCCGGGTCTTTGATAACCTCTATCCATATTCGAGCCATGCTGTGCCAGACCGTAATCCATGGCCTGCGCGGGCTGTATCGTACGCGCCGCTCCTAATGCCTCGGAAGGTTCTGCTGTCTTTGATAATCGTGAAGGCCCGGATGCTGAAATCGATACGGCTGCAGCGCTGGGTCGACCCATTTGACTAGAAGGTAAGGGCAATTCCTGGTGATGCGCCTGCGGGTAAAAAGGGGAGAAACGGGCAACAACCAAGGGGAAACCCAGGCTATAACCACCTCCAGCGCGTTTCTGATTTAATCCCCACCGTCTGTGGATGTCTGCCATTAGGGGATTATGCGCAACGAGGGTATTGGTGTGCATCAGCCCTATAATCTTCTGGATTCTAGAGCTTGACAACCCGGTGGAGTGTGCACGTCGCCATAGCTTCCAACCCAGTCCATTGGGATCGTCCCAATGGCGCGGTTGGCCTTTAGACCCACCAGCAGATTTTGATAGTTCCTTCACAGGCATAAATTTATGTTTCCCCGCAAGGAGGGGCTTAATATCACCTGCCTGGCCCATGGAGTACGCAGGAATAACGATAAGCTCCTGGATTCTGTGGCATATTGCTGGGCCAGGTCACCATGGCAACGGATCGAGAAAGTCCGGCTACCCTCATTTCCCGTTGGGACCGCTTGCACTATAGGGCGCCAAACCCTGATGTATCAGCTCGATTGACTCGAATGCAACTTCCGCCGTGCCGGCTCGAAAGTCAGGACCACTCCATTTGACCGGACAAGCATTGTGGAGAATCCATTTCCACACATCTTGTTCACCGGAATAATCCTGCAGTAAGATGGCGACATTCCTGCGTTCAATACTACCGGACATCACCTTCACATACCAGCGCCATAGCTTTGGATCTGCAAGGCCGCGTTTCAGAGTCAACTTCGAAGGGTATTTTGTCGGACCGATCAGCTGTTGTTCATGCGTATTGACACCACCCTCCCGGAAAGTCTCGACATCTGTTTCGGCGCTCAAGCCAGATACCTCGTTGACGCCGATCACCGTATTGTCGCCGATTTTAACTTTAAAGCGAAATGAGAGGTATGGGTCTTTGCCGATCCCGCGTGATGGGGGTCTTTTCTTATTTGCCATTACTCGAATAACTCCGCTTTGTAGGCATCATTCAGCCGCTTGTTGATTCTGGCAATCTGTTCGACCCATTGGTGCCGTTCCG
>CAJHYH010000676.1_pt1 | contig 12557 bp, 10 predicted proteins | sample 9198661 | NCBI WGS metagenome assembly CAJHYH01 (sample SAMEA7708356, study PRJEB35096) | sediment metagenome | biome: marine neritic benthic zone biome [ENVO:01000025]; feature: sediment [ENVO:00002007]; material: shallow marine sediment [ENVO:03000034] sea grass bed [ENVO_01000059] ... | reverse complement strand
CTCGCCGACCGTTCCCTGCCGGGCATGGTGGCCTATACGGCCATCTGGTCCGTCATGGTGTTCACCACCGGCTATAACCAGGTGCACCCGCCGCTGGCATATGGCGCGCTGGCCGGATTTGTCTTCTGCGGACTGCTGCGCCTCATCTACCAGCTGCTCCACAAGCAGCTAATCTGCAACTACCCGCGCGTCAACCATATTTTCCTGGTCATCGCCGTCTTTCTGCCGACGCTGATCTGGAGCGGCCTCTTCGCTTTCTTTTTCCTGACACCCGCGGACAGTGAGATGCGGCTGCTGGTGGTGATCGCCACCGTCGGGCTGTGTTCAGGCGGTTCCACCTCCTACGCGCCTGTACGTCAGATGTCGGCCGCCTATGCCGGTGTGCTCATTCTGCCGACCTGTATGGGCATCGCGTTCTTCAATCCCAAGGCAGAGGTCTTTCTCTACCTTCTGATTCTTTACGTCGGATTCAACCTGGTGATGATGCAGCGCGGCCACCGGGAATACTGGACCGCCCTGACCAACGAGGCGGCCCTCGAGGAGAAGACACGGCAACTGGAAGTCATGTCCGAAACCGATGCCCTGACCGGCGTTTACAATCGGCGCTTCTTCGACCGCATGCTCGAGAAAGAATGGCGGCGCGGTTCCCGCGACGGCAGTAAACTAACACTGCTCATCCTCGATATCGATCACTTCAAGCGGATCAACGACACTTACGGCCACCTGGCCGGGGATGAATATTTGCGTCATATCGCCGCTTTGCTGAAAACCTGTTTCAAGCGCTGCTCGGATGTCATCGCCCGCTACGGGGGTGAGGAGTTTGCTATCCTGGCCCCGGGGACGCCCGCGGCCGATGTGGCCCAGCTCGCCCAGCGTCTGCGTAACCAGATCGAGGAACTGGTGGTCTCGTATTCGGGCCGGCAACTGCAAACCACCGCCAGCATCGGCATTGCCGGTATGCAGCCGGATTACCGGCAAACCAGCGAAAGCCTGATCCGGCTCGCCGACGAAGCCCTCTACCGGGCCAAACACGACGGCCGCAACCAGGTCTGCACCCATACACCGCCCCTTCGCCGCCTGGCCTGAAACAGCCCTGGTCCGCCCAAGGCGGTTATTGCGCTTGCGTGCCCGCCTCCCGATTTAGTAAGGTCACAACTGCGCCGCACGGCAGATGGTCCCGATGCTGCAGTGCGGGTACAATATCAAACCACCCCGGGCATGACGATGCGCATCCGCTACAAATTCTTTCTGGTTCTACTGGCATTCAGCCTGATCCCCCTTCTCGTCGTGACGGCCATCAGCCGCCGCCATATCAACAGCCTCGGCAGCACGCTGGCGGAAGGCGCCCGGGAAAACCTGACCCAGATCGTCATCCGTGATCTGGAGCAGGCGGCCCGGTTTTCAGCGGATGCCATCAGCCACGACATCGATCGCCTGCGGCTTTCCCTGCATTTCCTGGCCGATGCCGCCACCCATGCCCTGCAGCAACCCAATCCCCTGAAGTCCGAACCCTTATTTACCGCCGAGGATTTCAAGCACCCGGATACGGCCCCCTCCGACCTGACGTTTTCATGGCGCTATCGGCACCCGACACACGATGGCGGACAGGCGGCCACGGCCGTCAGCATGGAGCACCCGGTCTTTCTCATACCGCCGGACCAGAAGATAGCCCCGGGGGCGTCATGGCGGCGGTTGCCCCAAATCGGTGATGTATTAAAGGAGATTTACGGCTTCTCAGGCTCACTTGTGTACCGCGTTTACCTGGGGCTTGAAAACGGCGTTCATGTATCCTACCCCGGCCACGGTCATTTCGACCCGGCTTTCGACCCGCGCAAACGCCCCTGGTACCGGCAGGCCATCCAGCGGGACGAGGCGAGCTGGCTCTCATATGAAGACGCCAGCACGGGCCGTATCGTATTCACCGCCGGCTTAGCGATCAAAAATACCGAGGGGCACATTGTCGGGGCCGCGGCCATCGACTTTCTACCCGAAGACTTCTTCCGACTCGAAAAGCTGCAAACGCAGTGGTCGGACAAAACCAAAACATTCATTGTCCTCCCACAATCGCAGGAAGGCCGTGAGGAAGAGCTGTGGGCTATTGCCCGCGGAGATCTCAACACCGACGGAGGGGGAGAAATTGCTGACCAGCCGCTTGAGCGCCTGATCCAATCCGACCCTGCCCGGCTGCAGGCGCTGAGTCGGCAGTTGCGGACCAGCGACATGGGCAATGTCGTCATCCCGATCAATGGCCAGGACGCCCTCTGGGCGTTTGCGCGCATACCGCAGCCCATTGATGAAACGATACATCTCCTGCTGATCGTGCCACAAACCATCGTAACGACCCAGGCCCAGCGTGTCAGTGAAAATGTGCTGGCGCTGACCAAACGCATCTATCGCATCACCGGTATCGCTGCAGCCCTGATCCTGGTGTTTGTCATTCTGGTGGGCTGGCTGGGGGCCCGCACGATCATCAAACCCCTGGAGATCATGTTGGATGCCTGGCGGCAGTTGGCCGGGGGTGATTTCAGCGTCCGGCTCGAGCTGCGCACAGGCGATGAGCGCGATGCCCTGGCCGAGGGTTTCAATAACATCGTACCCGAACTTGAGGCCCACTTCAATCTACGGCAGTCCATGGCCCTGGCGCATCAGATCCAGCAGAATCTCCTGCCCCATACCCCCCCCGAGCTGCCGGGAATCGACTTTGCCGGCGATAGCCGCTACTGCGATGAAACCGGCGGCGACTATTACGATGTTTTCAAAACCGGGGCCGCCAGTGAGAAATGTTTTGCCATCATCGTGGGCGATGTCTCCGGCCACGGGGTTCCCGCCGCCCTGCTGATGACCGGCACCCGCAGCATGATCCGCAGCCTCTCCGTCCTGGAGAAAGATCTGGCCGCCCGGCTGACCCTCGTCAATCGCCTTCTCTACCCGGACACTTCCGATTCGGGCAGCTTCATTACGCTTTTCTATCTCGAGATCGATATGGCCCTGAAGCAGCTCCGATGGATCCGGGCGGGCCACGATCCCGCCATAGTCTACGATCCGGACCGTGACCAGTTTTCCGATTTGGGCGGCAGCGGCATGGCTTTGGGTATCCAGCCGGAATATGAATATCGGGCCCAGGAGGCCCCGCTGGGTACCCCAGGGCAAATCATCGTGATGGCAACCGACGGTATTTGGGAGGCCCACAATGCCGACCAGGAGATGTTCGGCAAAGATCGCGTAAACGCGGTCATCCGGGAATACAGCCATGCAGCGGCGGCCACGATCAGGGACCAGCTCTTCAAAGCCGTGACCGATTTCACGGAAGGCAATCAGGACGACGATATTACCCTGGCCGTCCTGAAAGTATTGTAAGCTTTTTCGGCCGGCCGCCCTTCCAGCGACCAAGGCCGGAACGGCTGGCCGGCGTGCAGATCGAGCCGGCCTAGCTCGTCCGCCACCATTCCAGAAACGTTTTAAGCGGCTTCCATCCGGGCTTCTCGAGCCAGTCAGGGGCCGGCTCACCACCGGCCACCCTCCGCGCCTGTGGCCACCATTCCAGAGGCTCGAAACGGCAATGCAAGGCGGCCTCCAACGTCGGGAGAACATCCTTTTCCAGCAGGGTCTTCTTCTGGTCGGTCGACCGGCCGTAATAAAGCTTCAACTCTTTGACAAACCAGCGCTGCACCCCTCCGATGCAATCCAGGCACGTCAGGTTCAGGCGTTCGTAATCCGCCCCCATCCCCTTGGCCAGGGCGGCCGAATCGGAGAGCCGGTTGAAATGCGCCGCCAGCTTCTCCTTGTCCAGTCGCCCCGTATCGGCATCGATGATGAAGGTCAGGATCAGCGTATGGCCCCGGTAAGGCCTTTTCTGCGCCGAAATCTTGAGTATACCCTCGGTGGTTTCATTACCGGCCACGGTGAGTTCAAAGCCGGTAAAGGCCAGCATGCCTTCACGGGATTTCACGGCGTGATAAGCTTTCCGGGAATCGAATTCGGGGCTGGGGGGCAGATCCTTCAAGGGACTCTCCTTGCTGTCTTAAAATCGAATCGTGATACAGGTTCTAATATGCCATGCGCTCCATCCAGGCGAGATCACCGAACCAGCGTTGCTTGATTTGATCCAGCTTGCCGCTGCTGCGCATGGTGTTCAAGAAGTTCGATACCAGGTTGATTAAAAGCGGATCATCGCCCGGCATGGCTATCCCCAGCGGTTCGTAGGTTATGGGGTTGATGCTGGCGATATAGGGCTGGCCAGGATGACGCAAAACAGCATAAAAACAGAATTGATAATCGGCCATCAGCGCGTGAACCTTGTCTCCGGAGAGCATGTTCAGCGCTTCTTCGTAGGAGGCCGCGGGCACCAGCTTGACTTCCGGGGCAACCTCCTCGACCAGGGCCTGGCTGGTCGAACCCTCAAGGGCTGTCAGAACGACATCTTTGTCTTCGATTGCATCAACGCTCGAGGCTTCGGCCAGGGTCTTGTATTTGGTCAGAAATGATTTTCCGGAGATAAAGTAGGGGCCGACAAATGCCACTTTGGCATTGCGCTTGGCGAGTATGGTCATGCCGGACAGCACAAGATCGACCTCGCCGGCTTCCAGGGCCCCGATCAGTTGCCCAAAGGGTTTCTCCACCAGCTTGAGTTCGACCCCCATGCTCTTGGCCAGGATATGCGCCAGGTCGATCTCCAATCCAAAAATCTGACCGTCACGGTCTTTCATATTGAGCGGCGGCTGATTGGCGCTTGTACCCACACGCAGTTCGCCCGCGGCCAGGATGCGATCGAGGTGTGTTTGGGAGGTCGCGGACGACCCCGCTTGCGGGGTGGACTGGCAGGCCACCAGGAGAAAGGCAAACAGTATCATTGCAAAACACAGGCGACTGCTTTTCATGGAATTCTCCTCTGGAAGGGGATCGGATATGTTGGCCCACCATAGTCGTGATGCGCGGCGGTTTGCAAGTTTAAAAAAGCCAGCACAGCGGCGCAACGACTGGCCGTATGAATGGCCAGAAAGGCTTCGAGCGGGTGTCTTCTACGATCGGCAGCGGGATTACAGCGGGCCGGGGCAAGACAAGGGCGGCCCCTGCCATGCCCAGCGGCGCGAGATCTGCCTGCAACCCTTGCCCCCCGGGCCGGGGAATGCTATGAGGCCCTGCACTTCAAATATTCGTGGAGGTAAATTACCGTTGGCCATCAATGCCTACTACAGCCGTGTACGGCAAATTAAACTCAAAACGATCCAGGATCTGCAGCATCATTTGAAAATGCATGGCCCGGCGCAGCATGTCGTGCACGACTGCGAAACCGACTGGTGGTGGTTTGCGGACGACCGCAATCGCCTGCTCGAAGAGGTCTTCAATTCCGGCAGCCGGGTCGTGTTCGCCCCGAAAGCCGATAAAACCCGGCCGTCGAGCGCTCTCTGGGAAGTCCAAAGCGATTTTGTTCCCCATGTGGAAGATTTCCGGCTGGAATCTCCGTTTCTGAGCGCCAAAATGAATACGGACGTGCTCACCGATCTGTTTTGGACGGAATTTCTCAACCAGGAACATGAACGGTTCGCCTACTGGGATCTGGAGAATCCCGATAATGGATTCGAGGCCTACCTGTTTTACCGGGAATTGCTGGAAACCGGCGGCTCGGGAGAAAAACCCGCAGACTGACGCATGAACAGCCACCAAGGCCGGCGCGGTGCTATAGCCAATCTCTAAATCAGGCTTAGGGGTCCTGGGCGGCCTCAGGCGGCGAAAAAACGGCGCATACACATCGTAGGTAGCAGGTTCGCAGGGCCGGGACCCTAACGTTTTGCCAAGAGCCGGCTAACGAATCATCGAATTTCATCTAAATGCAGGTCTTGAATCCCGCAACGGGGGGACTCACAGCTGAAAACCAATTCCCGGCGAGTAATCCCGCAAAGCGGAAAATACCGCCAGGGGCACTTGGATTTATTTTGAGATTGGTTTTAATGTCGACCGCAAACTGTTCTGAACCGTCAATCCACGAGCAGGCCCATGCAGGCGATAGCATGGCCTGCGCCGGCTTGAAAACGGAAATTTAATCAATATATTTGTAAGCTTATAATGCGTAGTATTTTTATCAAACCGCCGAAAAAAGGACACTCCAAGGAGGCGACATGAAAAACGGCCTGCAAAAACGCCCACTCGGATGCGCTCTGCTGTTCACCCTAGCGCTGGTCATCACCCTGCCCCTGAGCACTGCCGCCGAGCCCCCGGCCAACATGCAGGGATGGGAAATCGACAGCGCCTACAACCAGCTTTATGACGCCCGCGAAATGGATTCATTCAAAGGTTATGTCCGCAAGATTTACACCCTGGTGCCCATGCCGGGAATGGCTCCGGCCACCGCCCTGCTTGTGGCGGAGTCCGAAGAGGATCTCAATGTGGTACATGTATGCCCGGAATGGTTTGCCGGTCCTGGCGATATCGGCGTCCGCCGCGGCGACCGCGTGAAGGTCAAAGGGGTATGGGCCGAGATCGATGGGGAGTTCGTGTTCATGGCCTCCAAAGTCAAAAAGGGAGATTATTTCGAATTCAAAGTGCGTATCACCAAAGATGGCACCCCCTTCTGGACGCTCACGCCCGAAGAACAGGAAAAACATAGTAATTAAAACCCTGCCGCCCGTCACCTCCTCAGTACCGATGGTTTCCGGCCAGGTCACAGCGCCGTCATCTCGGGGCTGACGGGCACAGCCCTGTCACCACTGCCGCGCGCGGAAACGAAAAGGCGCCATGGAGAGCGCGACCGCCGCCCACTTGGTTCATCTGCCAAAATAGACCGCTCCAAAATGGCACACCCGATTCAAACCATTGCTATTTTTGATAATTCCTTAGCAGCCGTTCCAATTTGGAATATCCTCATAACCGCCGCGATTATGCCTGCGCGGGCTGCGGATACATGCGCCTATAACACAACATTTTGATATCATATCTATTTTTGACTCCTCTCAACCAAAGATCGGCAAACTGGCATAATGGTTGCTCAATTCAGACGCCGGACGGCGACCGCTCGACGCTGCCAACCCGACCTTTTAAGACCTTGACATAAGCTTCGTTTCGTCCGGCAGTCGTCTTTAAAGCGCACGCCTTTTCCGATTCATGCCACATTCCTGCAACGGGGAGGAACTACACATGAGCGAACCCGCCCTTGATTTCAACCCCGGCCCGTCGAACTCATTTCTTGCCGAGGTGGCCGCGCGTTCCGGCCAGGTGCTCAGCGCCTGCTACCAGTGCCGCCGCTGCGCAGCCGGATGCAGCGTCGGCGACGAAACCGAAAACCTGACCCCCAACATTCTGATCCGCATGGTGGTGCTGGGGGATCGGGAAGGCGCGTTAAACAACGCCCTGGTCTGGAAATGCGTGTCCTGCTACACTTGCGGGACCCGCTGCCCCAATGACATCCAGACCGCCCGCATCACCGAAACCCTCAAAAAAATGGGCAAGGCCGAACACCTCGAGCCCCTCGAGCCCCAAATCGCGGATTTTCACGACGCCTTCGTCAAATCAGGGCTGCGCTGGGGGCGGGTGAATGAAATGGAATTCATGGGGGCCTACGAAATGAAATTCGCCCTGCGCAAAATCAAGTCCATGGCCTTCGGGGAAATTTTCGATGAGTTGAAAAGCCAGGCGCGGCTGGGCATGGGAATGACCCGCCGCAAGCGCATGCATTTCGGCTTCCAGACGGCCAAGGGACGCAAAGAACTCAAGGCTTTGCAACGCAAATCCAAGCAGCGGGCATAAATTTAGGCCCTGGAGACGAGGTCTGATATGCAACTAGCCTACTACCCCGGTTGTTCCCTGCAGCAATCATCTGCGCTTTACGATGTTCAAAGCCGCCTCATTTTTTCCCAACTGGGCGCCGAGCTCAAAGAAGTCGAGGACTGGAACTGTTGCGGTGCCACTTCAGCCGGCAAAGTCGACGATTTCATGGCCATGGCCATGCCGGCGCGTAATATCGGCATCGCCGAGCAGGCCGGCTTTGAAGAAATAGTCATCCCCTGCTCGGCCTGCTACTCGCGCACCCTTGTGGCCCAGCAACGGATGACGGATGATCCCGATCTGCAGCAGACGATTAATGCCGAACTGGGCCGGCCCGTGCGCGGCACCCTGAAAGTCTCCTCCATCCTGGAAGCCCTCAAGGACCGCATCGCCGACGGGGCCCTCAAGGACCGCGTGGTGCACAAACTCACCGGCCTGCGCCCGGTCTGCTACTACGGCTGCATGATGACGCGCTTCCCTTCGACGGTGGCCGTGCCCGACGATGTCGAAAACCCCCAGGGCATGGAGGAAATTCTCAAGGCTCTGGGCATCCGGGCCACCGACTGGAACTACAAGACCGCCTGCTGCGGTGCTTCGGCGGCCGTGAACGATCCCGACACGGCCCACAACCTGATGGCCAAAATCATGAAGGATGCGGTGGCTCGCGGGGCCAACTGTTTTGTGGTCACCTGCCCCATGTGCCAGATGAACCTGGATGTCCAGCAAGAAGAGATCTGCACCAAACACGGCATCGAAGAACGCCTGCCGGTGTTTTTCATCACGGAAATCATCGGGGCGGCCATGGCCATCTCGCCGGTGGAACTGCAGACCGACCGGCATTTCGTGGACGGGACAACGCTTTTGAAGGAGCTGGAGCAAGATGACGAACAAGGCAAATAAGACCAAACGCGGATCGGTGCTGATTGCCGGCGGCGGCATTGGCGGGATGCAGGCCGCGCTCGATCTGGCCGACAGCGGCTTCAAGGTTCACATGATCCAGAAGGATTCATCCATCGGCGGCACCATGTCCATGTTGGACAAGACCTTCCCCACCGGTGACTGCTCCATGTGCATGATCTCCCCCAAGATGGTGGAGGTCGGCCGCCATCCCAACATCGAACTGCACACCCTCTCGCAGGTAACGGCCGTCGACGGGGAGCCGGGCGATTTCAGCGTCATGGTCAAAGAGAAGCCCCGCTTCGTGATTGCCGAAAAGTGCACCGGCTGCGGCGCCTGCGAGAAGAAATGCCCCAAACTCGTGGTGAGCGAATTCGAGCAGGGGCTCGCCAAACGCAAGGCCATCTACACCCTCCTGCCCCAGGCCGTGCCCAACACCCGCGTGATCGACCCCGATACCTGCCTCTACACCCAGCGCGGCCGCTGCAAGGCCTGTGTAAAGTTCTGCGACACGGACGCCATCAACTTCGACGACGAGGGCAAAGAATACGAACTCAAAGTGGGTGCCATCATTCTGAGCCCAGGACTGGAGCGCTACAATCCCCGCGTGCGCCAGGAACTGGGCTTCGGCCGCTGGCCCAACGTGGTCACCTCGCTCCAGTTCGAGCGCATCCTCTCGGCCTCGGGTCCCTTTTCAGGCGAGATCAAACGCCCCTCGGACGAAAAGCACCCCCGCAAGGTGGCCTGGGTCCAGTGTGTGGGCTCGCGCGACCCCCACAACGCCAACCCCTGGTGCTCCTCGGTCTGCTGCATGTACGCCACCAAGCAGGCCGTGATCGCCAAGGAGCACGACGGCAGCATCCAGCCCACGGTTTTTTACATGGAAATGCGGGCCTTCGGCAAAGATTTCGACAAGTACGTCGACCGGGCCAAAAGCGAATACGGCGTGGTCTACCGGCGCACCATGATCTCGGACGTCAAGGAAGACGCCGCTACCGGCGATCTGATCCTGCGCTATGCCGACCAGGACGGCACCCTGATCGACGAGGTCTTCGACCTGCTGGTGCTCTCCATCGGCTTCCAGCCCCACGCCGATGCGGCCGAATTCGCCCAGACCTTCGGCATCGCCCCCGACGACCACGGGTTTGCCCAGACCACGGCTTTCGGCCCGGTGGAAACCTCGCGGCCGGGGGTCTATGTCACCGGCACCTACCAGGGCCCCAAAGACATCCCCGAAACCGTGGCCCAGGGCAGCGCCGTGGCCGGCCGCAGCATGGCGCTATTAGGCGAAGCCCGCGGCACCGAGATCACGGTGGAAGAACTCCCCGAGGAAATCGACGTGGTCGGGAAAGAACCGCGCGTGGGCGTCTTCGTCTGCCACTGCGGCATCAACATCTCCCAGACTGTCGACGTCAAGGGCGTGACCGAGGAAATGAAATCGGTCCCCAACGTGGCCTATTCGGATGACCTCATGTACGCCTGTGCGCCCGACGGCCAGGAGAAGATCAAGGAACTGATCAAGGAACACGACTTGAACCGGGTGATCGTGGCCTCCTGTACGCCGCGGACCCACGCGCCCCTCTTCCAGGATACCATCCGTGAGGTCGGCCTGAACAAATACCTCTTCGAACTGGCCGACATCCGCGAACAGTGCAGCTGGTGTCACATGGGCCAGAACGAGATCGCCACCAAGAAAGCGGCCGAGATCGTCAAGATGAACGTAGCCAAGGCCCGGCACCTGCAGCCCATCGAAACCGATGCGGTGGATGTGACCCCGGCCGCCATGGTGATCGGCGGCGGCGTGGCCGGCATAACCGCGTCCCTGGCCTTGGGAGACCAGGGTTTCGACGTGCACCTGGTGGAGAAGGATGCCCGCCTGGGTGGTCTGGCCTGCAACGTTTACCACACCCTGGACGGCAGCGATGTTCAGGCCTTTGTGAAGGAAAAAGTGGCCGCCGTCGAAGCCCACGACCGGATCAATGTCCACCTGGACACCGAAGTGACCTCCACGGGCGGCTTCGTGGGCAGCTTCAAGACCACCCTGGCGGATGGGGCCGAATTCGACCATGGGACCATCGTGGTGGCCACCGGCGGAGAGGAATACGAACCCACCGAATACGGTTACGCCGACAGCGAAAAAATCATCACCCAGCGCGAACTGGAGAAGCAGCTGGCCGAGGGACTCGCCCCCGGGCAGCAGCACTTCCTGATGATCCAGTGTGTCGGTTCCCGGGAGGAGCCGCTGAACTACTGCTCGCGGATCTGCTGTCAGGACGCCATCAAGAACGCCATTGCCATTAAGGAGAAATCGCCGGCCGCCCAGGTCACGATCCTATACCGCGACATCCGCACCTACGGCCTGCGCGAGGACTACTACCAGAAGGCCCGCGATCTGGGCGTGCTCTTCGTGCGCTTCGAACCGGAAGCCAAGCCTGAGGTCATCCCCGAAGGCGACCGCTTCCGGGTGGCGGCCTACGACTATGTCATGAACCGCAACCTGCACCTCTACCCGGATGTGGTGGTGCTTTCCACGGGCCTGCGGCCGCACCCCACCACGGAAAAGATCGGCAAGCAGTACAAGCTGACCCGCAACCCGGACGGCTATTTCCTGGAAGCCCACGTCAAGCTGCGGCCGGTGGATTTCCCCAGCGAGGGTCTTTACGTGGCCGGGTTGGCGCATGCGCCCAAGAACCTGGACGAAACCGTCAGCCAGGCCCTGGCGGCCGCGGGTCGTGCCGGCGTGTTGCTCTCCCATGACAAGCTGGGGGTATCCGGAATCATCTCCAAGCATGACCGCGAGACCTGCATGTCCTGCCTGGCCTGCCTACGGGTCTGCCCGTTTGGCTCGCCGTTTGTGGACGAGGACGGGAAGATCAGCCACAACGAGGTCATTTGCACCGGCTGCGGCATCTGCGCCGGGATCTGCCCGGCCAAGGCCTTCCAGGTCAATAACTTCCGGGACGAGCAGATCCACGCCATGATCGACGCGGCCACCGAGGACATCTTCGAGGAGACGTCCGGTTGAAGGGCGGCAAGATATTGAAGCGGCAACGCCATCCATAATCGCCATCTACAGGGAGAACGAACACCATGACCGTACAAGCGCAAGCGGCAGTAAAGGAGGAAGCCGCCCCGGCCATTGAAGCCCCACGGGAAATCCCGGCCGGCTGGCAACCGAGTATCCTCGCGTTCGCCTGCCATTACTGTGCCTTCGCGGCGGCCGACCTGGCCGGCGTGATGCGGCTGTCCTATGCGCCCAACGTGAAGATCATCCGCATGCCCTGCACCGGCAAGCTGGACCACGGCTATGTGCTGCGGGCGTTTGAACGCGGGGTGGACGGCTTGTTCGTGGCCGGCTGACTGGAAGGTCAATGTCATTTCCTGGAAGGAAATATGAACGCCGCCAAACGGGTCAACTACCTTAAAACCCTTCTCCCCAAAGTCGGTATCGATCCCGAACGGCTGGCCATGTACAATCTGTCGGCCGCCATGGGGCCGCGCTGGGCGGAGATCTGCAACGAATTCACGGAAAGGGTCCAGCAACTTGGTCCTTCTCCCATACGGATTGCTATTCAGGCGCGGGAAAGGAGATAAATGCCATGATCGTGGGCGAACAGAAACCTCTGGAAGAACTCTGGGAAAGCATCAAAGATCATAAAAAGGTCCTCGTGTTCGGCTGCAATACCTGTGTAGCCGTCTGCCAACAGGGTGGCAACAAAGAGGCTGAAATCATGGCCTCCATGCTGCGGATGAAGGCCACCCAGGAGGGCGTCGAGATCGAAATCAAGGATTCGGGCATCGAACGCCAGTGCGAACACGAATTCTTTGAAAAGACCGAGGAGGAGGTCGGCTGGGCCGACGCCGTCCTGAGCACGGCCTGCGGCATCGGGGTCCAGTTCATG
>CAJHYH010000210.1_pt1 | contig 12568 bp, 9 predicted proteins | sample 9198661 | NCBI WGS metagenome assembly CAJHYH01 (sample SAMEA7708356, study PRJEB35096) | sediment metagenome | biome: marine neritic benthic zone biome [ENVO:01000025]; feature: sediment [ENVO:00002007]; material: shallow marine sediment [ENVO:03000034] sea grass bed [ENVO_01000059] ... | reverse complement strand
CTGATGGTCGTCCATCCCTGCGGGATGGATCCAATCGAAACCATTACTACTGCGAGGATAAAACCGTGAGTGTATTCGTCGACGAAAATACGAAGGTCCTGGTTCAGGGGATCACCGGCAAGGAAGGCCAGTTTCACACCCGCCAGTGCGTGGCTTACGGCACGCCGGTGGTGGCCGGCGTAACGCCAGGCAAGGGCGGCCAGACCATGGACGACATCCCGGTGTACAATACCGTCAAGACGGCGGTCCAGGAAACCGGCGCCAACTGCAGCATGATCTTCGTGCCGCCGCCCTTTGCGGCCGATGCCATCATGGAGGCCGCCGACGGCGGCGTCGACCTGATCGTGGCCATCACCGAAGGCATTCCGGTCATGGACATGATGCGGGTCAAGAATTATCTCAAGGACAAGAGCTGCCGCCTCATCGGCCCCAACTGCCCCGGCATCATCACCCCCGGCGTGGCCAAGGTCGGGATCATGCCCGGACCGATCCACAAACCCGGCGGGCCCGTCGGCGTGGTTTCACGTTCGGGCACCCTGACCTACGAGGTCGTTCACCAGTTGACGATGGAGGGCATCGGCCAGACCACCGGCATCGGCATCGGCGGCGACCCGGTCAACGGCACCAATTTCATCGACTGCCTGGAAGCCTTCCAGAACGATCCCGAAACAAAAGGCATCGTTATGGTGGGCGAGATCGGGGGCTCGGCCGAAGAGGACGCCTGTGAATACATCAAGGCCAAGGTCACCAAGCCGGTGGTGGGATTTATCGCTGGTTTGACAGCGCCCCCCGGGCGGCGCATGGGGCATGCCGGTGCCATTATCAGCGGCAACAGCGGTACGGCCGAGGCCAAGCTGGCGGCCATGAAGGCGGCCGGTGTGCATGTTTCCGAGAGTTTGGGGGCGGTGGGGGAACTGTGCGCCTCCGTCTTCTGATGGGTAAACACAAACGGCATCTTTCGGCCCCGGGCGGCGTTTTCGCCCATTGCCCGTCCTCGACGTAGCGTAGCTACGCCTGCGGCACCCAATGGGCTGCAGCCTTGCCCGCAACCGAAACCTACCGCTTGTGATTACCCATCGATAATCACAAGATCTTAACAGGTGGTTGTCGCCCCACATCCATATGGATGACGCCGGGCGGCGGGCACCTGTTTTTTTATGGCCGAATCCAGGGGGCTGGAACGGGGCGCGGGTCGACCGGGAAAAAAACCTTGCCATTGGGGGCGGTTTTACGCATTATGGGCGGGTTTTTCAACGCTGTAAGCGAACAGGATTAAGGATAGTGATATGCACGAAATGGGTGTGGCCATGCAGATCATCGAGATTGCCCAGGCGTCGATTCCGGCGGATATGGCCGACGCCCGCGTGGCCCGGGTAAACCTCAAGGTGGGCAAGTTGTCGGCCATCGTGCCCGACAGCCTCAGGTTCTGCTTTGAGGTCGTGGCCCGTGAGACCCCTTTGGAGGGGGCCGAGCTGCACATCGAGGAGGTGCCGGTCCAGGCACGCTGCAACGCCTGCCAGCATGACTGGACCATCGACCAGCCGGCCTTTGCCTGTCCGGCCTGTGAGAGCGGTGACATCACCCTGCTTTCGGGCCGGGAGCTTGACATTGAATCTTTGGAACTGGCGGAAGAGGACGCGTAACATGCTGTTGGACGGAATCAATCGGATCATAGCTTTGCACCATAAAGACGGACACGACCACCATCATCCCCACAAGGGTGATGGCCCGGTGGAAACCCGTACCAGCGGGACCCGGGAGATCAAAGTCGTTCGCCGGGTGCTGGATGCCAACGAGATCATGGCCAAGGCCAACCGCCAGCTTTTCGCTGAACATAAGATCTTCGTGCTCAACCTGATGAGCTCGCCCGGCTCGGGCAAGACCACGACGCTGGAGAAAACCCTGCAGCACCTGATGCAAGACTACCGTTGCGCGGTGATTGTGGGCGATATCTGCACCACCCATGATGCCGACCGGCTGGCCGCCAGCGGTGCCCCCGTGGTCCAGATCAACACCGACGAATTCGGCGGCGACTGCCACCTGGCGGCGCATGTGATCGAAAAGGCCCTGGGCGGTCTCGACCTGGAGGCTGTCGATATCCTGATCGTGGAGAACATCGGCAACCTGGTCTGCCCGGCGGAGTTCGACATCGGCGAAGACAAGCGCGCCGTGATCCTGAGCGTCACCGAAGGGGAGGACAAGCCTTTAAAATACCCCCTCATGTTCCGCGAGTGCGATGCGGCCCTGCTGAACAAGATCGACCTGTTGCCCTATCTGGAAGATTTCGATGTCAAACTGGCGGCCGATAACATCCGGCAGATTCACCCGGGGATGCCGGTTTTCGAGACGTCGGCCAAGACGGAGGAGGGGTTTGAGCCCTGGCTGGATTGGTTGCACGCCTGTACGCGCGAGAAACTGGGCTGACCCGGCCCCCCTATTTCCACCTTTCAAGGTTAGATGCCATAACGGCGAACCGCAACCGATGCGGCTCGCCGTTCCTATTGAGGGTCGGGTAACGTTTGGTTACCAGTTGAACAGGGTGTCCAGTTTGTCGTCCTCAATGTCGAAGGTGACATTGTGGGGCGGTAAGGCTTCGCGGCGCATAAAGCGCGGCAGGCGGTCATGGGCCTTCGTAAAACCGGCCCGTTGGTTGAAGTCACGTTCCATGGACAGAATCTTCTGGCCCAGGGCCACCACATCGTCACCGGTCATGTTGAGATCGTACATCCCGTTGATGGTTTCCACCATGGCATTGAAGGTGTCTTCCTGATCCAGGATCGCAAAGGCGATAAACAGGCAGTAGCCGGTTGCATCCAGAGCGGCCGTGGCAATCTGCAAATTGCGGGACAATTCGATCTGGCCCTCTGTACTCAAGGGGTCGACATCGCCGCCCACCTTCAGGATATTGGTCGCGATGGCATAACCGGCGGTGTGGTCGGCGCCCATCGGGGTGGTGGCGTAGGTGACGCCAATGCCCTTGACCGCGCGGGGGTCGTAGGCCGGCATGGCCTGCCCCTTGACGACCGGGGCCCGTTCCAGTCCGTAAGCTTTGGCCGTTGCCGCGGCCCCGCCGCCCAGGATGCGTCCCAGCGGTGTTCCCTGGCCGACTTCCTCCAGCAGTTTGATGGCGCCGTCCGCATCGCCGAACGCGCAGAGGCCGGCCTCCATGGCCACGCCGATCGTAACGCCCATTTCAATCGTATCCAGACCGAGGTTGTCGTCGATGAAATCGATACGGGCGATCGCGTCCGGATCACAGATGCCGCAGTTGCCGCCATGGGCCCATACGGTTTCGTATTCGGGCTGTTTGGTGATGTACTGGCCGTCTTTGTCGACATAGATCCCGGAGCAGCGGATGGCGCAGCCGACATGGCAGCCATGGGTGGGGTTGCCGCCGCGCTGGGTTTCGATTTCGGCAAAGGTTTCGCCGCTGATCTTGCCGGCATCGTCATACTGACCCTGTTTGAAATTATAGGTGGGGTAGGCGCCGGCTTCGTTGATCACGTTGGTCAATACGTTGGTACCGTAAGCGGGCAGCCCCTCGCCCGTGACGGCATGCCGGCGGAGCCCCTCATTGAAGGTTTTGTTGGCGGCTTTGAATTTTTCCGGATTTTTAGGCTTGCGCATCTTCATGCCGGCATCGTCGATCACGATTACCTTGACGCCTTTTGAGCCCATGACGGCGCCGACCCCGCCGCGACCGGCATGACGCGCCGGGCGGAATTCCCGGTCGGTAACGGCGATCGTGGCGGCCCCCATTTTCATCTCTCCGGCCGGACCGATCGACATCATGGCGACTTTGCCGCCGTATTCCGCCTTGATCTTTTCGGCCAGATCATAGTTTTTGAGGCCCTTGAAGCTGGAAGCATCCGAAATTTCCACCCCCTCCGCATTGATGGAGACCTTGAGCAGGGCGTCCTTCGGGGCTTCGCCTTCCAGCACGATGGCCGCATATCCCAGGCGCGCCAGAATCTGACCGGCCTGCCCCCCGGAGTTGGATTCCTTGATGCCGCCGGTCAGCGGGCTCTTGCACCCGACGGAAAGTCGGCCGGAGGTGGAGGCGGCCGACCCGGACAGCAGACCCGGGGCAATCACGAGCTTGTTTTCGGGCCCTAAGGGGTGAGAATCCGCCGGTACTTCGGTGGAAATGATCATGGACGTCATGCCGCGGCCGCCCATTCCTTCGTAATCGCCAAGGGCCGTGACAGTCGCCTTGGGACCGCCCGCAGCACCGACGTCGATGCGTAATATCTTATCCATCTTAACCTCCTTATCGATTGGCGAGCGCGCGAAGGGCCGCTTCGATTTTCTTTTTTTTGAATCCCACGATGGTTTTCTCCCCCACAACAAGGGTTGGAAACGAGACGGTGGGATTGACGCGTCTGAGGTGGCGCATGGTGTCGTTGCGCTCTTGACCCACCAGCATGTCGACATAGACCGTCCGGTACGCGATGCCGTGTTCCTGCAGCAATTGCTTGGTATCTTTGCAATGGCTGCAGGTCTGCAAGGCGTAGAGCGTGATGGTTGGTGATTCCGTTTCCAGGTGACTTGACATGCATTCCTCGGCCAGGGTTCGCTGTCGCTGGGATCGGCCGGTGCACGGCCATGCCGCTCACCGGCCCCATCAAACGGGTGAAGGTTCAGGGAAGATCGGTTAACGCTTCACAGCGCATTCTTGTAGATACCGATCACGTCTTCCAGGGTCGGGCATCGTGGGTTGGTGAGTCCGCAGGCATCTTTCTGGGCGTTTTCAGCCATGGTCTTGAGGTCTTCGGCTTTGACGCCCAGTTCGGTCAGGCCCGCAGGAATACCGACGTCCGCCGAGAGGGTCTGTATGGCTTCCAACGCCACATCGGCAGCCGCCCGGACCGAAAGCCCCTCGATGTTCTCACCCATGGCAACGGCAATATCGGCGAAACGATCCATCCGGGCAATCAGGTTGAACCGGCTCACGTGGGGCAGGAGAATCGCGTTGCAAACACCGTGGGGCAGATCATAAAAGCCGCCCAGTTGATGGGCCATGGCATGAACATGACCGAGACTGGCATTGTTAAAGGCCATTCCCGCCAGGTACTGGGCATAGCACATCTTATCCCGGGCCTCCATATCATTGCCGTTGGCCACGGCCGCCCGCAGGTAGCTGGCGGTCAGCTCGATCGCCTTGAGGGCACAGGCATCCGTGACGGGTGTCGCAATGGTGGAAACATAGGCCTCGACCGCATGGGTAAGGGCATCCATGCCCGTGGCCGCCGTCAGCGCCGGGGGCATCCCCACCATCAGCAATGGGTCGTCGATGGCCACATTAGGGGTGACGCGCCAGTCCACGATGGCCATTTTAACCTTGCGGCTGGTGTCCGTGATGATGCAGAAACGGGTCATCTCGCTGGCGGTTCCGGCCGTGGTGTTGACGGCAATGAACGGCGGCATGGCAACCTTGGACTGGTCAACCCCCTCGTAGTCCCGAATATGGCCGCCATTGGTGGCGATGATACCGATACCCTTGCCGCAGTCGTGAGAGCTGCCGCCGCCAAGGGAGATGATGAGGTTGCAGTCATTGGACTTGTACACTTCAAAACCTTCATGGACGTTGTTGTCTGTTGGATTGGGCTGGGTGCCGTCGTAAATCACCGGATCCACCCCGCATTCGGTCTTGATGACCGCGGCAATTTGATCCGCGATGCCAGCGCCCGTAATGCCCTTGTCGGTGCAGATAAACGGCTTTTTCCCGCCGAGCACTTTGATCTGGTTACCGATTTCCTTATACGCCCCGACACCCATCAGGGTTACCGTGGGGATGTAAAATCCGAAAACTTGCTCTTGTACTGCCATGGTATCCTCCTTATTTAAGAATTGATTGAATGGTGATGGACTCTCGCTTTCCCAATGGCAAATAGCGGGCCAAAGATGGCCCCGGCATGGCCGGATGTGAGGCCGATTGTGGATATCTATTTGAAAACTGGAACCAAACTTGGCCGGCTTTTTTTTGGGGATGCCGGGAAAACCATTTCTTTTCAGTGAGTCGCAGCTGTCGGGGCCGGCCTTGGCGGGGCAGATTGACACGATGGCGGGGACCGGTTTGGGTCGAAATGACACGCTGGCGGCCCCGTCATCGATACAGATCCAGCGGACGCCATGGCAGGCCGCTTGGAACCCTTCGCAATGTCCAGGTCCTCAGGGGGCAGCCCATGGATGTAAGAAAATTCTCAATTCCTGAAATCCTTTTTGGACAGGGAAGTCTGAAGTATGCGGCCCTTTGTGCCAAGCGGCTGGGAGCCGAGAGGGTGTTTCTGGTGAGCGATGCGGGGCTGGAGCGGGCCGGCTGGGTCGATCAGGTCTTCTCTCTGCTGGCGGACGAGCATCTCGAGTGGACCTATTTTAACGGGATCAGCGCCAACCCCCGTGATCGCCAGGTTAAGGAGGGGGTTCGGATCTACCTCGAAAACCAATGCGATGTGGTGATGGCCATCGGGGGCGGAAGCCCGATGGATGGCGCCAAAGGCGTCGCCATGGTGGCGAGCAACGGCGGGGACGTTCAGGACTATGAAGGCGCCAATCGTATCCAGCGGCCTCTGCCGCCGATGGTGTTCATGCCTTCGACCGCCGGCAGCGGGGCGGATATCTCCCAGTTCACGATCATTACCGATATGCAGCGCCAGGTGAAGATGTCCATAATCAGCCGGACCCTGGTGCCCAACATATCGATCATCGATCCGGAACTGCTCACCACCAAGACGAAAGAACTTATCATTTCTTCGGCCATCGACGCCCTGGCCCATGCCGTGGAGGCTTACATCTCCACCATCGCTTCCACTTTGACGGAAATCCAGTCGCTTAAAGCCATCGACCTGATCATGAAATACCTTCCCGTGGCCCTTGAGGAAGGCTCCCTGGCCGCCCTCGAAAAACTATCCAGTGCGTCCACCTCTGCGGCCATGGCCTTCAGCAATGCAAGTTTAGGGCTCGACCACGCCCTGGCGCATTCTCTGGGTGGAAAACTGGACCTGGCCCACGGGCTCATCCATCCGGTGTTGCTGCCCCCGGTGATGCGATTCAACCTGCCGACCTGCGTGGAAAAAGTGGCCGACATCGGCGAGATCATTCTGGGGCAGCGTAAAAGAAGCGCCGAAGCTACGGCTCTGGAGGGTATCGCGCATCTCGAGGGTTTTTTCGCCGATTTAGGAATCTCAACGCGGCTGCGTGATATCGTAAGCGCGTCGGATGCCTTGCCTCAGGTCTGCGAGATGGCGACTTACGATGCCTGTCTGGTCACCAATCCCCGCCGAGCGACGGCCGAAGACATGATGACTATCTGTGAGGCAAGCTGGTGATGAAAACGAAACCACGCATCGAAGATCTGATCGGATTAGGCCACACCAAACTGGGGTTTTTCAGGGAAGTCCAGATCAAGATGGGAGAGTTGCGCAAATTCAACCGCGAACTCGAGCACGAGCGGCAGCATATTCAGACCATCCTCGACGGCATCACGGAGATCGTCGCCGTGATCTCGCCCAATTACCGGATTCGATCCGTCAATCACAGCTTTTTCGACATCTACCCGAACAAGCATCCGGTAGACGGGCGCTGCTACGAAATTTTCCGCGACCGGGACAAACCTTGCGAAGATTGTGTTTTGCGGGAAGCACTGGCCCGCAACCGGGTCTGCCGGCAGAACGCCATCTTCCCGGTTGACGGCCGTAACCGTCATTTCGCCATCACGGCATCACCGATGCGCAATTCCAGCGGATTGCCGACCGACATACTGGTTGTCAAGCGCGATGACACCTTGGAGAAACAATTTCAGGCCAAGTACTACCACGCTGAAAAAATGGCGACGATCGGTCTTTTGGCTGCCGGTGTAGCGCATGAAATCAATAACCCGCTGACTTCCATCCAAGGATTTGCCGAAGGTCTGCAACGCCGCATGGGGGGGCTTTCAGCGCATCTCGATGAAGACCTGCGAAGCGATTTTGAAGAATATCTGGACATCATCCACAAGGAATGCCGACGCTGCAGCGGGATCGTCCAGAGCCTGCTCACCTTCAGCCCGCGAAAAAACGTGGAATATTCGCCGACCGTCTTGAACACCCTGGTCGAGAACGTGCTGCGCATCCTCCAGCATCAACTTAAGCCCTATCCTGACGAACTGATCGATCTGCACCTGGAAACGGGTCTCCCGGCTGTCCGCGGCAATGCCGCCGAACTCGAACAGGTGATTCTGAACCTGATTCTAAATGCCCTGGACGCCGTCGGTAAGAAAGGGACCATATCGATTCGCACCCGGTTGCAAGGCGGCCAGTGGGTGCTGCTGGTCGTAGAGGACAACGGTGGCGGCATCGCCGCCGAGCATCTGCCCAAGTTATTCGAGCCGTTTTTCACGACCAAGCCGGTCGGCGAGGGGATCGGCATCGGTCTGTCCACCTGCTATCATATCATCGAGGCCCACGGAGGCGATATCAGCGTGGAAAGTGTGCTTGAAGAGGGCGCCCGGTTTACCGTTCGGCTGCCGACAGATTTTGCCTGAAGCCGCGAAGGATCTCCATTATGGAAACCATGCAGGTTCTTGTTGTTGACGATGAGCAGTCCATTCGGCGACTCGTGGAGAAAGAGCTTGGTACCGATCGGCGGCGGATCACGACGGCCGGAACCGTCGAAACGGCCTTGCAGTTTTTCAGACAGAAAGCCTTTGATGTGGTGCTGCTCGACATGCGGCTTTCCGATGGCGATGGTCTCGACCTGCTGACCCAATTCCAGGAATTCGCCCCCGAAGTCCAGGTGATCATCATTACCGGGCATGGCGACGTGGACAACGCCGTACAGGCCATGAAGATGGGGGCCTATGACTATATGACCAAACCCTTCGCGCTTGATCACCTTTCCCTGGTAATTGAAAAGGCTTATCAGCGCGCGTGCCTGCAGCGGGAAAACCGGATGCTGCGCCACAACCAGTCGCAGCAGGTTTCCCCCAAACTGGTGGGTCATTCCGCGGCTATGGAAAATGTGCGTTTCCTGATTCGCAAGGTGGCCCCGACGGGTGTGCCGGTTCTACTTTCCGGGGAGAGCGGCACGGGCAAGAACGTGGTGGCCCAGCTAATCCACGAAATGAGCGACCGCCGCGAGCAGTCCCTGGTTACCAAAAACTGTGGCACTTTCCAGAAAGACCTGCTCCGCAGCGAGCTTTTCGGCCACCGCAAGGGGGCCTTCACCGGCGCCGATCAATCCAATGAAGGTCTGCTGTCTTTCGCCCACATGGGAACCCTTTTCCTGGACGAAATCGGTGAGCTTTCTCTGGAGATTCAGAGCGCGCTGCTGCGGGTGATCGAAAACCAGACCTTTCGCCGGATCGGGGAAAGGGATGAACAGACGGTGGATGTCAGGTTCATCTTCGCCACCAACCGGGACATGCAGGCGGAGATGGAGGCCGGGCGCTTCAGCGAGGCGATGTATCATCGGCTCAACGTGTTCAATATCACGCTGCCTCCTCTGCGCAACCGCAAAGAGGATATCCCGGCTTTGATTGAATATTTCCTGGGCCGTCACCGCCCGGGCGAAGGCCGGCCCCGGATCGGTGGCCGCGCCCTGCAGTGTCTGATGGCCTATGATTGGCCGGGCAACATCCGCGAACTCCAGAATGTGCTGGAACGAAGTCTTATCCTTTCCGAAAGCGATTTGATAACCGAACAGGCCCTGCCCCTTGCGTTGTCCGGGCGTCTCGTGGCCACCGGCGCGAGCGGCCCCTTCATGCCCCTGAAAGAAATCGAGCGGCAGCATATCCTCGCGGTATTGCATTTTGTCGGCGGCAGTCGGACCCGTGCCGCGGAAATACTGGGCATTGGGCGTAAAACGCTTTACCGGAAGCTTCAGCACCTGAGCGATCAGTGACAAGGCCACCGGTGGCCGACGCCATCCTGCAGATCCATCCGGGCATGCCGGTGTTCGCGACGTCGGCTAGGGCGGAGGAGGGGTTCGAGGGGTGGCTGACCTGTTTGCGGGATTCGGCCAGGGAGAAGTTGGGGTAGCCTGTATTCTGTATCAACGACCATTATTTAAAATCAACAATAAAGCCACCTCGCGGTGGCTTTACTTTTCGAACATTTCTCTTTTTCCCGAATAAGAATTGAATGTTCATTTTCTTGCACGCGCAAGAAAACGAACCAAAAGAAAGCGCCGTGTCCCGCGTATCCTGCGCGTCGGCGCATCGAACGGGTCTCGCGGAAACTCGCTGCGCTCACACAGATCCGCGAGCCTTATCCGTTCGATACACCGATGCTCGGCGCGGGACAAAGGGACAAAACCCACAGGTGCAGAGTCGGCATGTGCCGACAATGCGGCTATCAATTGTCTGACTGAGATAATGATTTTTTTCGATTAGAGGAAGTAATCTGTCGAAGGAAGTAGAAATGGACAAAGGTTTTTAAAGAAGGGCGGATTTGGGTCAGGGGCCGTAGATTTTGTTTCCAGGCAAGGCCGCAGGCTTCTGGTGACCGCAGGCGTAGCTGATGCTACGTCGAGGATCGCCAGAAGCCGAGAACGCAGCCTGGGGGCAAAAGATGCGGTCCCTGATCCAAATTCCTACAGGTGGACCTGTTCGACAGAGATCATATGCGGCAGCGCCTTGAGATCGCGCATCGTGCTTTCGTCCGCCGGGGTGTCGATATTCACCATGCAGGTGGCGCGGTCGCCCAGGCGGCCCAGCTGGAAGCGGCCGATATTGATGTCGTGCTTGCCCAGCATGGTGCCCACGTTGCCGATGACGCCGGGCTGGTCGATGTTCTGGAGAATGATCATGTGGCCCTCGGGGATGGCATCCATGTAGATCTTGCCAAAGCGCACGATGCGCGGGTGCTTCTCCCCGAAGATGGTGCCCCAGATCTCGTTGGGGCCGTCCTCGTAGCCTTCGAGGCGGATTCGCAAGGTCCCGGCGTAGTCCGTGCGGTCCTTGGAAAGCACTTCCTTGACTTTGATGCCCTTGGCCTTGGCGATGGCCCGGGCGTTCACGTAGTTGACCGGTTTGTCGGTGAACGAGCCCAGGAAGCCCTTGAGGGCGGCATGGGTCAGCGGGCGGGTTTCCAGGTCAGACACGTCGCCGGAATAGATGAGGGTGATGTCGTAGACCCGGCTCATGAGCTGGCCCATGAGGGCCCCCATCTTCTCGGCCAGGTTGAGGTAGGGGCGGATCCGGTCCATGACTTCGCGGGAGACCGAGGGGAAATTGACCGCGTTGACGATGACGTCGTTGAGCAGATAGGAGGCCATCTGGTTGGCGATCATTTCCGCCACCTTGACCTGGGCCTCACCGGTGCTGGCGCCGAGGTGCGGTGTAAATATGACCTGCGGGTGCTTGAGCAGCGGCATGTCCGGGTCGGGCGGTTCGGTGGGGAAGACATCCAGCGCGGCGCCGGCCACATGGCCGCTTTCAAGCGCGTCGTACAGGGCGTCCAGATCGAGTACTTCGCCCCGCGCGCAGTTGACGAGCCGCACGCCGGGCTTCATCTGGGCCAGGGTTTCCGCATTGATCATGTTGACCGTTTCCTTAAGCCGCGGCACATGGAGCGAAATGAAATCCGCCTGCTGGTAGAGTTCCTCGCGGCTGACCATCTCGACGTGCAGGGCTTCCGCCGCTTCGGGGCTCACGAAGGGATCGGCGGCGATGACCCGCATGCGCAGCCCCCGGGCCAGGGTCGCCACCACGCGGCCGATATTGCCCAGTCCCATGATGCCCAGCGTCTTGCCGGTGATTTCAACGCCCGTCAAAAGCTTTTTGTCCCAGCGGCCGTCCTTGAGCGACATGGTGCCCTGGGGAATGTTGCGCGCGAGGGCCAGGAGCAGGGAGATGGCATGCTCGCCCGTGGTCACGGTATTGCCGCCCGGGGCGTTCATAACCACCACGCCCTTGTCGGTGGCCGCCTTGACGTCGATATTGTCGACACCGATACCGGCCCGGCCGATGGCCTTCAGGTTGCCGGCCGCTGCCAGCACGGTTTCGTCGACCTTGGTGCCGGAGCGCAGTGCCAGCCCGTGAAAATCGCCGATGATTTCCGCCAACCGTTCCGGCACATTGTTGGCCTTGTCGAAGTCTTCCACCACCTCAATTTTACCGGAGGCTTCGAGAATCTCCCGGGCCACCGGCGACATGTTGTCCCTGATCATCACTTTGAACATGGGTCGCTCCATACTTTAGGGTTGTGAATCCGTCCGCGTGGTGCGGAGCAAGATCGGCGCGTGTGGTCGAATCGACTTTTATAGCATATCCTTTTTGGCAATTGCAAAAAAATCGACCCGTTTTGACTTCGTGCGCGGCCTTTTTATATTGAGTATATCCGAATACCAAGGAGGGTATTATGAGCGCACGTGAACCTGCTTTTGCCGGCAGCTGGTACCCCGATACCGCCGCCGGATGTCGACGTGATATCGAGTCTTTTCTGGAGGAGCGGCCCCTCGCGACGCTCCCCCGTGCACCGCTGGCCGGTATCGTACCCCACGCCGGCTGGTTTTTTTCCGGCAGCCTGGCCTGTCATATTATCGGCTTGATGCAGGCAGACCCCCTGCCGGATATACTGGTGATTTTCGG
>CAJHYH010000673.1_pt1 | contig 12726 bp, 12 predicted proteins | sample 9198661 | NCBI WGS metagenome assembly CAJHYH01 (sample SAMEA7708356, study PRJEB35096) | sediment metagenome | biome: marine neritic benthic zone biome [ENVO:01000025]; feature: sediment [ENVO:00002007]; material: shallow marine sediment [ENVO:03000034] sea grass bed [ENVO_01000059] ... | reverse complement strand
TCCCCGCGCCATGGCAAAACCAGCCAGATCCGACACGATGGCCACGCCCTGTTCAAAGGGCTTGCCAGCCCGTTTGAGGCCGCCCGCTACCATTCGCTCATGGTGGAAGTGATCTCGGACGATCTTCAGGTGACAGCCCGAAGCAATGACGATGTGGTCATGGGCCTGTCCCACCCGGACTTTCCGCTCCATGGGGTTCAGTTTCATCCGGAAAGCTTTATGACGCCGGGGGGCAGCGTTATTATTGAAAACTACCTCGCGCTGGGCCCTCTGGAGCACATCCCGGCTGGTGTTGCAGCCGGGGGTCAACCCATTGCCCTGGCCCGTCTTACGATCCATTAACCATTCGGCACCGGATTCAAATGAACACGATTCAAGACATACTAAACGCCGCCGGCCATCTAAAAATTGAGCACCACGAATGCTCCCCATGCCTGCCCCTGATCGATATCGGCACCCATTGGGCCCATAAGGAGGGGACTGTTCTGTTGATGAGCGGCGGTCGCCTGGACAGCGCACGGCACCACATTCTGGGCGTTGACCCCTGGCTCATTCTGAAAAGCCGGGGCCGAGAGCTGGCGTTGACCGTAGAAGGACAGGCCCACGATATCGAGATGGATCCCTTCGATGCGGTGCGTGCCATAACTGAACACTGCCGGTGGGATGCCGATATCCGCGAAGCCCCGCTGATGGCCGGCCTGATGGGATATCTGGCTTACGATTTGAAGGACCAGCTGGAAGATTTGCCGCGCACATCGGTTGACCGCTGGCGCCTGCCCCAGATCTGCCTTTATGTCCCGTCCGCCATTGTGGTGCAGGATACGCAATCCGGGAAAACGACGCTGCACGAAAGCCTTCGGACCCGTACGGATGGCCGTAACGCGGGTGGCAATTTTAAGGCTGCCATGGCGGCGTGCGAAGGACGCGCATTGCCGGATGAAACCTTTTCCATTGATGCGACGGTGCGATCCAATTTCGACCAGGACGGCTACGAGACCGCCGTCGAAAAAATCCGCGAATATATCGCTGCCGGCGACGTCTACCAGGTCAACCTTTCCCAGCGGTTCGAAGCCCAGTTTGAAGGCAGCGCCTTCGGTTTCTTCCGGTCCTTGTACGAGGCCAATCCGGCGCCCTTTTTCGCCTTCATCAATGCCGGCGACCATAATGTCGTGTCGTCATCGCCGGAGCGGTTCATCAAGCTCGCCGGTCGCCGTGTGGAAACACGCCCTATCAAAGGAACGCGTCCCCGATCCGCGGAGCCGGCGGCCGACAAGGCCATGCAGGACGAATTGCTGGCCAGCACCAAGGACGACGCCGAACTTTCAATGATCGTTGATTTGCTGCGCAACGACCTGGGCCGTGCCTGCCGTGGGGGCTCGGTGAGGGTTGCGCGCCATAAAGCGCTGGAAGCCTATCAAAACGTCTACCACCTCGTCTCTACGGTGGAAGGGGAACTGGGAGACAACCGGGACGCGGTCGATCTCATCCGGGCAGTGTTCCCCGGCGGCTCCATTACCGGCTGTCCCAAAATCCGCGCCATGGAGATCATCGACGAGCTGGAGCCCGACCGGCGTCACGTCTATACCGGCGCCATCGGCTATCTGAGCTTTCATCAGACCCTGGATTTAAACATTGCCATCCGCACAGCGGTGATTTACCGCCAGCGCATGGCATTTTCTGTGGGCGGCGGGGTGGTTTACGACTCCGATCCGCGGAGCGAATTCGAAGAAACCCTTCACAAGGGGCAGACCGTGTTCAATGTCTGCAAAACCTGCCCCCCGCTGGATGATTCAACGGAATGGGTTTGGTTCAACGGCCGCCTGTGCACAACCGAAAATGCCCGCCTGCGCGTAAGTGACGAAGGGGTCCGCTACGGCAATGGCTTTTTCGAAACCATCAGGGCCGATAAGGGGCGTGTGCCGCTGCTGGCCGAGCATATGGCCCGTTTCCGCCGAACCTGGCGAATCCTTTTTGAAACGGCACCTCCGGATATTACCTGGGCAACGGTCATCGCGCAGGTGTTAACCCGGAACAATTTGAACGACCGTGCGGCCGTCCTTCGCCTTACCGCCACAGGCGGCGATCAGGCAAGCGGGGCGGCCGGGAGCCTGTGGCTAACGGCGCATCCCTACCAGCACCGCCTGGCTGCCCTGGAAACCCGGGGGCTGGATCTTAGGGTCTACCCTGAGACGCGGCAATCTCCCTGGGCCGACTTCAAGACGCTCAACTACCTGTTTTACCTGCGGGCCGGTGAATGGGCGCGGCAAAACGACGCCCATGAGGCGCTTATCCTCAATCCGGACGGCAGCCTGTCCGAAACCAATACGGCCAATCTCCTTATTATCCGCGGCCGCACGGTTATGCAGCCGCTTTCACCCCATGTCCTCCCCGGTGTCATGGAGGAACGCGTCTGCCGGGAGCTGCAGGCCCGGGGCTATAAGGTCGAACGCAAACCCATGTTTCCGGTCGATCTTTATTCGGCCGATCAGGTGTTATTAACCAACGCCTTGATGGGGGTCGTTCCGGTCATCCAATTGGACGACACCCCTCTGGCCGAGCCAACCGGACTCAGCCGGAACCTGAATGCCGCCATTTTCAAAGTTCCGGATATTATCACCGCCCAATAGCCGTTAAGGCTGCAGGCAACAGGTGGCCCCAAAAGGCACCAATGCAGGCGGTGTTCAGGCGGCAGGTAGGAAAGAGAAGCAAGAGGCTGTGGTAAGGCGTGGTTTTCAACCCCCGCGGACGTGTTTGGCCAGATGCCCCAATTCGGGGAATATAAGGGCTTTGCAGGCCAACTTGCAGGCATTGAGGCTTCCTGGCAGACAGAAAACCACGGTCTGGCCGATGACGCCGGCCGTGGCCCGCGACATGATGGCGGCCGAATCGATCTGCTCAAAGCTCAGCTGGGCAAACAGGGCGCCGAAGGCGTTCAGTTCCTTGGCGAAGAGCGGGCGAATGGCCTCGATGGTGACGTCGGCCGGGGTGATGCCGGTTCCGCCGTTAACGATTAGGGCATGCGGCTGATGGGCTTCAATGATGATGCCAAGGGCTTCTGATATCGAATGGGCCACGTCCGGCACCACGTGATGGGCGACGACCTGGTGGCCTTCACGCGTAACGCGACGCGCCATCCATTGACCGCTTTTATCCTCCTTGAGGCTACGCGTGGTTGAAACGGTAAGGATGCCGATCGCGAGTCTTCGGGGCACGGATGCCTTGTGGGGTACGGCGGGCATCAGTCCTGCCTCGCGATCAGCACTTTGTCGGCCTCGTCGTGCTCGTGAAGGAAGACATTGATCGTTTCCGATCGCCGTGTTTCGATGAAACGGCCCACGTATTCCGCCTGGATGGGCAGCTCCCGGTGGCCGCGGTCCACCAGAACGGCCAGCTCGATCCGGGCCGGGCGGCCAAAATCCATGATGGCGTCCATTGCGGCGCGCGTGGTACGGCCCGTAAAAAGGACATCGTCCACCAGAATAATTTCGCGTTCGTCCACTGAAAAAAGGATATCCGTGGCCTGAACAACCGGATGGTGGCTGATGCGTGTCCAGTCATCGCGGTAAAGGGTGATGTCCATATCCCCGGTTTCCACCGCGGTGCCTTCAATCGTCTTTATTTTTTCCTGAATCCGCTTGGCCAGAAAGACACCCCGGGTTTGGATGCCGATCAGGGTCAGACCGGACGCCCCCTTGTGAATCTCCAGAATCCGGTGGGTCATGCGGGTGATGGTACGATCGATATCCTGGGCGTCCATGATCATTTCCTGTGCGCTCATCGTTTACCCCCGAAGCCACCCTTGCGTTATGCGGATTTTTCAGATGGTCACTGCCGCTGATTGGGTATCGCCGCCACTGCCGAAGCCTTTGGATAAGAGGACATCAACCGGCATATACCAACCCCTTTGCGAATAGCAAGCGCATTGTTGGTCGCCTGCAGTGGAAAGCACCTGAATACGCCTTGCTAATGCGGTAACGATAATTTATATTCCTTAAAGTCCGATAGAGAATTAACTTACAGATTATATTTTATAATTTTAGACCTCACCATATCGGGGCCCTGGGGCGCCAATCCCCTAACAGCCGCTCCGGCGGCAACGTTTCTTCGATACCCTGAGGCCGAAGAAGGTTGAACCGCAACCATCCATGACCCCCACCAATGCCAGCCCATGCACCGGGGTAATTCTCGCCGGAGGACTGAATTCACGCTTTGGCGGGCGGGAGAAAGCCCTAATTCCCCTGGCCGGCAAAGCCATGATCGATCACATCATCCGGGCTTTCGACAATCTTTTCGAAGAAATCCTGATTGTCTCCAATCAGCCCCAAAACCATATCGATCGGGACGCCACCATCATTTCCGACCTGCTGGATGCCCGCAGCTCGCTCACCGGCATCCATGCGGCGCTTTTCTACAGCCATTGCGAAGAGGTATTTATTTGCGCCTGCGACACCCCGCTCATCAAGACGGCGCTCATTGCAACCCTTCTGGATGCCCGTCAGACGGGGATCGATCTGGTTGTCCCCCAGACACCTTCCGGGATCGAACCCCTCTGCGCCGTCTACGCCAAGCGCTGCTTGGCGCCGATCGAAAACCGTCTGCGACGGGGCGATTTCCGTATCCGCCGTTTTTTCGACCGGGTCCGGGTCAAGCATGTCAGTGAAAAACGCCTGCGCCGTGTCGATCCGGACCTGCTTTCGTTCAAGAACGTCAACACGCCCGATGACCTGGCCGAGGTGGCCCGGTGGGTATAACCGTCGCCCGATCAGCGGCATCGGGTGCAGCTGAAAAGGAAACCACAAGCGTTATGAATGTCGCTGATCTGATGAAGGCCGTGAAACATCATCCTGATTTCGATAAGGCAGGCATGGTGCTCGCGCACAACGGCGTTGTGAGAGCCACCTCCCGCGACGGCCGTCGGGTATCCGGTCTGCGGGTCGCAGTTGACCACCAACGCCTGGATGCCGTCCTGACCACCGCCCGGCAACGCCCCGGGATCATCGATGTCCTGGTGGAAATCGCCGCCGGGCGCGATTTGACCGTGGGGGACGATGTCATGGTGCTGGTGGTGGCCGGGGATGTGCGTGAAAACGTGATCGCCACCCTGGAAGAAACCCTAAACGCCATTAAAAACACGGTAACTTCCAAAACAGAGTATTTCGTTGATACGGAATAAGCCCCCAAGGAGACCCCATTGACCGAGTTTACCCATCTGGACGCGGACGGCCGGGTCCGCATGGTGGATGTGAGCGACAAGGCGCCCACCGATCGAAAGGCCCGGGCCCAGGCCGTGATCGTCATGCAGCCGGAAACATTGGCGCAAATAAGAGACCAAAAAGTTAAAAAAGGCAACGTCCTGGAGACAGCCCGCATCGCCGGTGTCATGGCTGCCAAGCAGACAGCCATGCTGATACCCATGTGCCACCCTTTAAACCTGCGGCATGCCCAGGTGGACTTTGAAATGGATACGGATCGCTCCCGTATACGGATCCAGGCCGCGGTAAGGATCTGCGACCGTACCGGCGTCGAAATGGAAGCCCTGTGTGCCGCCACGGTGGCCGCGCTTACCATCTACGACATGTGCAAGGCGGCCGATCGCGGCATGCAGATCACCGATGTCTGGCTGGTGGAAAAAACCGGCGGAAAAAGCGGCGACTATCGGCGTGCTTCAGATCAGTTCGCTAACCATGGAGAAACCAGCGCAAAACCATGACGCCCGTTCTGACCATAACACCCGTGATGCTGGGACTGATCATTTTGGTCGGGGTCCTGGCGGGGTTAGCGGTGGGCTGGTGGCTTAGCCGTATTCGCCATCTGAAAAGAAACCAGGAAATCCTGATCGACTTCGGCCGCCAACTGGACAGCGCCCGCCAGGAAGTGGTGCGATTGACCGAGGCCCATGCCGCGGCCGGCGTCCGGGCTGAACGGGCGGATGATCTGGAGGACCGCGTGCAGCAGCGCGAGGCGCAAATCGCCGCCCTGCAGCAAGAAATATCCGACCTGCGCAGCCGGGGCGCCCGGTTGGAAACGATTATCCGGCAGGACCGCCAGTCCCTCAAGGAAAAGCTGACCCTGATCGACGGGTGGCAAAACCGCCTCACCGACGCCTACAAGGGCCTTTCCTCCCGGGCGCTCAAGGAAAACAACCAGGTTTTCATGGATCTCGCCCAGACCACGCTGGCCCGTTTTGTCGACAGCGCCCGCAGCGACATGGATCAGCGCGCCCAGGCCGTGGACAGCATGCTCAAGCCGATGCGGGAAGCACTTGAGCGTTACGAGCAGAACAACCAGTCGCTGGAGCGGGCGCGCCAGAACGCCTACGGCGAGCTGCGGCAGCAGGTTCACTCCCTGGCCGCCACCCAGGAGCGCGTTCATCAGGAAACCGGCCGTCTGGTAAAAGCACTGCAGGTGCCGCACGTGCGCGGCCGCTGGGGGGAGACCACCCTGAAGCGCGTGGCCGAGCTGGCCGGCATGCAGGCCCATTGCGACTTTTATGAACAGCCCGTGGCACCCGGCGATGACAGTCGGATGCGCCCCGATATGATTGTCCAGCTGCCCGGCAACCGCCTCATTATCGTCGACGCCAAGGTCCCGCTGTCCGCTTACCTCGACGCGCTTGAAGCCACCCAGACCGACCAGCGTGACGCCTTGCTCGACCGGCATGCCGCCCAGATCGCGGCCCACATCCAACAGCTGGCACGCAAAGCCTACTGGGCCCAATTTGAAACCACGCCGGAATTCGTCGTCCTTTTCATTCCGGGTGAAAATTTCTTTGCCGCCGCGCTGGCGCGAAACCCCGGCCTGATTGAAGAGGGGATACAGCGTCAGGTCGTGCTGGCCACCCCCACCACCCTGATCGCCCTCCTCAAGGCGGTGGCCTTTGGCTGGCGGCAGCAGCAGGCGGCCGAAAACGCCGATAAGGTCGCACGGCTGGGGCGCACCCTCTACGAGCGGCTCCAGACCATGACAGGCCACTTGCAGCAGATGGGCCGCGATCTCGACCGTTGCGTGGGTAATTTCAACCGCATGGTGGGATCGATGGAGCGTCGGGTACTGGTATCCGCCCGCGGTTTCGAGGATCTGGGCGTCGTCGCCACCGAGGGCGGCAGCCTTTCAGCTCCCGACAAAATCGAACAGAAATCCCGTTCCCTGGACCGGAGCAATCGAGATGACGCCACCTCGTCCTAAAACCTCCCTTATCATCCTGATTATTCTGATGGGCTGTGGCACCCATATGTGGAGCTGCCGCTCGACACCCGCTGTATTCGATCCGTCACGGCCCGAAACGGCGCTGGTCCGCACGCCGCCGGAACAATGGCCGGAGCTCGCCGACGACATGGATTATGACGGCCTTGTCGAGGCGGCCCGCCAAAGCTTGGCCTATCTGCGAAAACTCCCGGATGATCGTCGCTTTCGGTTCGGCCCGGACCGCTACAGTAAAGCCCATATGATCCTGTCGCTGTTAAGGTTTGCGGAATTTGTCGAGACCCGCCCCGGGGCCGACGCCCTCAATGCGTTTCTGCGCCGGAAATACAACCTTTACCGCTCCCCCGGTGCAGGCGCGCCGCCCCGCGTCCTGTTTACAGGTTATTACGAACCATTCCTGGCGGGCCGCCTCACAGCCGACGACCGATTCCGCTATCCCGTCTACGGGCTGCCCCATGACCTGGTCTATGTCGATCTGGCCGCCTTTTCGACGGACTGGAAAGGCCGCCGTCTGACCGGCCGCCTCGACGGCCGCACGATTGTTCCTTATTATTCGCGGGAAGATATCGAAAAGGGCCTGATAAAAGATCGGGCACCCGTCATTGCCTGGGTGGATGATCCCATCGCCTTGTTTTTCCTTCAGATTCAGGGGTCCGGGCGCATCATCCTGAAGGGCGGGCGCTCCCTTCGCGTCCAGTATCACGGCGTCAATGGCCAGCCCTACCGCAGTATCGGCAAATTGCTGATCGATCAGGAAAAAATACCTGCTGAAGAAATGTCCATGCAGCGCATCCGGGCTTATCTGGAAGCACATCCCGAAGAACGTCAAGCCATCTTGAACCATAACCCCAGCTATGTCTTCTTTCGGGCCGGCCAGGGCGATCCGCTGGGCAGTCTGGGTGTGCCCGTTACCCCGGGGCGCTCCATCGCCACCGACCAAAGGGTTTTTCCCTCGGGGGCCCTGGCCTTCATTGCCACCAGCAAACCTCTGATCCGCGGCGACCGCTCCATTTCCCAATGGATCGCCCTAAAGCGTTTTGTTTTCAATCAGGATTCGGGCGGGGCCATAAAGGGCCCCGGAAGGGCTGACCTTTTCTGGGGTTCCGGCGCCTATGCGGAAACCGCCGCCGGTCATTTGAAGCATGACGGCGCCCTCTATTTTCTGATCCTGAAAACCGATCCATCTTTCAGCGATCCGTCTTGATTGCGTCCTCATCACGGCGGCGGAATGGAAGCATGACGGCGCTTGACGGACGACGGCGAAAAAGTTAGTTACTTCCTTCGATCAGGTGTGGCCCCCCACGGGCCTACCTGGGCAGTGCCAACGATTATTCTCGGCTTTCAGACTGCGGGTCTGACAGGCCGCCCCAAATTATTAAAGGAGCATGTTCATGTTCGGTATCGGCATGCCGGAAATGATTCTTATCCTGGCCATCGCGCTCATCGTGATCGGTCCTAAAAAACTTCCCGATCTGGCCAAATCACTGGGCCGTGCAATGAACGAATTCAAACGCGCCACCCGTGAAATCAAAGAATCCATTGACGTGGGCGATGATTTAAAAGACGTCAAGCAATCATTCGACGATCTCAATGCCGATCTGAAAACATCGATGAATCCGCTAAACAGCACGCCCGCCGATTCAACGGATAAAACCACCGATCAGGACGATAGCGAAGCGTCGCCTTCTGCTGATGAGCAAGCCCCACCTGAGACCCGCGGTGAAGGAAACGCAAAAAATGAATGATGACGACAAAATACCCTTCACCGCCCACCTGGAGGAACTGCGCAAGCGCCTGATCACCTGTTTCATCGCCATCGGTGTTGGTTTCGCCCTTTCCTACGGTTTCAAGGAATACCTTTTCGGTATTCTCGTGCATCCGCTGCAAAGCGTGATGCAGGAAGGCGACACGCTGATTTATACGAATCTGCCGGAAGCCTTTTTCACCTACCTGAAAGTGGCCCTGCTGGCCGGCATCGGGCTCGCAACCCCGGTGCTCCTCTACCAATTCTGGATGTTTCTGGCCCCGGGGCTCTATGAAAAAGAAAAACGCCTGCTGTTGCCCATTGTTTTCCTGTGCTCCTTCTTCTTCCTCGGCGGTGCTCTTTTCGGTTATTTCATTGTCTTCCCCTGGGGGTTCAAATTTTTTCTGGGGTTTGCCACCGAGACCATCCGGCCGATGCCCTCCATGAAAGAATACCTGGGTTTTGCCGCCAAGCTCCTGATCGCCTTCGGCATTGTATTCGAACTGCCGCTGGTGATCACCTTCATGGCCCGCATGGGGCTGGTTTCAGTTGATTTTCTTAAGAAAAACCGTAAATATGCCGTGTTGCTCTTTTTTGCCGGCGCGGCCATGCTGACCCCCCCGGATGTCGTCACCCAGGTAATGATGGCCCTGCCGCTCATGCTACTCTATGAAGTCAGTATCATCGGCGCCCGCATCTTCGGCCGCAAGCCGATCGGTGCTTCTGAAGACGAGGATGGTGTCGAAGCGGGTGAATCCGATGCCTGATCAATAAGTTGCCTGCTACCTCCTCCGGGACAATCATACCAGCGCTTCTCATCCATTCCGGATCCGGATTTCCCCTTATTATAGAACCCAGCTCAAATTAAGATTCGTGTTCCTGGTAAGGCGTGAGGTGGTGAGAAAGCAGAGCATACAGGTCGTATATATGCAGGTTCGTAGGGCTGGGGCCCTACGAACCTGCTCAAAGCCGGCTTACGATGCACCGAATTACATCTCCATCCGATGCTGAATCCCGCAAAGCGGGGGCTCACCGCTATACATAAAACAGGCGATGAATCCAGCGAAGTGGAAAACACCGCCGGGGTGATCAGATCTTTTTTTAGATTGGTTCTAGCCCGGGTCTTGGCCCGCCTGAGGCCCAGGGCTCCCAACCCGTTAGATTTGCACAGATTTATTTTGCCTTTTTAAAAACCCTGGCATAGGGTAGAGGCCGCATCCGACACTCCGGCAACATGAGGCCTTCATGACCAACCCTGTCCTAAACGATCGTTTTGTCGTTCTCAAAGACCGCATTGAAGACTACCTGAAACAGTTTCACCAGACCCTTATGGGTGTTGATGGCCAATCGCTCCTCGACGTTGTCAGCGAATTGCGCTCGGGGCTCAACGAACCGTTTCTTTTTGTGGTGGTGGGCGAGGTCAAGTCCGGCAAAAGCAGCTTCATCAACGCGCTTTTGGGTGAAAATATCTGCGCGGTGGATGCGGCCCCCTGCACCGACGTGATCCAGCAGATTGTATTTGCAGAGTCGCGTTTCGAGGAATCCATCCATCCGCTTCTCAAAAAAATTGGTCTGCCTTTGCCCATTCTTCAGACCATCGCCATCGTCGATACCCCCGGCACCAATACGGTCATCGAGAACCACCAGGAAATAACGCGCAATTTTATCCCCAGCAGCGATCTGGTCCTCATGGTTTTTCAGGCCAAAAACCCCTACACCCAGTCCGCCTGGGACCTCCTGGATTATATTCGCGCGGATTGGCACAAGCGCACGGTTTTTATTCTGCAGCAGGCCGATATCGCCCGTCCGGATGAGATCGAAACCAACATGGCCAAGGTGCGCGAACTCGCCCTCCAAAAGGGCATCGCCGATCCGCACATTTTTGCCACCTCGGCCGAACACGAAATCCAGGGCGTTGAAAACAGCGGTTTTAAAGCGGTACGCCGGTTTATCCGCGAGACCATCACCGGCGGCCGCCACTACCGGCTCAAACTCGAGTCGATTCTGGAGACCGCCGCTCGGGTCACCCAGCAGGTCGAGCATTCCCTCGAAGATCGCCGGCAGCGGCTGGCGGCGGACCAGGCCATCGTAAACAAGGTTAAACAGCGGCTGGCCAGCGGCCATAAGCAGGCCGCCTATGAACTGAAAGCCCTGATTGAGCGGTTGAACGCAACCTATCAGCAGGCCGCCCGTAAAATGGTGGCGGGCTTCAGTGAGGGACTGGCTTTTCGTCGGCTGTATGAACGATCGATCCGCTCGGCGCTGGGCCGTAAAACCTCGATTAAAAAATGGTTGCAAAAACTCCAGACACGCTTCGAAACCGATCTGCGCCAGCGTACGGAAGCCATCACCGAAGAAGGCGCCGCCCACTTCGTGGAGGGGCTTCAGGTTCTGCTGCAGCAACTCTTGAAGGAGCTTGATGCCATCCAGGCCGTCCCCATATCCGAAGACAACCTCTTTCGTCGCATCGATCATCGACGCACCGATGTCATCGACGCGGTCAAGACCAATATGGCCGAATTGATCGGCGGAGACACCTTTTCGACCGGCAATCTCCAGAATACCGACGCGCTGGGCCCCTCCCTGGTGGGCGGCAGTGCCCTAACCGCTGTCGGCGCTTTTTTTCTGGTGGTGACCCACGGCCTATTTTTCGATATCACCGGCGGTATTCTGACGGGCACCGGCCTCCTGCTGGCCGGCGGTGTTCTGCTGGTCCGCCGGGGCAAATTGATTTCACAGCTGGAAGACAACCTTGAAAAAGGCCGGGAACAGTTTCACGCCGAGTTGAACGAGCGGCTGTCCGCCCGGCTGAATCTGATCTTCGACGATATCGACCGCAATTTCCTCGCATTCTATGAATACGTGGCCCAGGAAGAGGCCCGTCTCAACCCGGTGTTCGACCAGATGCAGGACCTGCGGCGGCAGCAGCAGGATCTGCTCAGGGAAACCGGCACCCAGTTGCCGGAGTAGCCTGTAGTGAGGTCTGATGCCGCCGGATAGGTTCAACATGGATGTTCATGGACCGTATTCCTACCCTTCGCGCTAAAAAAATCCCGTCGCATGTCGACCCAATTGGATTCTTACACGTCTTGAAAACCGACAAGCCCAAAAACCAAAAGCGTTCATTGCCGCAAACTGATCTAAAGTCGCTCTCCGCGCCGTCTTTCGTTGACAGGGTAATGGCGTTCTGGTAGGAGTGCTGAATTGGGGAACAATGGCAAACAACCATTTTTATCAAGGAGGTGTAAGGGTCTCATGAAGGTCAAAAAACAGTTGCTCACGCTAAGCTTGGTCGCAATGGCCTGCCTGTTCTTTACAGCCGCCATCCAGGCGGGTACCCAGGTGGCGGATGTCATTCCGCTGGACAACCCGGCCTATGAAAAACACACCAAGGGCATCGTCGAGTTCACGCATAAAAAACACGCCAGCGAATACGGCGCCGCCTGCGGTGAATGCCACCATGACGACAAGGGCCAGCCCCTGGAGCTCAAAGAAGGCGACGACGTTCAAAACTGCATCGAGTGCCACAAGATTCCGAGCACCGTGCCCAAAGATGTCAAGAAAAAATGGAAGGCCGACAAGGTCAAAAAGGCTGATCAGAACAAGATGAAGCTCGAATACCACGCCGAAGCGATTCACATGAACTGCATCGCCTGCCACAAGAAATGGAATAAGGCCAACAAGTCAAAGGCCGCCCCCACGTCTTGCTCCAAGTGCCATCCGAAAACAAAATAAGTTTTCTGGCTACCTGATTACAGCAGACCGCCTCCCTACAAAAG
>CAJHYH010000510.1_pt1 | contig 12754 bp, 8 predicted proteins | sample 9198661 | NCBI WGS metagenome assembly CAJHYH01 (sample SAMEA7708356, study PRJEB35096) | sediment metagenome | biome: marine neritic benthic zone biome [ENVO:01000025]; feature: sediment [ENVO:00002007]; material: shallow marine sediment [ENVO:03000034] sea grass bed [ENVO_01000059] ... | reverse complement strand
GGGACTAATACCGAATTTGCTCCGGCACCGGTCCTAACATGATTAGTCATATAAAAGTGTTTTATGGATTTCAAGATAAAAATGTAAAAAAATCTATATGATACAACCAAGGACCATGAATCCGTTAGGATTAAAGGCGCCGTTGGATCGAAATCGCCTTCAAGGTGCGATCTGCCGCGGCTTCGAACCGCAGGCACGCGCGGCATGGTTTCCGGTCTGGAAACAATACCGCCGGAATGCGTCACTCGGGGAAGGCAATGGCCGGCTTGTATTCCTCAGGCAAGTATAATAAGGGAGGAGGCCTTGCGCATCGGTAAGGTCAACGTGAGTGACTGGGGTGCCCCAAACAACCCTGTAAATATGATAAATGGCAGAAACGGCAATCACGGGTGGAGCCGGCGAGCGGACTTGAACCGCTGACCTGCTGATTACGAATCAGCTGCTCTACCAACTGAGCTACGCCGGCATAACGGCCATCCATCTACTTTGTTTATGTTGCAAAATCAAGTAAAAATTTCAACCATTAAGACGCTTGAGATCCCCTCCAGCCAACCCTGGCACATGGCATGCGCAGGCCTGAAAACGGCCTCGGCCGCCTTCTATCTCACACAAATCTGCCGGGAGGCCGACCAGCCGATACTGGTGGTCGCCCCGGATTTGCGGACCGCAGAGTCCTTAGGCAGCGATTTGCGCTTTTTCGGTGCCGAAATGTACGCCCGTCTATTAGAATTTCCACCCTACAACCTTCTGCCCTACAAATCACTTGACTACCACAACGAAACCGCCGCCAAACGGATTCGGGTACTGTGTCAGCTGCTGGAAAACGATCGCCGGCCGCTGGTTGTCACCACGGTGGATGCGCTTCTCAAGAAAGTTGTCCCCAAGCGCGAGATCAAACGTTTTCTGGATCTGATCCTACCCAACGAGGAAATCGACCGTGAGCGCCTTCTGGACCGGCTGATCAGCGGGGGCTACACACGTGTCCAGATTGTCGAGGAACCAGGCGATTTCTGCATCCGCGGCGGTATTCTCGACCTGTTCTCGCCCCTTTACGATGACCCCCTGCGGGTGGAATTTTTCGACGATTGGGTCGAATCCATCCGTCTGTTTTCGGTCGATACCCAGAGGACGGTGGGGGAACTTCAGGAAGCGGTCGTGGCCCCCGCCAGCGAAGTGGTGTTAAGACCATCGCAAACGGCGGAAATCATCACGCGGCTTCGTCTGCAGGCATCCGAACAGGAACTGCCGACAGCCGTCATTCGCCGGCTGGTGGCGGCGATAAAAGAGCAGGGACGCTTCGGCGGCATCGACGGCCTGCTGCCGCTGATCTATCCTGATCTTGATGCGCTGCTGGATTTCATGCCGGACAACACCATTGTGGTGCGATTGGAACCGGCGGATCTCGAAAGCGCTGCCGAGGAAATGGTCGTCAAAGCCAGGCAGAACTACGAAGCCGCGCGTCAGGAAGATCGCCTATGCGTGGCACCGGAATTGCTTTTCCAATCGTGGTCCGGGTTCGTGGATCAACTGCCATCCGTGAATGTGATCGACATCCGCAGCTTACCCATTCAGTCGGTGGCCAATGCCATGGACAGGCCGCCGATTGGTGCTGAATTCCAAATTGCAGACATCGGCGCGTTCAATGCCGACCAGCCCGCCAAAGGTCCTCGAACCGTCTCGTTCGCCCCGGCGGCGCGATGGATTCAGGACCAACGAGACCAGGGTCTGTCCGTCGGTATCATCTGCCGCAACCGCAATCAGATCGAGCGGGTGGTCAGCGTCTTGGAACCCTACGGCGTGACACCGGCGATCGAATCATGTTTTCCCCAGGAGCCCACGCGGTCGGCTCGCATCGTGGTACTCGAAGGACAACTTTCCGAAGGTTTCATCTGGCCGGATGTGCGATGGGCCCTGATTACCGATCTGGAATTGTTCGGGGGCCGGCGGCGTCCTTCCCGCAAGCCCACGGCCCAAACACGCCGGGGGCTTCTGGCCCTCGAAGATATCGGGCAGGGAGATCTTGTGGTCCATGAGGATCAAGGTATCGGCCGCTATGAAGGATTGACCAAGTTGAAATTGGAAGGCGGCGAAAACGATTTCCTGACGATTTACTACCGGGGCGAGGACCGCCTTTACCTGCCGGTGGATCGCCTGAACGTCATCCAGAAATATATGGGCGTTGACGGCATCGAACCGGTGCTCGACAAAATGGGCGGGAAATCCTGGGAAAAGGTCAAGGCGCGGATTAAACGATCGGCCGAAAAGATCGCCGGCGAGTTGTTGAAACTTTATGCGGCCCGCAAGGTGCGCCAGGGCGTCGCCTTCCGGGCGGTGGATGAATACATGCTCGAATTCGAGGCTGGTTTCGCGTTTGAAGAAACCCCGGACCAGCTCAAAGCCATCGAGGATGTTCTAGACGACATGGCGGCCAGCGTTCCCATGGACCGGCTTATTTGCGGGGATGTCGGCTATGGTAAAACGGAGGTGGCGTTGCGGGCGGCCTTCGTGGCCGTATTCAACGGCAAACAGGTGGCCGTACTTGTGCCGACCACTGTTTTGGCGGAACAGCATTACGATACGTTCTGCCAGCGATTCAGGCGTTTCGGCGTGAAAGTGGCGTGTCTGAGCCGCTTTCGGTCAACCAGGGAGCAGCGGCAAATACTGGCCCGATTGGCAGAAGGGCAGGTCGATATTGTCATCGGTACCCACAGGTTGCTGCAGAAGGATGTCCGCTTCAAGGAAATGGGCCTTTTCATCATCGATGAAGAACAGCGCTTCGGTGTTCGCCATAAAGAAAAACTCAAAAAATTACGCGGCAACGTGGATGTGCTCACCCTCACCGCCACCCCGATTCCACGCACGCTGCACATGTCGTTGACCGGCGTGCGCGATATCAGCATCATATCCACGCCCCCCGAATACCGCCGCTCTATTATCACCTATGTTTCCGAATACAACGACCGGCTTGTCAAAGAAGCTATCGGGCGCGAACTGGAGCGCGGTGGGCAGATCTATTTCGTGCACAACAATATCGCCAGCATCCATCGCATGGCATCCCGGCTTCAGGAGCTTTGTCCGGACGCCAACATCGCCGTCGCCCACGGCCGCATGGACGAAGCCGAGCTGGAGACGGTTATGATGGACTTTCACCAGCAGAAGATCAACCTGCTGGTTACGACGACTATCATCGAGTCGGGGCTGGACATACCGGCCGCCAACACCATCATCGTCAATCGTGCCGATCGTTTCGGCCTCTCACAGATGTACCAGCTGCGGGGTCGCGTGGGCCGTTCCGAAGAGCAGGCTTATGCCTTCCTGTTCATCCCCAAGGAAAGCCATCTGTCCAAGGACGCCCGCAAGCGCTTGAAGGTCCTCATGGAGCACAGCGATCTCGGTTCCGGTTTTCAAATCGCCATGAACGACTTGAAAATACGCGGCGGGGGGACGATTCTGGGCGCATCCCAATCCGGTCATATTGCGGCGGTGGGCTACGACATGTTCCTCAAACTCATGGAAGAGGCGGTGGCCGAATTGAAGGGGGCGCCGATCGAGGAGACAATCGATCCGGAGATTATTATCGCGGCCTCCAGTTTCATTCCTGAGGACTACATGCCGGATATTGACCAGCGTCTTAACATGTACCGCCGGCTCTCACGAACGCATGACACCGATACCCTTGCGGATCTGAAAGCGGAGCTGATCGACCGCTTCGGCCCCTTGCCGCGCAGTGTCAACAATCTGCTGATCAAAATCATGCTGAAGATCGGCGCCGGGGCGGCCGGCATCCAGCGCCTGGATTTCAGGGCCGGCAGGTTGACGTTGACACCCGGTGAAACAGACGCCGATGCGGCGCACAGATTCGTTACTTTGGCGGTCGGCCAGCCCAAACGCTACAAGCTTTCCCCGGATCGGGGGCTGCAGGTCATGTTGCGACCCGAAGAGTTGAAAAGACCCTACCGAAGCATCAAAAAAATCTTGCGGGAAATAGGCCGCTATGTTAACAATTGACGATTATCCTTCTAGAATCTTTAAGTATTTTTATTTTTTAACCGGTAGCGTTTCCCAGATGCGTTCATGAGATCTTTCTGGCAAGCTCACAATCTTCCAAGGCTCGGCGTGACGATGGTCATTGCCGTTTTACTGCTGGGATGGAGTCCTTTTTTCCAGGGCTGCCGGCAAGAGAGCCGTTCGACCCCGTCGATTCTGATGAAAGTGGGTGCACGCACGGTTACGGTGGATGAATACCGGCGGCGTTTGAACATATACCGAACATCCACGGGCCTTTACGTGGATGACGATTTGGCCGCCGAGCGCGAGATGCAGATCCGGTTCGTTCAACAAATGGCGGATCAACTGGTATTGCTCGAACATGCCCGGACTCTGGGAATCGAAGTGAGCGATCAGGAGTTGGATGAGGCGCTGGAGGCATTTAAACGCGACTATCCCGACGACGTTTTTGAACAGTTGCTATTGGAAAATGCGATCACGCTGGAAGAGTGGAAAACCTCCCTGCGGACCCGTTTAATCATTGAGCGGGTGATCCAGAAGGAGTTGGAGGATCAAATCCGGATCAGCGAGCAGGACATGGCGCAGTTTATGGCCCAGATTCAAAAACAACCTAAGGACCCCGAAGCGGATCCCGAGACCCAAACAGGCCAAACGCCTTCGGACAAAACCATTGTGAATCAGCTGCGTCGGTCCAAAACCGAGACGGCCTATGCGGATTGGATGGCCGCTCTGAAAAAGAGGTATCCGGTCGAGATCGATCAGACGGTTCTGCAGTCGGTATTGGCGGAGATGGCCGGCACCGGTAGCACGCCGCCGCCCGTGCGGTTGAATGACAGTTAGAAGCCATTTCAGGAAACGCTTTTGACGCCATCGCGGTATTGCGCCGCTCGAATCAAGACATCGGAATGCGGGCCTGTTCGCGGGATTGCAATCCACAATATGATTGCCAACCGGTGGTAAGCTCAACTGTGCCGGAAAACGTCCGGCCAACTGCTCCGGAACCCTCAAGCCTTTAGGTTGCAAGGACGGCGATTACGCGCGGGGCGCGCCCAGACCGTAAAAGGTACCCAAGGCCACGGTGGCGTCAACAGGAAATTTGATAATGCGGCGATGGAAATGGAATCCGAGAAGAGTCAAACCCTTCGGATTGGGCGTGGTCGTGGTTCTGGTATATCTTGCAGGGCCAGGAATGGCGGCCATTGGCGCTTCCCAGGAAACGGTACTGGTCAATCGCATCGTGGCGGAGGTCAATGATGACATCATTACCCTCTATGAATTGAACCAGGCCGCAGCGCCATTTATACGGCGTATCCGCACCATGGGACGCCCGCTGGCGGAAGAGCGCGAGATGCTTTATGAAGTGCGCGAGAAGATGCTCGATAAGCTTATCGATGATAAATTAACGGATCAGGAAGTGCGCCGTTACAACATCAGCATCAGTGAAGAAGCGATCGATAATACGATTGAGCAAATTAAAAAACGCTCGCTCATGACCGACCAGCAGCTGCGCGCTGGTTTGAACCAAGAAGGCATCACAATAGATGAATATCGTCAGGAGATAAAAACCAAAATCCTGCGTACGCGCCTGGTCAACCGTCAGGTAAAATCAAAAATTGTGATAACCGATGAAGATATTCGGGCCGTCTATGAGCAAAACAAAGCGGATTACGGCGGTGAGGAACTTTATCGGCTGCGGCAGATCATTGTCAGCCCGGCGGGCGGTCCATTAGAAGCCCAGCAGAAAATGGAGATGATTCTTATCAAGCTTGACGAGGGGGCCGCCTTTGCCGACCTCGCGCGCACATACTCCGATGGTCCCACGGCCGAAGATGGGGGGCTGCTCGGAGAATTCAAGCTTGCCGATATGGCCGACACGATCCGCAGCGCGCTGAAAGGGTTGAAAGCCGGTGAGCACACTTCGATTATGGAGACCGCCCGAGGCTTACAACTTTTCTACGTGGACGACATCAAGGTCATTGCGGGGAAAACACTGGAGCAGGCCAGATCTGATATCGAAGGTAAATTGTACGACCAGATCGTAAATCGTAAATTTGCAGCCTGGCTTTCCAATCTGCGCGAGGGATCACACATAAAGATCATCCGGTAATGTGTAATTGAAACCGGCGCTGGGCCTGCGGTCTTCCCGGATGGGCCGGCAGCGAAATCCAGCCGTAGGGTGATAACGCGCTTGATTTAACCAGTAGACAGCGGAACGAACATGACAAGCGACCAGCAATTGACCTCCTTCGGGCTTTACCTTCAAACCACACGCCTCGAGAAAAAGATGTCGATCGAATCGCTGTCGGCGGAAACCCGGGTTCGTGTCGAGGTGCTCAAACAGCTTGAAGCTGAGGAACATGAACACCTGCCGAACGAGGTGTTTGTTAGAGGATTTATCCGCAGCTATGCGCAAGCCGTTGGCGCTGACGTCGCGGAAGCGCTTGAACGTTATCGCGCCAGTCGGGAACTGCGCAGCATCAAAACCGATCGCAAATTGACGCCTGTCAACCGGCCGAATCGTTTCTGGCTGGGACTGTCAGCTGCAGTCGGTGCGGTACTGCTGTTGGCGGCATTGACCCTGTATTTCTATACGCGCTTCAATGCGCCCTCGGAAGGGCCGGCCGATATCACCGCGGCCCCGGTCGAAAAACAGCCGACGCCGCCGGTAAAGACACCGGCGGTCGCGAAGAAAACCCCATCCCTCCCCGCGTCCGGGGCGCCGGAGACACAGTCGCTAGATACCGAACCCCAGACGGTGGCCAAGCAATACTTGCTGGAAATTAAAGCCGTCGAAGAAACCTGGCTTAAAATTATCGTCGATGACCAACCGGCCAAGGAAATGACCCTGCAAGCGGATGAAGTCAGACAGATACAGGCCGCGTCGCTTCTCAATCTTCTTATTGGCAATGCCGGCGGCGTTGAACTCAAACTCAACGGCCAGCCCGTGGAAGTGAGCGGAAAAAGTGGTCAGGTCGTGAACATCCAACTGCCTTAAAAGCGGCCAAGGCGGTGCGGAAGCTCTACCGGCGGCCCGGGAGGTGTTGGCGGGCCACCATCCACCGGCGGATCATCAACTCACTTATCAGGTCAAAATACGATGTTGAACGGCAGCAACAGAATTCTGGTGGAAAGCGTCAAACGCCTGTTGCGGCGTGGCGCAACGACCAATTTGCGCAATATTATTACCAAGACCCACGCTGCCGATCTCGCAACAGTGATACGCGCCTTGTCGCTGGAAAGCCAGCTTCAGCTCTATAACATGATCGAGGACACGGAGAAGAAGGGCGACCTGTTCAGTGAACTGGACGAGGATACGTTCCTGCCGCTTATCGATAAAATTGATCTGGACGACATCGTCGGCGTCCTTGAACTCATGGCCACCGATGATGTCACCGATCTGATCGGGCGCCTCCCGGAAGAAAAATCCGACGCCATATTGGAAAAGATGAAACGTGAGGGCTCCGAGGAAATTGAAGGCCTTCTCAAGTATGACGACGATACCGCCGGCGGTATCATGGTTACGGATTTTATCGCCTTCCAGCAGGATGTTACCGCCAAGGAGGCCATCGAACAGATCCAGACCGAGTACCATGACGTGGAAATGCCGTTTTATCTTTACGTCGTGGACGAATACGGGAAATTGGTGGGGGTCAGTTCTTTGCGCCAACTGGTCGTCGTTCCGGCCGAAAAGCCTTTGAAGCAGTTCATGACGACCAATGTCTTCACCGTCGGGACCGATATCGACCAGGAGGAAGTGGCCAAACTTGTGGCGCGCTATGACATTCTGGCCGTTCCGGTGATCGACGAGACCAACCGGCTCGTGGGTATCGTGACGGTGGACGACGTCATCGACATCTTCCGCCAGGAAGCCACCGAGGACATGCTCAAAATGGCCGGTGTGGGCGAAGAATTCATCGAAACCCAGACGGTCATGCGAAGCACCAAGACGCGCCTGCCATGGTTGCTGGCCAGCTGCCTGGGCGGGATCTTTGCCTTTTTCGTGATCGGAAAATTCGAAGGCGCACTCCACCGCTACGCCTACCTGGCGGCTTTTATCCCGGTCATTATGGGGATGGGGGGCAACATCGGCACCCAGTCATCCACCATCGTCGTGCGCGGCCTGGCAACCGGCCGGATCATCACGCGGGACTTCTGGTCGGTTGTCGCCAAGGAATGTGCCATCGGGTTGGTTCTGGGCGTGTTCTATGCAGTGCTGATCGGTTCGGTGGCACAGTTTAGCTACAGCATCATCTGGCTGGCCCTGGCTGTGGGGTTGGCCGTCATTTGCTCCATGACCGTGGCCGCACTGGTGGGATCGTGTGTACCGCTTTTGATGGCCCGTGCCAATATCGATCCGGCGGTCGCCACCGGACCTTTTGTAACCACGTCCATCGATATCATCAGTGTTTATTTTTACTTCGTGATAGCGACGACATTTCTCGGTATTTGATACATGCCAGTCTTGAAGACGTCCGCGATATTGCTTCGACGCGTCGATTACGGCGACGCCGATTTGATTCTGACTTTTTTTTCAGAAGATCTCGGCAAGATCAGCCTGATCGCCAAGCATGCCAAAAAAAGCCGCAAGCGATTTGCCGGCGCACTGGAGCTTTTTTCGAAATTGAACATCCAATACCGCGCGCGCCGGCAAGGGGGATTGGCTGTCCTTGAGGAGGCCCATATCCTCGATCCGTTTGCGGCCCTGCGTCAGCATATATTGAAGACCGCCTATGCCAGCTACTGGGCTGAGCTGGCGATGGGGTGGACGGAAGATGATCAGCCTCTGGCGCCGCTGTACCATCTGCTTGTCTACGCCCTGGGTGAATTGGATGCCGGGCGGCAGGACGACGCGCTGCTCAATCTGGCCTTCCAGATGCGGTTCATGGCCTTGGCGGGATTGTGCCCGAATTTGAATTACTGTTGTGTCTGCCGAACGGAGGTGGAGAACTTTCAGGCCGCGGCCACAGGGTTCGACCTGCCCCGGGGCGGGCTTTACTGCCGAACCTGCGATCCGACACATGAACCGGCGCTGTGCCTGTCGCGCGGCACCATCAAACAGTTGCAGTGGATCGCCGAAGGCGACCTGGCGCGCATCGGGCGCATTCGTTTTTCGTCCGCCGCCTTGAACGAAGCTCAGACCTTTCTGGAGGCCTTCGTGCCTTATCATCTTGGAAAAGAACCGCGCAGTTTGAAATTTCTGCGACAGATCCGCCCCCGTGCGACCGCCGCATGACGGATGGGAGCAGGGCGATTGGCGTTGGATAGCCGCATGGATGAAAAGATAGGCGCGATTGTCAGCACGCATCAAGTGAGCGCTTCGGCGCCCTGCCGGGTCGATCTGGGCGGAACGCTCGATCTGGCGGTTTTTTATCTGCCCTTGCAGGCTGACATCCCGGCGACCTTCAATATGGCCCTCGATCTTCAAACCACGGTGACCCTGGAGGCGCATACCGGCCTGGATGTAAGCATTTCCTCCCGGGGATTTGAGCCGGCGGCGTACAAGGCTGCCCAGGCGCCTTTTGATCATCCCATGGGGCTGTTCTTTGCGGTCGCCGCCCATTACAACCTGCAGGGGCTGCGTATTCATATCGATAGCGCCTCCCCTCCGCGCAGTGCTCTGGGCGGGTCGTCCGTTGCCGCCGTGGCGTTGATCGGGGCTTTGGAGGAGTGCCGGCGGCTGTCGGGTGAAAAACCGCTTTCACGGGATCAGATTGTACGGCGGGCCCATATGCTGGAAGAAAGCGCTGCCGGTAGGCCGTGCGGTATGCAGGATCAACTGGCGGCCGTTTTCGGGGGCGTCAACACTTGGTACTGGGAGGTTCACGACGATGGTCTGGGCGTGCGCCGGCAGCCGCTGGCCGGCAACCACGCGAAGCCGTCGCTGGGGGATCACTTCATCGTGGCCTACGCCGGCCGTCCGCATGCCTCCCACGACGTCAATGGTTGCTGGATCGAACGTTTTAGGGCCGGTCGTGACCGTGAACATTGGCGGCGGATTGCGGCTTGCGTGCGGCAGTTCAGCCAGGCTTTAGACCAGGGTGACTGGTCGCAGGCAGCCGAGGCCATGAACACCGAGACCGACCTGCGCCGTGAAATGACCCCGGATGTGCTCGATTCCCTGGGGGCGGCCCTGGTGGAAACCGCCCGTGGCGAAGGCTGCGGGGGGCGTTTTACCGGTGCCGGCGGCGGCGGCTGCATCTGGGCGGTGGGGGGCAAAGAAGCCATCCGCCGCCTCCGACCCCAGTGGCAGGCGCTTCTGGGGCCTGAGCCGGAAGCCATGCTATTGGATGCCCGACCGAGTATGAACGGGCTGCAGATTCATAGTGCCACCCGGTGAGCAAGTTCTGTGGCCGCTTGATGCCCTCCGATCAGGGTGCGGTGAGCATACCGAAGATTTGCAGAGTGCTCGATTGATAACAATCACACGTACGAACGAGGAGTCCCTATGTATTTTCAAGATGTCATCATGAAACTGGAACGCTTTTGGGCCCAGAAGGGCTGTGTGGTGGCCCAGCCCTACGATATGGAGGTCGGTGCGGGCACCTTTCACCCCACCACGCTGCTGCGGGCACTGGGACCGGAACCCTGGAACGTGGCCTACGTGCAACCGTCGCGCCGCCCCACCGACGGACGTTACGGCGAAAACCCCAATCGTCTGCAACACTACTACCAATACCAGGTCATTTTAAAACCCTCGCCCCAGGAAGTTCAGCAACTCTATTTGCAGAGTATGAAAGTTCTCGGTATCGATCCCCTCGAGCACGATATCCGCTTTGTCGAGGACGACTGGGAATCCCCTACGCTGGGGGCGGCCGGTCTGGGCTGGGAAGTCTGGCTCGACGGCATGGAGATAACCCAGTTTACCTATTTCCAGCTTTGCGGCAGCATCGAACTGGCGCCTATTTCGGTTGAGTTGACCTATGGGCTCGAGCGGATTGCCATGTACCTCCAGGGGGTCGACAACGTATACGACCTCATGTGGAATGCAACGGTGAAATACGGCGATATGCACCACCAGCAGGAAGTTGAACAGTCGACCTACAACTTCGAGAAGGCCGATGTCGACATGCTCTTTGGATTCTTCAGCCAGTATGAGGCCGAATCCCAGAGAATGATTGATGCCGGACTTGTACTGCCGGCCTATGAATACTGCTTGAAGTGCTCCCATACCTTCAACCTGCTGGACGCCCGCGGCGCGATCAGTGTCACCGAGCGGACCGGCTATATCGGCCGCATCCGCAACCTGGCCCGCCAGTGCGCCGAGGGCTATGTGCAGCAGCGTGAGGCCATGGGTTATCCCTTGCTGGAGCGCGGCATTCCCAGGCTCTAAACCCGGCGGTGAATGATTCGAGATTCCGGAACCGAATGGAAAATCTGAAGGAGAACGAGGTAAAGCGAATGGAAAAACTTTTACTGGAAATCGGCGCCGAAGAGATTCCCGCCGGCTATATTGCCCCCGCGCTGGCGGCCATGAAAACAATGCTTAGCCAGAAGCTGGCGTATGCCCGCGTCGACCATGGCGAAATCCGCACCTTCGGCACACCGCGGCGACTGGCCGTTGAGATTGCAGACGTGGCGATCAAACAGCGCTCGGAAACCACCGAGGAGCTAGGGCCGCCGGTGAAGGTCGCCTACGATGCGGCCGGTGAACCGACGATGGCGGCCCGTAAATTTGCCGAAAAGCTGGGGCTGCCCGTCAGCCGCCTGAAAAAGACCCGGACGGAGAAGGGCGAATACGTCTGTGCCCGGGTAACGGCGCGGGGCGTAGCCACGGCCACCGTTCTCAAAACCATACTGCCGGAAGTGGTGCTGGCGGTGCCTTTCCCCAAATCCATGCGCTGGTCCGATTTGACGATCGTCTTCGCACGGCCGATCCACACCATCGTGGCCCTGCTGGGATCGAAGGTGATCACCTTCATGGTGGGCAACATCAAAAGCGGCCGCTATACCCGGGGCCACTATTTCATGGCCCCCGGCAAGGTCAAGCTCGATCGTGCCGATCAGTATGTCGACATTTTGCGGGAGCATCAGGTGATCGCCGATATCGTGGAGCGGCGCCGCATGGTCACCGAGGAAGTCGGGCGCGCCGCCCAGGCCGCCGGCGGCGAAGTGCTGCAAGATCCTGAACTGATCGACATCGTCACCAATCTGGTGGAATACCCTATCGCGACCACCGGCCGCTTCGAAAAGGAATTCCTGGAAGTCCCCCGAGAAGTTTTGATTACGGCCATGCGCGAGCACCAGAAGTACTTCGCCGTCGTCGACTCTCAGGGCCACCTGATGCCGGCCTTCATTGCCGTGAACAACACCCGCACCCGCGATCTCGACCTTGTGGCCACCGGCCACGAGCGTGTGCTGCGAGCGCGTTTGAGCGATGCTCAGTTTTTCTACCGTGCGGATTTGAAGGTGCCCACCGACGAGCGTGTGGAGAAGTTAAGCCGGGTTCTTTTTCAGGCCGAGCTCGGTTCGATGCACGCCAAGGTCGAACGCATCGAACGCAATGCGGTCTACCTGGCCGAGACCGCCGGCGGTGACCGCGATCTGGTGGAGCAGGTGCGCCGTGCGGCGCGTCTGTGCAAATCCGACCTGGTGAGCCAGGTGGTGGGTGAATTCCCCAAACTTCAGGGCGTGATGGGGCGCGTGTATGCCGCCGTGACCAACGAGCCGGGGGATATACCCGCCGCGATCGAAGAACACTACCGCCCCACCCGCTCCGGCGGCGCGCTGCCGGCGACACGCGCGGGGG
>CAJHYH010000149.1_pt1 | contig 12761 bp, 12 predicted proteins | sample 9198661 | NCBI WGS metagenome assembly CAJHYH01 (sample SAMEA7708356, study PRJEB35096) | sediment metagenome | biome: marine neritic benthic zone biome [ENVO:01000025]; feature: sediment [ENVO:00002007]; material: shallow marine sediment [ENVO:03000034] sea grass bed [ENVO_01000059] ... | reverse complement strand
GGGCATCATCGACGTGCTGATCCCCATCTGCAAAGGCTACATCACCGACAGGGCCTTCGAAGTCTGCAGCACGGGGATGCAGGTCTACAGCTGTTCCTGGGGGTATTCCTTGATATACCCGTAGCCGCCGTAGACCTGCATCCCCGTGCTGCAGACTTCGAAGGCCCTGTCGGTGATGTAGCCTTTGCAGATGGGGATCAGCACGTCGATGATGCCCTGCCATTTGGCTTTTTCAGCTTCGTCTTCGGCCAGTTCCTTCTGATCCTCGCAAAAACCGGCATAGTAGAGCAGGCTGCGCATGCCTTCGACATAGGCTTTCATCTGCAGCAGCATGCGGCGCACATCGGGATGCTGGATGATGGAAACGGCCGGGGCGGTTTTATCGAACACCTGGAGCAGGTTCTTGCCCTGCACCCGCTGCCGGGCGTAGTTGAGGGCATTGATGTAGGAAGCGCTGGCGCAGCAGAATCCCTGCATGCCGACGAGCAGGCGGGCGGCGTTCATCATCAGGAACATGGCGCGCATGCCCTTGTTTTCCTCGCCCAGGAGCGTCCCGCGGCAGTTGCCCTTGGAGCCCATCGCCATGGAACAGGTGGCATTGCCGTGGATGCCCATCTTTTCTTCGATACCGGTACAGACGATGTCGTTGGGCTCCCCTAAACTGCCGTCATCGTTGACCCAGACCTTGGGAACCAGGAAAAGCGAGATGCCTTTGGTGCCCTCGGGAGCGCCCTCAATCCGGGCCAGAACCGGATGGATGACATTGTCCACGAGGTCATGGTCGCCACCGGAAATAAAGATTTTGTTGCCGGTAATCGAATAGGTCCCGTCCTCGTTCTTGACCGCCGTCGTGGTCAGCGCCCCCACGTCGGAACCGGCTTCAGGTTCGGTCAGGAGCATGGTCCCGCCCCATTCGCCGGTGTACATCTTCTTCAGATACAGTTCTTTCTGCTTGTCGGTGCCGAAGGTTTCCACCAGCTTGCCCGCCCCGTGGGTCAGCCCCGGATACATCATCAGCGCAAAATTGGCACCGTTGAAATAATCGCTGGCCGCGAGGGATACCGTCAGCGGCATGCCCTGACCGCCCCATTCGGGGTCCTCGGTCATGGCCAGCCATTCGCCTTCGACGAAAAGCTCGTAGGCCCGTTTGAACTCGTCCGGCGTGGTGATGGTGCCGTTTTCCAGCTTCACGCCCTGGGTGTCCCCGGCAACCTGGGTGGGCATGAATTCCTTGATCGCCAGGTTGCGCGCTTCGCCCACAATCAGGTCGATGGTCTTCTTGTTGAACTCGGCGAATTTTTCGTGGGCGCTGAGTTTCTCGACTTCGAGTTGCTCGTGGAGTACGAAATCGACATCCCTGCGATCTGCGATCTGCTGTGCCATTGTTCCTGTCCTCTCGTTTGCGAATACCTGCGGGCAATGCCTGCCGTTTGTTTGCGGGTGTTAGTCGTTAGGGGTACCGATGCCCTGAATGAACAGATCCACCAGGGGATCGGCCATCGAAGCCAGGTCGTATTGACCGTCGGAATGCAGCCAGGTGTTGATCACCTCGTCCACGCCGCCGATAATATAGCGCTTGACCAGCCCCACATAGAGATCTTTGCGGATAAGCCCCTCCTGCTGTCCCTGCTCAACGATTTCCGAAATCAGGTCCAGGTACAGCTTGGACATTTCACGAATCTGCTCTTCGGCCTGGCGACGGGTGCGATGGGTCTCGGCCTGATACAGGATGGCCATGTAGCGGTCCTTCTGAAATTCGTCTAGGTGCCGCCTTACCAGGTTGCGCAGTTTGTCCACCGCATTGACCGCCCGGTCGACCTCCTCCCTGAAGAGGGCGAAGACCTGGCGGGTTTTGAAATTAAAGAAATGAACGAGAATATCGTCTTTGTTTTTGAAATACAGATAGATCGTGCCATCGGCCACCCCGGCTTCACGGGCGATCTGCGAAATTGTGGATTCGTGAAAACCGAATTTCGCAAACACCGTGACCGCCGCTTCGAGGATACGCCGGTACTTGTCATTTTTGCCTTTGGTACTGATGGTGACCCCCTGTTGATAAATCAGGATACAATATGAATGAATACTCATTCATTTATCAGGTCATTTTTGCCCTTGTCAAGTTTAATTTCATCTTTTTGCATTTCGCGCCATTCGATGGTCGAACGCTTAATGATCGAGCCTGCTTTCATTCGCGAGCGTTTCGGCCGCCCTTGTGCGCTTGGCCTGGAACCGGCCAACGGTTGATGAACAAATGTTCACTATTGCAGGGCCGCTGGGCATCCTGCACTGGCAGGGCCGCAATGGTGACCCTGACGCCCCTTGCCACCGCCTGGAGCCGGCTGCCGCCCACCTTCTGATCAGCGCGCATGAACACGCATCAATCCAGGCGGCCAGTTGCAGAGTAGAGTTGCAATTTGGGCCCAAGTTTGAGACTAAATGGTGTCACTTTTCATCGTAGAGACCATCGTTTCGACCCGGTGCCCGGTCACCCTTGGATCGTCGTGCGGGGTCTTCAGACCGATCCGCGCCAGTGGATCGACCGCCACCTGTCAACCGACAAACGAAGGGTGACCCTAAATGATCATTCTAGACAGCGAAAAATCCTCTCTGGTCAGTCTGGAAGAACGCCTGCGCCACTCCAATGCCTTTTTGAAAAATCTGATCCTGAGTTCCGTGGATGCGGTCATGGCCGCCGACCGCAAAGGCAAGATCCTGATTTTCAACGATGCGGCCTCTGAAATAACCGGCTATGCCGTCGACGAGGCCTTGCAGGCTTTGAATATCAGGGATGTCTATCCCAAAAACGTTGCCTATGAGGTCATGCGCAAATTACGCAGCGAGGAGGATGGCAGCCGGGGCAAGCTGCGCTCCTGCCAGGTGGACCTGCAGCGCAAGGACGGCGACATCATCCCCATCAGCCTCAACGCATCGATCGTCTATGAAAACGGGGATGAAGTCGCCACCGTCGGTTTTTTCCACGACCTGCGCCAGAGTCTTGAAATCCAGAAAGAACTCGAACAGATCCAAATCCAGTTGTTGCAGGCCGAAAAAATGGCCTCGCTGGGAAAGTTGGCCGCCGGCGTGGCTCACCAGATCAACAACCCCCTGGGGGGCATCATTCTGTTTGCCGGCCTGATGCTGGAGGAATACGATCTGGAAGAGGCCGCCCGGGATGACCTGAACCGGATTCTGCGCGATGCGGAGCGCTGCAAGGACACCGTCAAGGAACTGCTGGAATTCGCCCGCCAGACCCGGCATGAATTGCGCCCCCTGGATATCAACGAGGCCCTCGTGCGCACCCTTTTCCTGCTCGAAAACCAGACGCTGTTCCAGAATATTGAAATCGTGCGCCAGTTGGACGATGGTATTCCACCGGTCTACGGTGACATCCAGCAGCTCAATCACCTGTTCATGAATATCGTGCTGAATGCCGCCCAGGCCATGGAGGGCAGCGGCAAACTGACCGTCAGCACCAAACGCGGCGCCAACGACGACCGGGCGCATATTGCCATTGCCGATACGGGCCCCGGCATCCCGCAGGATGTCATGCCGCATATCTTCGAGCCGTTTTTCACCACCAAGGAGGAAGGCAAAGGCACCGGTATCGGCCTGAGCCTTGTTTACGGGATTGTCGAAAACCACGGCGGCGCGATCCGGGCCGTCAACCGGGAACCTGCCGGGACCTGCTTTTTCATCGAACTGCCGCTCAGCACGCCGGAAGACGAGGAGGAAGATCTTGAAAGCTGACACCGACACCATCAAAGTCCTGGTCATCGACGATGAAACCGGCATCCGCGAGGGATCCACGCGTATTCTCAGCCGCATGGAATGCAAAGTCTCCGGGGCCGCCAACGGTGAGGAAGGCTTGGGATTGCTTGCCAAAAAGAAAATCCACATCGTGCTGCTGGACCTGAAAATGCCCGGCATCGACGGTATGGAAGTCCTGCGCCGCATTCAGTCCGACCACCCCGATATCCTGGTGATCGTGATCACCGGGTTTGCCACCGTGGAAACGGCCATCGAGGCCATGAAGCAGGGCGCCTACGATTTCATTCCCAAGCCGTTTGAACCCGATCAGCTGCGCATCGTCGTCAACCGTGCCAAGGACAAGATCATGCTGCAGGCGGAAGCCGCCAAGCTGGCCCGGGACCGGCGCCGCACCCTGGCCGACCTGGATATGGAGAAAAGCCGCATCCGCACCATCATCGAATCGCTTCCCAGCGGTCTGGTGGTCACCAATACCGAGGGCAATATCGTTTTGGTCAACCCGGCTTTCTGCCACCAGATCGGCCTGCAGCCGGGCACCTGTATCGGCGGCCATTTTTCAGATTACATTATGGATGAAAACCTGGGTCAGCTGGTCAAAGATATCTCCAGAGGCCGCTATGTGGACTTCGAAGAAATCCCCACCTATGAATTCATCCTGGCCGAGGACAAATATTTTCTGGCCCGCGGACGACCGGTGCTGGGGGAGCGCCGCGAGTGCCTGGGGGCCATGGTCACTTTCCAGGACATCTCGGGCATGAAGGTGCTCGACCGGCTCAAGAGCGAATTTGTCGCCAAGGTGACCCACGAGTTGCGCTCCCCCCTGTCCACCATCCACGAGCAGCTGGCCATGGTGCTGCGGGAAATGGCCGTCGAGGAGGCCGGCACCGACCAGCACCTGATCAGCCGCGCCAAGGAAAAGACCCAAGGGCTAATTTCGACCATCGGCGACCTGCTCGACCTGTCGCGCATCGAAGCCGGCAATGTCTGCCAGGAGCGGCGCGAATTCCGGCTGGAGGAACTGGTCACGAGCGTGGTCGATTTCATGAAGGCCCGGGCCGAAGTCAAAAAACAAGTGCTGACCCTGGCGATGCCCACGGAGCCGCTGCCCACCTTCACCTCGGACCCCCTGGCCCTGGAGAGCATTATCGGCAACCTGGTCGCCAATGCCATTAACTACACCCAGGAGGAGGGCTCCATCGCCGTATCGGTCGAGAAGGTCGGTGACAATGTACGCATCGATGTACAGGACAACGGATTCGGCATCGAGCCCAAATACCTCGGTAAGATTTTCGATCGTTTCTATCGCGTCAAAAACGAAAAGACACGCTTCATAACGGGTACCGGACTGGGGCTGCCGATCGTCAAGGGGCTGGTGGACTCGCTGGAGGGATCCCTTTCGGTGGAGAGCGAGCCCGGCAAGGGGTCGACCTTTACGGTCCTCCTGCCGGTGCCGCACTGAAACGGCGGCCGCCCGCCGATGCAATCCGCCTGCGCCGTCTAGGCCGCACACCCCACCTGCGTCTCGGCGCCAACACGCCAAATTCACGGCTTGCTAACATGCGCGCAAAGGTTCCGAGACAAGTACCTGAGGTAAAATAAGGAATGACCGACCGACCGGGCCTCGTTTCTATCAGCGTCGATGAATTGCATGGTGTCTGCCATCGGGATTTTGACCTCAAAAGCCATTGGAGACGTATTGGCCGCGAAATCCAAACCGCGACGCCTTTCTATGCGCTCAAAACCTGGCGGCGGGTATTTAGGCTGTCATTAGATCACGATGGCGTAATTTACGTTAAAGATATCGACGAAACGCAGCATGAAAAAAAAAGTTGGCTGCCGCTGTGGGCTTCGAATGAAGCCCAACGCTAGTGTAAATACTACGAGGTCGTCCGTCGTCTGGGTGTAAATACGGCCCGCCTTGTGTTCGCGCTTGGCGAGCGGGATAGATGGGGTTGGAAGCGCAGCCTGGTCGCGACAGAGGCGCTAACGGGTTTTGCACCTCTGCCGGAGTACTTCGAGCGCAGGCGCAGGGACACGCACAAGGTGTTAAACGGCGTATGTGCACTAGCCCGCAAACTGCACGACCAAGGTTATTACTTCTCGCTTGATGGGCACAATATCTTTATCCGGGAACCCTTCAGCGGCAGAGACGATGACATTGCGCTTATCGATCTCGATCAGATGTACCGTTCCTGGGGCGGACAATTGCCGACGCGGAGACGGAAGCGGGCGTTAAGAAGATTTGCCCGGACCGTCAGCGGGACGCCCGGACTGACCGAGGTCGATTTTGCCGCTTTTCAGGAATCGTATTATATGGCCGCGCGGAAATAGATTTCGCCCGCGTTTCTTCACGTGTACGATGACGTGCCCGTGGACCATCTTGGGACCCTCGGGTGGGTCGATTCGTTAAGGCCGCGGGGGGCCGGGCACCAGGCACAACGGAATCTCCTCCCGCAGAGCGGGTGAAATCGGGTAGCCCCCCGGAGGGGCTTGATTAATCTGTTGGGCTTGCGTTTTTCCCCTTTGTCCCGCGCCGAGCATCGACACGGCGGGCGGGGAAAGCGCGCGGGCTTGTCTGAGCGCAGCGAGTTCCCGCGCGCGCCGCACGACGCGGCGACGCGCAGGATACGCGGGACACGGGCGTCTTCTTTTGGTTCGTTTTCTTCCACGTGGAAGAAAATGAACAAACCTGAAAAAAACTTGCCCCGGAGCGGTTAAACTTCACCGGGTCCTCCACCCGAGATGGAGGGTTTAGATCAAAACAAACAAAATCCTCAGGCGCGATTCCGATCGGGTCAAAACAGGCCGGCAGATGGCGCTCTAATACGGACAGCAAACGTTACATGGATCGACGTGAAGTCAAATATCACCTGGCAGGCTGGATCCTTTTTATCCTCTGCGCCTGCTTTTTCATCGCTTCCAGTTTCAAAAACCAGGATACGCTGGCTTTGATTGGCAGTATTATTTTTCTCCTGGCCTGCCTGATTTTTATTGTTCCGCTCATCTGGCCGGAAAAGAATGCGGAAGACGAAAGTCGGAAGGATAACGGCTTATAAACCGTATGGCGTGCATCGATCGAAACGCCTCGCGCGCTGCGGTTCGTTCCGCTTTATGGGGTTTGCCCTTTATTGCCGAAGTAAAATTTCAGCTGACAACATCCAGCGTGTTCAGAAACTCGTTGGGTTCCACCTGAACGCCGGTCCACAGGGCGAAGGTACGGCGTGCCTGGTAGGCCAGAGGGCGCAGACCGTCCATGAAGCGCACTCCGCTGGCCGCGGCTACCTGTTCCCAGATGTTGATTTCACGCCCGTAGTTGAGATCGAGCAGGAGATCGCAGCCTTCCAGTTTCAAATCGGCCACCAGAGCGGCAAATTCGGGGGATTCGTCCTCGGCTGAAACCGAAGTGGCATTGATGATCAGGTCCACGTCAACCGGCCCTGCACTGACGTCCTCAAAAGTGATGGCTTCGCCCCCCAGACGATCGGCCATTTCGATGGCGCGGATTTCATTGCGGGCGGCGATGTAGACCGCTTCGGCCCTGAGCCAGTTAAGGATGAAGACCACTGCCCGGGCGGCGCCACCGGAGCCAAACACGAGGGCCCGCTTGCCCGGCACCTCCCAGCCGACCTCCTCAAGGGTATCCATGAATCCGATGGCGTTGGTATTGTAGCCCTTAAGGGTTTCGCCCTCCCAGGCGATCGTGTTGACCGCCCCGATGATCTTGGCGCCTTCGGAGAGAATGTCGATGTGGGGGATCACGTTTTCTTTGTGCGGCACGGTGATGTTGGCGCCGGCGATGTTGAGGGCCCGGATGCTGGCCACCGCCTCACCGATTTGTTCGGGCCGGCTCATGAAAGGCACATAGACGCCCCGCAGTCCCACTTGCTGGAAGACCGCCGTGAACATCTCCGGTGACTTGGAATTGAAGACCCGCTCGTCGCCGAAAATGCAATAGACCTTTTTTTGAATCTCGAAGGCGGCTTTCGGATTCTGAAAGTTTTGCCCCTCGTCAACCATCAAGCCCCCGCAACCTGCATGCCTGGCGGATCTACGCGTGCGTTATTGTTGGCGAACCGTGTCAAGTGCTCCGGCTGCGATGCCCGATTTAATGCGCCTGGCCGGTGCGTCCCATCCTTGCCGGTAAAGGTCCGAATGGGCGGCACCGCCCTGCAGGACCTAGAGGGGAGATGCCACCGACGCGCCCCAGATACGTTCAAGCGATATTGAGCAGACTTTTGAGGCTGTCCGTAATTTCTTCGGCCGAAGCCGGTTTGGGAAGATAGTCGTCCGCCTCCATGCTCATGCCGTCGAAGTGACTGTAACGTGTCGAGGTCACATGGTCGGCCACGGCCGTGAGCATCAGGATGGCAATATCGGCGAAACGATCGTCTTTTTTCATTTCGGAGCAGACTTCGTAGCCGTCCATTTCCGGCATCATGACATCGAGAACCACGGCATCAGGGGGGTTCTGCCTGATCTTCTCGAGCCCCTCCACACCGTTGTAGGCCACATCGACATCGAAACCTTCTTTCTGGAGGTTCCCCTGTACCAGCAACGCAAAATCAGGTTCGTCGTCCACCACCAGAACGCGTTTTTTGTCCGTCATCGCTGACCTCCTTATCTAAGAGATGGCCGCCGGCGCGGCTGCCGCCGGTGGGCGCCCCGGGACTGACAGTCCTCCCGGAGTCAGTAATTCCGCCAGTCGTTCCTCCCCGCCAAGGGTGGAAATCTGGACACCACAGAAGCCTTCCTCCTCGAAGGTGCCAATGATCTCCCGGGCGATTCGCAGCGTTTCACGGGCCTTGTCCTTGGCACCCTTAAGGCGGTTCAGTAGGGTTCGCGGAATATTCACGTGCTTGAGATTGCGGTCGATGTAGCGGGCCATACCCAGTGATTTGATCAGGAGCACGGTGGGGACGATCTTGTACTTGCGGTGATCGACGCGCTGCAGAAATCCGGTAATCCTGTCCAGTTCGAACACGGGCGGGGTGATGAAAAACCGTGCGCCCGCATCGAAGCGGCGTTTCATCTTTTCGATTTCGAGTTCCAGGGCCTGCCCCTGAAGACATGGGTTCACGGTCGAGCCCATCAGAAATTGCGGATAGCCGCTCAGATCCAATCCGGCCATGTCTTTACCGCTCTGCAGCCCGCTGATGGCATACAACAGATCGAGATGGTCCAGATCGTGAACGGCACGCGCTTGGCGGTGATCGCCGAAAGTGGGATCCTCCCCCGAGATGGCCACGACATTGGTAATCCCGCAAGCATTGGCCCCCAGCAGATCGCCCTGCAGTGCGAGCCGGTTGCGGTCCCGCGAGCAGACCTGCAGCACTGTCTCCAGACCGCGGGTTTGCAGGAGCATGGCGCCGCACAGGGCACTCATGCGCATGATGGCATTGTACATGTCGGTGACGACAAAGGCGTCGACCGCCGCCTTCGCCTTCTGGGCGTTGTCGAGCATGAGGGAAACATCGGTTCCCTTGGGTGGAATCAGTTCCGCCAGGACTGCAAATTCACCCCCGTCGAATTTGCATTTGAGATGCATCCCTATCCCTCCGTCAAAAGTTCGGCCCGCGCATGGACGGGCGGCCGGTAGCGTCCGGTTAGGGACTAAAGCAAGTCTCGGGCCAGATGGCCTCCAATTCAAAACGTTCAATTTAGCTATAAATATCAGTATCTTTCTATTTTCCCCGTTAACGGAACCCCAATATGCCACCAAGATAAAGGCCCCAATCCACCTACCATTTTGGAACACTTTGCTTTACTTTTCATTTAATATCAGCTATTTAATTCGCCGGTCCCATTTTGGCATAGTCCATTTTGGCATTATCTTCACATTGTGCCCCTGCTGTGGCCGGCGGGATGCATACCGCCGGAGCGGAACTGACCCTATCGGATGAACCGGGAAGACCGATGACCAACCGTATCCTCATTGTGGACGACGACCGCGACTACCTCGAAATACTGATGCTCAAGCTCAAGAAAGCGGGCTACGTAAACAATCTCTGCCTGAATCACCCCCTTGAGGCCTCCGCCCAGTTCGACGCCAACGCAACCTTCGATATTGCCCTGATCGACGTCACCATGCCTGAAATGGACGGCATGGAGTTGCTGGAGATCATCAAGAACACGAGCCCCAACACGGAATGCATCATGATCACGGCGGTCAACGATGCCCGCATCTCCGTAAAATGCCTGAAAAAAGGGGCCTACGATTACCTGGTCAAACCGGTGCGCGAGGAGGAACTGCTCAAGACCATCGAGAGAGCCCTGGAACGCAAACGTCTCCTGGACATATTGGACATGGACAAGCGGGATGTCCTGCCCGAGGTTCAAAACAAGGACGCCTTCAGCCCGATCATCACCCGCTCCCGTAAGATGATCCGCATTTTAAAGGAGGCTGAACTGCATGCCGCCAGTCATTTTCCCGTTCTTATCACCGGTGAAAGCGGAACCGGCAAGGAACTGCTGGCCCGGGCGGTTCATGCGGCCAGCCCAAGAGCCGGCAAACCGTTTACACCGGTCAATATGGCCGCCTTGAACAGCAATCTCTTCGACGCCGAGTTTTTCGGTCACACACGGGGCGCCTTCACCGGCGCCGAGTACGAACGCACCGGCTACCTCGAGCAGACCAACGGCGGCTCGCTCTTTCTCGATGAAATCGGTATCCTGCCGCTGGAACTGCAGGGCAAGCTCCTGCGGGTTCTGCAAAATGGGGAATACATGAAGCTGGGCACGTCGCTGCCGCGCCAGACCGACGTGCGCATCATCGCTGCCACCAACGAAGACCTGGACCGCCTGATCCGCAAACGCCATTTCCGCAAGGATCTCTATTACCGCATTCGCGGCGCCTGGTTGCACCTGCCGCCCCTGCGCGAGCGGCGGGAAGACATTCCGGTGCTGATTGCCGCCCTGCTGGGAAGCACCAACGGGGGTGCCTCCCGCGATGCCATCAAGGAAGAAGCCCTGGACGTGCTGATGGGGTATGACTATCCCGGCAACATCCGCGAATTGGAATCCATCATCAATTCGGCGGCCAGCCTGGCCCAGGGACAGCCCCTCACCGTCAAACATCTGCACCCCAAGCTTCAACCCCGAAAAGGCCTTGCCCCCCGGGAGTGTCAGATGCCCCCCACCGAGGCCACGACCCTGGCGGAAGCGGAAAAATGCCACATCCTCCAGGTGTATGCGCTGACCAGCCAGAACAAGACCCAGTCGGCCAAGATCCTGGGCATCGGCCTGAACACCCTGCGCCGCAAGCTCAAGGCCTATGGTGTGGGCAACGATGACAACTGATCCCGGTCGGGGGCTTGAATTCGCCGCCCGGTTCTGATTTAAGTGCCCATTGCCCTGCGCCAGGCGGAAATGGCGTGCGGATCTGTCGAAATGCAACGTATTGATGCGCAATCCGTCTGCGTTCATCGGCGTCGGGATCGGTATCGGAATCGATATTTTTCGATGCCGGCCATCTTTCGAAACCCGATGCCGACACCGATCCCGATAAACAGAACCGAAAACAGGCGGTATCGCTTAAGACGTCCATCGCAACCATTTTTCGGAAACGACCATGAAAGACAAACGCGGCCTCTACTACCATCCCTATCCCCAGAACACCAAGACCCGCATGTACGTCCGCCGGCAGACAGACGACATCTACTTCCGCCTTTGGAACGCCGACGACCCCGATCTGTGGAAGGAACACGAATGGGTGCCTTACGGCGCAATCCGCAAGGCGACCGCCATGTACAAGCAAGGCGGCGACTTCGATCCCTCCCAGGCCTACGACATCAACGTGGCCCGCGCCCTGCTGGAAGAAGAGGGGCTTTAGGCCACCGCTCCCGCTAGCGGCCTACCGCCATGGCAGCCGTCCAGATCAAACTCACCAATCGTCTGTATGTGCGCTCGGCGCCGGAAGATTTGATCGCAAGCCTCATCGACACCCTGACCCTGCCCAACCCCAAATGGCTCGAAAACGAGCGTATGGGGCGCTGGAACCGACGGACTCCCAAAGAGCTGCGCTATTACCGCAAGATACGGGGCGGCGGTCTGCGTATCCCACGGGGTTTCGTGGGCCAGTTGATCCGGCGCCTGCGCAAGGAGGGAATCGCTTACGAACTGATCGACAAGCGCCGCGAGCTTCCTGCCGTGGCGTGGCCGTTCAAAGGCCGGCTGCGGCCTTTCCAGGAAAAAGCCGTCCACGATCTGGTCCGCAAGGAATTCGGGACCCTGAGCGCCCCCACTGGCAGCGGCAAGACCGTGATGGGCCTGCAACTGATCGCCGCTCGCCGGCAACCCACCCTGATCGTGGTCCATACCAAAGATTTGGCGTATCAATGGGTCGAGCGGGTCGAGCAGTTTCTGGGCATGCCTACAGACGAAATCGGCTGGATTGGCGGGGGGAAGCGTCGGCCGGGAGAACGCATCACCGTCGCCCTGGTCCAGAGCCTCTACAAATGCGCGTCCGAAATCGCCCCGACCATCGGGCACCTGGTGGTGGACGAATGCCACCGCACCCCCAGTCGAACCTTTACCGATGCGGTCACGGCCTTTGACGCCCGCTACATGCTGGGCCTTTCGGCCACCCCCTGGCGGCGTGACAAGCTCTCCAAGCTCATTTTCTGGCACCTGGGGGACGTGCAGCACGAGATCAAACCGGAAGGGCTGGTGGCCAGCGGTGACGTCCTCAAAGCCGAAGTCATTCTGCGCGAAACCGAATTCAGGCCCTATTTCGACCCGGTCAGCGAATATTCCCGCATGCTCAGCGAATTGGCAGCGGACAAGGCACGCAATATCCAGATCGTCGACGATGTGGCCGCCGCCAGCCGGGAAGCGGCCGGCGTCTGCCTGGTGCTCTCGGACCGTAAGGCCCACTGCGAAAATTTGCGGGCTCTGCTCAAGCTGCGCCACGGCATCACGTCCGGGGTGCTCATGGGCGACCTGCCCACGACCAAACGCCGGGCCCTGGCCGAGGCCATGCAGACCGGGAAAGTGCG
>CAJHYH010000027.1_pt1 | contig 12835 bp, 7 predicted proteins | sample 9198661 | NCBI WGS metagenome assembly CAJHYH01 (sample SAMEA7708356, study PRJEB35096) | sediment metagenome | biome: marine neritic benthic zone biome [ENVO:01000025]; feature: sediment [ENVO:00002007]; material: shallow marine sediment [ENVO:03000034] sea grass bed [ENVO_01000059] ... | reverse complement strand
TGCTCCATCAGCTGTTCGAACCTTTTTTTCGTCCTGAAACTTCACGCACCCGGGATACCGGCGGCGTCGGTCTCGGCCTGGCGATCGTGAAAACCTGCATTGAAACCTGCAAGGGAACGGTCGCGGCTGTCAATCTCCAACCCAAAGGGTTTGCGGTAAAAATCACTTTAGGCGCATAGTATAATAATGGCCTGGGGGCATGTGCCCGGACCTTTATTGGGGCCGGATACCGGGGGTTGCATCCCCGCCAGAAACGGACAAGCCCTCCAGAGGCGGGCGAGCCCTCCGCCCCGACCAATCATATCAATAGGTAGGATCTCCTTTCTAGCTGGACCCCCAATAATAAGGGCACGTACCTTGCGGAAACCAGTTCAAGGTAATAATATTTCTCATTAAGCTTTATCCATTTTATATCGTTGCGCAATTCGGCCAGTCACAATTTAACCCCGACCTCTTTGATGCTAATGGCCGATTTTAAGAATGGTTTTAACTTGTAAAGGGGGTAGGCGCTCAGCCCCCATCGTCTCTACCCTTCTCTCCTCGCCAGAGGGATATTCGCATGCCCGTATCCACTGAAAAAAGGGCTTCTCCCCGCATTCGTCAGAGAACGAATCTCACCATCGCCTCGAGCGAGCACCAAAACCATCAACGGGCCCAGATGCATAACTACAGCCGGGACGGGCTGTTTTTTGTGAGCTCGGAGGATTACCAGCCCGGTGACCAGTTGCGCGTCTACATGGACAATTTTGATCCGGGGGCACAGGGTCCAGCGGCCTTCCGATCATACCTGGTGGAGGTTAAAAATTGCCGTAGGCTGGAAAACGATGAGGGCGATCATTTTGGGGTCGGTGTTTGTTACCTGTACAAATCAAAGGAGGATCTTCCGCATCTGACCCCGGCCCGCCGCCTCGAAGTTTCCCCTGATCGGCTGCGCCGAAGGGCGGAACAATTCCTGGCCGAACATGCGGATACAATCCCGGAAATAGCGGCCAGCGATTCCCGGCAAATATTGCATGATTTGCAGGTTCATCAGATTGAACTCGAAATGCAAAACGAGGAACTGCGTCGGGCGCAGAATGAAATTGAAACCGCCCTGGCAAAATATACCGACTTGTACGATTTTGCACCCGTCAGTTATTTTACAATTGATTCGAAGGGGCTGATCCAGAACGTGAACCTGACCGCCACAACCCTTCTGGGCGTTGACCGCCGGCACTTGATCGGCAAACCCTTCGGTGTTTTCGTGGCACCGGAAGACAAGGATGTATTCTGGGTGCACAGACAGTCGGTCATCGACACCCACATCCGCCAGTCAATTGAAATCAGGCTCAAGCATCACGATGGCAACCCGATTTTTGTAAGTCTGGAAAGCAGCCCGGTCCCCGCCACCCAGGCCGAGCATTTGCACGAAGGTATTCTTTCAGCGCTCATCGATATCACCGAACGCAAAAAAACCGAGGAGGAATGCAAGCGGCTGGAAGAATGTCTGGCGGAAGCTAAAAAAATGGAGGCCATTGGCACACTGGCCGGCGGTGTCGCCCATGATTTCAACAACCTCTTAATGGGTATCCAGGGCTATGTATCGCTAATGCGCGAAGATCTGGAAAACACCCCACCCTACGCCGGCTACCTGAAAAATGTCAATGAGATGATAACCAGTGCGGCGGCGTTGACGCGCCAATTGCTGGGATTTGCCCAGGGCGGCAAATATAATCCCCACCCCATCGATATCAACGTCCGTATTAAAAAGGGGGTGGAATTTTTTGAGCGCACGCGTAAAGACGTGCAAATCATAACCGACTTGCAGGATGACCTCTGGGCCGTGGAGGCCGATCAATCACAAATCGACCAGGTTCTGCTGAATCTATTCATAAACGCCAGCGACGCCATGCCCGATGGGGGACGTTTTGAAATCAGTACGGCCAATCTGGTTTTAAAGGATAACCCCACCCAACCCTTCCCATTGCCGCCAGGCAATTATATTCAGATAGCCGCCAGCGACACAGGCATTGGGATGGACGACAAAACCCGCAAAAGGATTTTTGAACCGTTTTACACCACCAAACAACTTGGGCGTGGAACAGGCCTGGGACTGGCTTCGGTCTATGGCATCATTCGCAATCATAAAGGGCATATTCAGGTCTTCAGCAAACTGCTCAAAGGGAGTACCTTCATCATCAACCTGCCGGCCAGCGCCGCCGATATAAAAATTACCCCCCGCATCCCCGCAGAGATGCTCACGGGAACCGAAACCGTACTGCTTGTGGACGATGAACCCATCGTTAGAGAGGTCGGCGCGACAATGTTAGAGCGCCTGGGCTATCATGTTTTGCTTGCCGAGAGCGGAAAAGAAGCGTTAAAATTATTTCGCCAGAACCAGGCTCAAATCGCTCTGGTCGTTTTGGACATGATCATGCCCGGAATGAATGGCCGTGAGACCTATGATCAATTGCGTATGCTGGACCCCGGGGTCAAGGTCTTGCTGGCCAGCGGCTACAGCCAGACAGAGGCGGCCGATGAAATCCTCCAACTCGGCGGCCGGGGCTTTATTCAAAAGCCGTATTCACTCAAGGAGTTCTCGCAGGTGCTGCGCCAAATCCTCGATACAAACTAAAGGCAAGGCGGCATGACAGATAAATCCTCCCGCACGGAAAGCCACCCATCGCAGATACAACTACTGGACATCCCCATTATCGCCATCGGCGCTTCGGCCGGCGGTCTGGAAGCCATCGAAGGGATGCTGGCCCATTTCCCGGCCGACATCAATGCGGCGATTGTCATCATACAGCACCTCGACCCCAGACATAAAAGCCTCATGGGAGAATTGCTGCGCCCCCGCACGCCGCTAAAGATCATTGCCATCGAAGACGGACTGACGCCGCAGCCCAATTGCATCTACATCAATCCCCCCAATCACCTCGTGGCCCTGTCCGGCCAGGCCTTCCACCTCATCACCATCGACAAATCGCAACACACCAGCATGCCCATCGATTTTTTCCTGCGACAACTGGCTGAAAATCTAAACGAAAAAGCCATCGCGATCATTCTTTCGGGCACGGGCACCGACGGGACCGCAGGGATAACGGCCGTGAAGGGTGCCGGCGGCATCGCCATTGTTCAGCAGCAGGATCAGGCGGCTTATTCAGGGATGCCGACAAGTGCCATTGGAACCGGTCTTGTGGACCTGGTGCTGCCGGTCGAGAAAATGGGTCCGGAACTGCTCAATTACCTGCACCATCCCTACATTAGCGTTAAAGCGAATGAGGATGCCGAGGGGGCCCCCGACGCCATCATCAGAAAGATTCTGCTTCAGATTCGCTCCATGACCGGTAATGATTTCAGCGGATACAAATTCAACACCATCCGCCGCCGGATCGAGCGCCGCATGGCGCTCCAGCAGATAAACCGCCCTGAAGATTATCTGCGGTTCGTCCAGAAGACCCCGGCTGAACTGCAGACACTTTTCAAGGATCTTTTGATTGGCGTCACGAGCTTTTTCCGGGACCGGGAGGCTTTCAACACGCTCCGTGACAAGGCCCTTGAACCGCTGTTGATAAATAAAGACCCTGAGAGGCCGGTACGCATTTGGGTGCCGGCCTGCGCCACCGGAGAGGAAGCCTACAGCATCGCCATTTTAATCGTTGACCTCATGGCCAAGCTGAATAGGCATCATATGGTCCAGATATTTGCGACGGACATTGACGACGAAGCCATCGAGTTTGCGCGGCAGGGCGTCTACCCGGACAGCATTGCCGCCGATGTGAGCAAACAGCGGTTGCAGCAATATTTTATTAAAGACGACAAGACATACACCATCCGGAAAAAAATCAGGGAAATGGTGGTATTCGCGGTTCAGAACTTGATCAAGGATCCGCCTTTTTCCAAGCTGGACCTGGTCAGCTGCCGCAATCTCTTGATCTATATGGATAAAGGGCTGCAGAAGCATATTATCCCTCTTTTCCATTTTACACTCCTCAGGGACAGCATGTTGTTTCTGGGGAGCTCCGAGTCGATTGGACGCTTCACCGACCTGTTCTCTCCCGTCAATTCCAAATATAAACTTTTCCAACGCAAAGAGGTTTTATTAGAAAAGATGGTTGAATACCCACTCCCCCCCCTGCCAGGCCAAAGCGGAACCCAATTGAAAGCCGAGACCCAAAAGATGATGGACGCTCGCATGGTTGCCGAAAAAATCGTTCTTAAAGATTATGCGCCCAACAGCGTCCTGGTTAATGAAAAATACGCCATTCTGTATTTTATGGGCGATACCAGCCCCTATCTGCGTCAATCCGAGGGGGAGCCCAGTACTAATCTGCTCAATCTGATCCGCCCCGAGCTGCATCAGAAATTGAGCTTCGGGCTGACGAAAGCCGCCCGGGAAAAATCGAAGATCGTTATCGAAAATCTATCCCTCCGGCATCATGACCGTTTGTCGCCATTCAATATTGCCATCACGCCCTTGAATGACCCCGGTATGCCGCCGGGCATGATGCTGGTGGTATTCGAAGAACCTATTTCGAAGGTTGGTTTACAGGACGAAATCGAAACGGAAGGCGACAGCGAGGATAAGGATCCAAATATCAAAGGCCTTGAGGAGGAGTTGCGCTATACACGGGAGAATCTGCAGTCGACCATCGAGGAGCTTGAAACCTCCAACGAGGAACTCAAATCGACCAACGAAGAACTTCAATCGACCAACGAAGAATTGAAGTCGACCAATGAAGAGATCGAAACCTCCAAGGAGGAAATGCATTCGACCAATGAGGAACTGGTGACGATTAATGACGAGTTGCAGAGCAAGGTCAAAGAACTGGTACGGGCCAAGGACGATATCAACAATTTGATGGCCAGCACCGAGATCCCCACCCTATTTTTGGATTGCCAGCTCCATATCAGACGCTATACGCCGACCACGACCAAGATTTTCAATCTGATCGAAAGCGATATCGACCGCCCCATCGAGGATATTACCTCTAAAATCGATTATCCTAATTTGTCGGCCGACGCCAAGGAGGTCCTGGCGAAGCTTATACCGCTGGAAAGGGAGTTTTTAACCCAAAGTGATGAGTGGTTCGCCATGCGTATGATGCCGTACCGGACGAGTGACAACCTTATCGATGGCGTGGTGGTCACCTTTGCCGACATCACCAAACTAAAACAATCCAAAGACATCCGCCGCCTGGCAGCCGTGGTTCAGGACTCAAACGACGCCATCACGGTACAGGATTTCAAGGGCAAAATTCTGGCCTGGAACAAGGCGGCCGAAAAAATCTATGGTTGGAGCGAACCGGAAGCGCTGGGTATGAGTATTTTAACGATCGTCCCGGAAGATCTACATTCTGAAACCAATGCAATTGTGGCCAAATTGCGAGAGGGCCATACGGTTAAATCGTTTGAGACACGGCGTCTAACCAGGGATGGACAACAGCTGAAAATCTGGATGACCGTAACAGCACTTGTCGATCATACGGGCCAGCCCAAAAGTATCGCGACGACCGAAAAAATCTTATCGCACCAATAATCGAGGAACAAAGCTGATCATGCCAGTCAATCGACAGGTTGGAATCATCGGCCACCGAATTATTGACGGAACCTGCCAGGATCGACCAAATATCGAAATCGTTATTGGCCGTTGAGGCTTCAGAGGAGCCGCCCGGACAGGCGATCTGGTAGACGCTAAGCCCCCTACTCAGGGGCCGCCAGTGACATAGCGTCGACCGAACGGGAATCGGCGGTTTCGCCAACCATTTAAAATTTTAGCAATTATAAATGGCTGGCACCCTCGATCGCACGCGCAACCGCCCATTCTGGTCATAGCCGCCCATTCTAATGGTTGCCTAAGGAAGGATCCCCTGCCTTCCTGCGAAGGGGCCCTCAATGGCCCTTGTTTTATTTCACGTCATTTTCATCGTCCGCCACCTTCTTGATCCTGGGCTGTTCAACTTGACCGCGGAGATCGAAAATGAAATAGAATGGTTCGCCATCTCGATCCATGCCAATATTAAAGGTCCAATCATCGAGCGACTCGATCTTCTCATCGATTGCGAAGAACAGGGTCCCATCCGTATGTGTTTTCGCAGGCAATCTTCCGTCTTTCAGCATGCAGGTGTCGTAGTCCGCCTTAATTCTTTGGTTTGTTGATGCGACATTGACAGCACTCGGCAAGGCCCCCAAGAGACCGAAAGCGACGCCCCATCCTGCTGTTCGCCAGTAACTTTTAGACGTTCGGGTATAGACTTCGTCCAGGGTCAAGGCAGGGCTTTTAACCTCGTGTGGGTCGGCGATATGTGCATATTCGACGCCGATAAAACAAGGATTTTCTCCAATGTTGTCTATGCTGACCTTAACGGGCAGGATTCCCAGGCCGATCAGGTCCTCGTCGAAATATGACTTGAGGCTCTGCTTATCGTGAATTGCCAACATCATTACTTCCACATCGTTTTGGACCTGTTTCTCGGCCAGACAATCCGAATTGGATGCAAGGTCAGGCGTTTTAATTGAATTATGAGTGGCACACCCGAATACCAGGACTGAAAACAGAATGAAGAACGACGATAGTTTTCTCATATTGAACCCCACGTTTCTCGAAGTTTCGTCACAATCGTGTGTTAACGCGTTCAACGGTAGCTTGCGCCATGGTTTCATTTTTGGTTTGCATGATCGCTCAAGACAATTTGCATCTTAATACGTCTCCTCATCAGCAGGTTTTGGGTGCGCCGAACTTGTCAATCAATATAAAAAACCGACTTGCCAAGATGGCAAGCCGGTTCTGGTTACATGTCGTGGGGGAAACTTGATCAAATCAGTATGATCCGCAGCTTTTTGTCCCGACCTTGCGAAGGCTTCCGATTTAGGCTGATTATTCGCCCGGTCTCAGGTTCTTTTCTTCAAGCGGCCCCAAGAAGAACAATATAAAGCGCATATTACTTTAGGATTTACTCAGTGTCAACGCCCATATAAACCCTCCGAAGCGCATCGATCGATATAAATATTGGTCGCTGGACTTCAAAATTGGGACAGTGTGCTGAGCTTCAAATCATGCCATCTTTGAGGGGCAGACCATGAGCAAAGCGTGAAAACCGTAACCATTAGAATTTATATTGAAAATTGTTTTGGCCCGGATCAAGAATCAAGAAACGATCGCGGGGCCTGCCCACCGTTTTGGCCCTGCCAATCTTATCGATCACTTCGCCCCTCTTCCCTCGAATCCACGCGATGCTGGGAGCGATACGATGATGCCAGCAATGATCACGGTCCGCGGCCGGAAGTCGGCCAGCGCATGATGGTCCGCACCTGTGGACCATTCGAAACCATTGGTCCGTTTTCAATATCTCAAAGTGCTCGCTTGTATCATCGCTTAAGCGCGTTATTGTAGCCTAGCCATCGAGAGCGCTATCAGCTATCAGCTATCAGCCCATTATGAGGAGTAAAATCATGACATACCCGAGGACATTTTCACACATAGGATTGTCGGTGACAAATCTTGAGCGCGCCGTTGAATTCTATACCAAAACCTTTGGATGGTACGTGATTATGCCGCCAACGGAAATTGTAGCCGACGATTCAGCTATTGGCGTGATGTGCAACGACGTCTTTGGCGAAGGTTGGGACCGTTTTCGGATTGCCCATTTGGCTACGGGTGATAAGATTGGCGTCGAAATCTTCGAATTCAAAAACGCCGAGCAGAGGGCAGACAACTTCGAGTACTGGAAAACCGGCGTTTTTCACTTTTGTGTGCAAGACCCGGACGTCGAGGGCTTGGCTGCCAAGATTGTGGACAATGGCGGCAAACAACGGATGCCTGTACGCGAGTACTACCCGGGCGAAAAACCCTATCGCATGGTTTATTGCGAAGACCCCTTCGGCAACATCATTGAAATATACTCACACAGCTACGAGTTGACCTATTCGGCCGGCGCTTATCAGGACCAGCTCAGCGGCGCATAGTTTCATGGCTCGTACCTTTTGTGAGGGCTTATTCCGGCAGCTGGGCGGGTACCATCTTCAAGGGCCCCATTTTGAGCGGCGTCGATGGGTTCGATAAAGTCCCGTACAAGTTAATTCGAGCGGATGGATTTATCAGCCGCCACCGGTTGGAGGATTTGCGTCCAACCGCATCGTTTCAACCCCTCTTCCTTACCGGGGGGGCGGCGTGGACGCTGATGTTGTGTGAACCAAATGGATTCTGTTCGGGTCTATGGAGATTCCAGAAACGTCGGTCACGCCGCAAGGCTTCGGGTTGTTAGCCTTTTCCCTAGGGCACCATTTCCTCAACCCGCCCAAGCCGAAATCCAAGGCGTGATCATGTCTGACTAGAAGCCATCTCAAAGAAGTTTTTTGTCCCCATCCACCGGGGGCGGATAAATCTCGATGTTGGACGCTCGTTTCCAATCCGCGAAATACCGATGTATGCCTCGGTAGGAACCTCGCGGCCAGCCGTATCTGAAACCCAAATCCTAATTCTGCGATAGCTTCTAGAACCTATCTCAAAATTAAGATTAGGGTTCCTGGCAAGGCGTGAGCCGGTGAAAAAGCGGAGCATACACGAAGTATGTGAGCATTTTGAGCCGGTTCAGAACGCCGCCAGGGGCACTTAGATCTTTTTGAGATGGGTTCTAATCTTAATTGAGGAACCGGGCATAATTGAAATGGGTATTACGGGTTGAAGCTTGATGAGGCGGCCCGGTTAGACGATATGTAGATGCTACGCCCCCAACTCAGGGGCCAACCTAGCTGCCTTTTTTCCCATCATTAGCTTTAAAGCTTGCCGTCCGTCCTATGAACAAAAACCAGGACAGCAGTCCAATTAATAAAACCAAGGATAACGAGATATAGCATTGCGGGATACCCGTATCGGTTCGCGGGCATTCTAGCCAATTCGTCAATTCACCGATCACACCGAAAAAAGCCAGCGTTGCAACCGGAATCCAACCCAGCAGAAAGAAGACAGAAGCCCGGCGCAGGCGTGGGTGCATCGAGAGGACGATAACGCAATATCCTATAAGTACGACGTAACAAGCTGGCACCACGCCAATCACGGGGCAAGGTTCACCCAACCAGTGCGCTCTGGAGATGTTTCCGGCGCCCACAATCCCCAGACTGGCCAATATGACAATGCTTAAACGAAAGCCCAGCGGTTTCATTAAAATTGTAAGTGTTGATTTTTGTAGTTACCCGCTTGCTTGTCACGGCGGCCATCAATATAGGCAACATCAACTTGTTGAACGGATTCATCGCCCAAACCGAAAATAATAATACGTGAACTGTCTGAACACAGTCCTTCTCCCGATACATAGGGGCGACTTAACACTTGGCCATTTTTTAGTTTGACGGTTACGGTTGCGCCAATCGATCGAACGTCGTCCGGGAGTTCCACTTTGAGATAACCGCCTCTACCGGGCTTACTGAGATACAACTTTGAAGGGCCATTTAGATTGGCATGCACGATATCCGGTCGTCCATCGCCATTGAAATCAGCCGTTAGTGGCGAAATTGAGTAAGCCCGATTGATTACCCCCGCCTCCTTTTCAGCGGCGCCAAACTGGCCATTGGGCGTTTGCAGGAGTAAGCGACAATTTAAACGCAGGAAGGGCAGTTTATGGGGTGGAAAACCGACATAGTTTTCCGATACGATCAGATCTTCCAAACCATCAAGGTTGAGATCCTCAAACACGCCCCCCCAGGAAAATTCATAGTCTGCTATTTTGGCTTCGTCGGCGATATCTTCAAATTCAAAGCCTCCTTTATTCTTGAATAATATCCATTTCCAGTTGCTAACCTGATCATCCGTTAAATCACCGCGTATAATGAAATCAGGTGGCGTGGACCCCACATTGGAAAAAAAGAAATCAGCAAGACCATCATTCCCTAAATCCGTAATACCGATCCCCATTGGATAGCTGTATTCATCCGAATTGGGGTTCTTCACACGCTCAAAACGCAGATTACCCTTGTTGCGCCAGGTCACGACATGCCCCGTGTCGTGTGCAACCACAAGGTCTTCATGTCCATCCCGGTCAATATCGATGAACGCGGATTGGAAAGTGTTATGCTTATAGGTAAGCCCGGCCGTTTCAGTCATATCCTTGAAGGTATTGTCCCCATTATTGACAAACAGTCGGCTCGAGCCGCCATAGCCTTCACGAAAAGTCGTCTGCCCTTCCACCAAATCAGGACGAATATACCCGGCGACATACATATCGAATTTACCGTCACGATTCAGGTCGACAATCGCTATCGACAAGGGCACGGTGTCGTCCGGCATGGTCGCGTTTAACTTTTGATTATCAAATGTTCCATCGGTATTGCTATGAAGCCAAATGCCATCATGGCGTGCGACAATTAAATCTTGTGTCCCATTGCCATCGACATCGAGGACGACGGCCCCATAACTGGCGGTGTTGCCATTGGTAATGCCTCTGGCACCATCAATGGCAATCAATTGGTTGTTCTTGAATTGAAAGAGTCCGTCCGGTGTATTTTTACTTCCCCCTAAATACAGCTCTTCGATCCCGTCGTTATCGACATCAATGATAGCTGAAGCTAAAAAGGGCAAGCTGTCTGAGAAATCGTTGCCCTGATTGAAGTCAATCGTTGATTCTTCGTAAGTTGGCGTTTCGACCCCGGCCAAGTCAACATCATAGTCGTCCTGCCGATCCAGAATTAATCTGCCGGCGACCACAACCATCAGGCCGATAACAACCATTGGAACAAGTAAAATCAGCATTTTAAGTATACGCATTGTATTTATTCCTCACCTTTAAAAGAAACACGGATTGAAAGGGCGAGCAGCAGTGAGAAGGCGACATTCAATGCAATTGGCATCAAATAAATGCCAACGGCTGGCATCATCTTCCATATAGCGAAGCACAGGAGGATCAGGAAAAAGGGATTGAATACGGCCAACCAACGAGGATAATGGCTTCGTCCAGATAATGTTAACCACACAAAGATAATTGAAAAAACCAGTACCGCCATCCGCGTGACCTGCAATAGATTTTCATATCGCAGCGCGTACAATCTGACCAAGGTTGTAACATCGGCCAAAGTCGGCTCATTAACTACGGCACTTATGCCTGCGCGAGAGCCAATCCAGACGGCACCGACGATGATGCCGTAGGACATAATTACAAATGCGGCCCGTGAGGCCAAACGGTTCGCTGGTTCCAGCATTTTCATTAGATGCCAAAACCCAGCGATATATAAAGGGGCTCCAAACACTCCCAGGAAATGCCCCCGCGTCGTTCGTTTGGCTTCGATTCCTAGCATGAAATCGTATCCTTCACGAAATCGCCCAAGCATATCGAAGTGTAGAAAAAACTCCCCCATCCCAACCAGCATTGCGCCGAGGAGGCCTACTACGCCAGCTATCTGAATGTCGCGATATATTTTGATGTTACGATTCCTTGTTAAACTTGCTATTTGACAACTACAGGCTGCCTTATTTGTAGGTTGATGAACACAAAGCTGACAATTTATGTCCGTTGCGCTGTTAATTTATCAACTTTCGCGATGGTAATTATTCAATCATTGGCGCCAACTTCAGTCATCGCCGCCCATTTCAACCGCAATACCCAACCACCATCTCCCGTCACTGTGCATCTTTCCGTGAGGTATTTACCCGGCACATACCGTCACGCATACAGAACCCCCTGAAATTTTTGTCTTATATTCCAGTTTCTCCCTCTCAACCCGTCGACTGTCAGGTACCGGCTAGCACCAGGTGATTAACCACACTTGTCCGATAGGATTCATTGTTGAGATTGTTGTTGTGGATTTAGACCTGAGGAGAGGCTTCCTGGATAGATGAGGTATAGCTGCTACGACCCCTATTCAGGGGCCGCCATTGCCGATTTTAATCTGGGCGTTACCTGGCGGTATATTTTGCGGTGGGCCGGATTGACGACCTGTTTTTGGCTGCCTGGTTCGGTCAGTGGTCAAGGTGAAAGCTCACTGTAGCGCGTGGGCAAGGGGCTCTTCATGGAGGCTCACGCAAGCGCCACAAGGGCATGGCGGCAAGGCCGTCCGGCAAGTCAGGGATTCTCAGCCGAACGGTTTATCTTGAGAATGACCAGGGTGATGTCGTCTTCGGAGCGCCGTCCCACGGTGAACCGGCCCACGTCGTCGTAAACGGCATTCAGGATATGCGCAGCGCTTTCAGTTGCATGGCGCCGTAACAGATCGCGAAAGCGGTCTTTGCCGAACATCTGGCCGTCTTTGCTGTAGGCTTCCCAGATGCCGTCCGTGCCGATGGCAATCACCTGTCCCGTTTTCAAGCCTGCTTTGCGGTTTTCGGCGTAGGTATGCGTGGCATCGATTCCCAGGGCAATACCGGCACCGCCCAGTTCCTCGAACACGTCATCTTCCGGATCGTAGAGGATGGCCGGATCGTGTCCGGCACGGACCCAGTGGATTTCATCCTTCTGGGGATTGACCGTCAGGTAGAAAAGGGTCATGAACCGTCCCGTGTCCAAGACATCCTGTGACAGCTGGGTATTCATGGCGGCAACGATCTCGGACACGGTCCCCGGCTGGGTGGCACGCATGCGTAAAAAGGCCCGGGCCGAAGACATGAGGAGAGCCGAATCGACCCCATGGCCGGTGATGTCCCCGACGACGATGCTGAAGGGATCCTGCGGGGATTCGCGGCGCCAGAAGAAATCGAAATAGTCCCCGCCGATTTCGTCACAGGAGACATTGCGGCCCGCCACATCATAGCCGGGTATGCTCGGGCTCTTCTGCGGGAGCAGGCTCTTTTGAACCTCGCCGGCCAGGGCCAGGGCTTTTTTGTGTTCGGTCATGTCCGTGATAAAGGCCATGTTGCCGATGACATTGC
>CAJHYH010000127.1_pt1 | contig 12876 bp, 12 predicted proteins | sample 9198661 | NCBI WGS metagenome assembly CAJHYH01 (sample SAMEA7708356, study PRJEB35096) | sediment metagenome | biome: marine neritic benthic zone biome [ENVO:01000025]; feature: sediment [ENVO:00002007]; material: shallow marine sediment [ENVO:03000034] sea grass bed [ENVO_01000059] ... | reverse complement strand
TGCCACTCACATCCCTCAAGCCAAACGAGATCTTGTGGGTTCGCTGCTGTTGCACCTGCTGTTGCGCGAGTTGTTTGAATTTCGCCTGGTGCAAACCGATCCCAATTTTGCGAACTATCTGTACGATAAGCAGACGGAGCGGATTGTGCTCTTGGATTTCGGTTCGACGCTGGAGTACGCACCCGAATTTATAAACTACTATTCGCGTATGGGACGTGCGATCATCAACGGTGACAAATCCGCAGCCCGTGCTGCCGCCATCGCCATCGGCTACTTGAGACAAGGGGATTCCGATGTGCACGTTCGCGGTCTGCTCGATTTGATTTCGCTGGGTGGTGAACCGATCCGCCATTTGGGGAGCTACGATTTTGGTCGATCGAGGCTGGCGGTGCGGGCGGGGCCTCACCCGTCGTGCCTTTGAAGGTCATGCTTTCGATGGCCATCCAGGAGATGACGGCGGCCCCCGCCAGGGTGATGATGCCCATGACGGTCAACGAGGTGTTCAACCGCGGCATCAGGACCAGGGCCACCAGAATGATGGGCGTATCGGTGATGAGCGGGGCGAAGGCCACGCGGAAGCCGGCGCCGATGCCCGAACGCAGTGTTTCGGTGATGACCAGGGTCAGGAGCGGTCCCGGCGACCAGCCCGCGCTAAGCCCCAGAAAGGCCCCGGACGCGAATGCGGCCTCGACCGTATTCATCGGCCTGCGCCTGAAGGCCGCGCTGGTTTCTGCACTGCTAGCCGGCGGTAGAGCGCCAGGGCCTGCCGGCGGGTGGCGGCGCGCGTCCCGGTATTGTCGATGATCAGGTCCGCATGGGCGCGTTTGGCATCGATCGGCATCTGGGCCCGGATGCGGGCACGGGCCTCGGCTTCGGAAATGCCGTCGCGGCGGATCAGGCGTTCGCGTTGAACGCGCTCGGGCACATGGACCAGCACGGTGAAGGGCAGCACCTTGTGCAGGCCGGATTCGATCAGCAGGGGAATGTCCAGAATAACCACCGATCCCGGGTGGGCGGCTGCCAGTTGCTTGAGTTCGGCGGCCATCTGCCGGAAGACAAAGGGATGGACGATCTGCTCCAGATCGCGCCGCAAGGCCGGATCATGAAAGACAAGCTGTCCCAGTCGTTCGCGGTCCAGGGCGCCGTCCGGTTTGACAACCCCCTGGCCGAAGCGTTTTCTTACGGCCGCCAGCGCCTTTCGGCCGGGTTGCACCACCTCGCGCGCGATGCGGTCCGCATCCACGATCCGGGCACCGACCGCTTCGAGCATACCGGCCACGGTCGACTTGCCGCTGGCAATGCCGCCCGTCAATCCGGCTACAATCAGGCCGGACCAGTCAAGGGACGGCTGCACGGTCTTTTTCTTCCAGGTAGGCCCGGACCGGTTTGAGCAGGATTTCGGCGGCGTCGGGCGTGGCGGCCGTTCCCGGGGTCGGCAGTTCGACGGTTAAATGGGCCCATCGGCGGTAGCGGCCGTCGCGGTCGGCCAACAGTTGCATATAGCAGCGTGCCAGGGCGGCGGTCGCGTTTTCACCGGGATTTCGGCGGTAATGCCCCTGCCAGACCACTGGTCGCGGGTTGTTCCGATAGGCGCTCAGGAGTTGTTGGCGTTTATCGGGCGCCGCCGCCAGATAGACCACAACGGCCGCCCGGCGGAGTCGCTCCAGAAGCGGGTCCGCCAAATATATCACACTTCCGGTGGTGTCGATCACGAAGGAGGGGGCGTCCGGATTGTGCCGTTGGTCGAGGGTGTTCAGAAAACCGGATAACACGCGGTGTTCGAGCTCGAGGTAGCGGGCCTCGCGTTCGGCGAAGCCGCCGTCGTAGGGAAAGCCCATCCATTGCCCGATCGTCTCGATCGACGCGTCCCCCAGTTCCAACTGCCGGGTCAGCTCGCGGCCGATGTGATCGTCGCAGCCCAGCCGCTCGAAGCCGGTGCGGGCCAGCCGATGGGACCAGTAGGATTTCCCGGTGCCGGACATGCCGATCAGGGCGATGCGCAAGGGTCACTCCGCCATCTGGGGAAAGGATTTCAGCATTTGATCGATGCCGAAACGGCTCAGCTCCCGGGCCGAAAGCCAGCGGGCCCCGCCCGCGAAAAAGGCCTGCGACTCGCTTAGATCCTCGAAAAGGCGCTTCTGGGTGCGGTCGAAGCGACCACGCCAAACCCGCCGGCCATTCTCGACTTCGATCAGATATACAACGAAGCCCACGGAAGCGCCCTGGTTTTCCTGATACTCCCGATAACGCCAGACTTTTCCGAGCATGACGTGATCACAATCCAGGGCCCGGCCAAAGCGCCGGGCGATTTCGCGGGGGGTGTCCCGCGTGCGGTCCAAGGGCATCGCATCATAGGTCTGTCCGGCCCGTTGCCTGTTTGCCACCCGGTAATCCAGACGCCGTTCCAGGGCGGCCTGCATTTCCCGGGTCAGAATATCTTCCGCCCGTATCCCCAGTTCGTTCACCTCTTCACAGAACTGGGCCATGGTGCAGTCCAGGGGGTGGGTCGCCTGGCTGTCCGCGCCGGCACCCTCCCGGCCGGCCATAAACGGCATGACTGCAACTTTGTTAAGCCGGATGGTCTGGTAGCCGGTAAGGGTCTGGGTTTTCGGCCGTGGAGAGCGGCAGGCGATCGCTGTGATCACAAACGCCAGAAGGATAAAGCATATCAGGACCAGGCGCTCGGGGCGGTACGAGACCTTATTGAAACCGCCGTTAATCAAACGGGGCGCCTTCCCCCAGCGGGCGTTCGAAGGTGTAGTCGATCGTATCGCCGACAAGGGATTGATAGGTTTCCTCTTCCGTTCCGGAAGCGGCTGCAAAGGGGTAGCCGATGACGTAGATAATGGCCGTCACCGGTATCATGACAAGGCCCACCGGTCGCAGCAGCAGGATGTCGGTGGCGACGTTCATGGGATTGGGGCCGGGTTTTATCGGCGCGTCATTTTCTTCTGGTTCCTCTGGCGCGGTATCACGCTTTTCAACCGGCACGTCCTTCTTGGCCTCCGGCGGCTGGGACCAGCAGACGCCGGGATTCAATACCAGCGCCAGCACAATTGTCAGGCAAATCGTTTTCCATGGTTTGGCCGTGTTCATGATCATAACCTCCTGTGATCGAAGGCATCCTTGCTGCGGGGCAGGCCCGAGGCTGCCCGGTAAGACCGCAATTATTGAAGGGAGCATAATGAATCCCCCGGGGAATGTCAAAAAGGAGGCGCAGGGGCGGCGGATCGGCGGTTGAATCCGACAGGCGGAATGAATCGCGGCCCCGGGTGAATGCTTCCTGCGGCCGATTCTTCAGCGGCTCTCCTTGACACGCTTCAGCAGGACGGGGTCGGTGCAGACTTCGTAGTAAAAGCGATCCGTCCACTCGGTGACATTTAAGTCCGCCATAGCGATGCAGGGCAGAGCGGCCTCGCGGATGACCAACTGGTGGGAGGTGCCGGAGGTGGTGGGGTAGCTGCCGGTATAGAGGCGCTGGCGACCGGCCTGGTGCCCGGGCAGTTTGAGTGTCAGGCTTTCCAACTGGATTTCGCGCTTAAGCTTCTCGAAGGCCTCCACGCTCAATTCGATGCCGTTGACATTGTAGCGCACCAAGCCCTCCGCGGACAACTCACGGTTTTGGGGATCGACTTCAAAGACGAAGACGTTGAAGGGCGATTTTTGTTTGGGGTTTTTCGCCTGCAGCGGCTTGAAGCAGCCCGAGAGGCGGTCGGCCTGGTTGATGGCCGGCGAAATCATGATGCGGTGGTCCTCGTCGAAGAAAAAGGTCGGCGCGCTGCCGTTGTAGCTGATGCCGAGCCCGAATTCGAGTTGGGGCAGATGCGATTCGCGGTTTTTACGGTTGTACCGATCCACGATCAGGAGAATGTTCATGGCCAGTCCGCAGGCCCGGGCCACGCTGTACCAATTCTGGGGCTGGTTCTCATGCTCGAAGATGGCCAGGATGATGGCATCGCCCTCGATGAACACCTTGTGCGCGCCGAAGCGGGACAGAATGCTGGTGATGGGATCGAAGAAATTGAGACTGAAATTCGTGGCCGCATTGAGCCCTTTGGCCTTCATTTCGCTGACGATGCCGGTGGAGCCGCGCACATCGGCTTTGATGACCGTATGGCTGATGATGGGCATTTCATCCGGCACTTGCTCATTGGGCAGCAAGAATTCATACAGGGAATTGTTGGCCCGGGAGAGTTTAATATGGTTTTCGTCGGTGACGAAATTGAGATAGTTGATGGCATTGGCAACGGCCGTGTAATTGCCCATGTCACGGTGATAGCGCGCGAAGGTGCGCACAAATTCCAGCAGGATCTCCATACGCTTCACACGCGGCATCCAGCGGACCTTGCCGATCGCGCTGCGCAGCGGCTTGAGGGTGAAATCCTCGCCGTAGTTTTTGCGAAAACGTTTGAGCTTGATTCGAATGGGTTTGCGCGCCTTGGGCTCGACGATGTAGCTGAGCACCTCATGGGGTGTCAGCGGCGGGCAGTAAACTTCACTGTAGGTTTTCATGACATCGGTGGCGATGATGATGCCCGTCAGCCCCCGGGCATTGAAATCCTTGAGCAGGCGCAGCATCAGCCGCTTCTGCTGCCGGACCAGCTGTTTGAGTTTGCGCACCCGTTTCTTTTCGCCCGTTTTTTGCCGGCTGCGTCGCATCATTTGCGCGGTGCGCGCGTGGTTGAACAGGGCGTCCACATTGCCATCGTGTTTGATCCAGTCGGCCGGGAGCGGTTCCCGGCTGGCCGGTCCGATGGACGGCACAACTTCATTGGCCTCGGCCGCCGGTGGCTGCTCCGGCTCGGCGGGGGACAGGGGGTTGTCGGCCAGCCCGGAGAAGAACTCCCCCAGGGCCGTCAGAATGGCTTCGTACTGGTTGTTGTCCTCGCGCCGGCTTCCCAGGAGAACATACGCATCCATCATGAAGGCGTCGGCGGCGGGGTTCTCGGCATGCAGCAGGGGATTGGCAAAGAAGTCGTCCGACAGCAGGCCCTCTTCGCCAAAATGCAGCGTATGCAGGTCGTTGATGGTTTCCCTCTGGGCCTCGGCCAGGTACTTGAAAAGGGACCGGTTGGCGTATTGAATGAGAGCTTCGCGGTGGCGGGTGATGTTCTGGAGAGCGTCGCGCAGCTCCTTCACGCGCTCGTGGTTGTAGGCCATCTCCTGGCGCCAGATCTGGTTGTTGATGTGCTGGATGCAGGCTTTATAACGATCCTCGGCCGCCTCCCGGAAGGTGGACGCGATGGCGGCCATGGCCAGATACTGGACCTGGTGCTGGCCGTCCATTTTGGCCCGCTTGACGGCATCCATCATGATATCGCGGCACAGGCCCTTGTATTCATCCTCGCCCCGGTACCAGTTAAAACTGGACTCGAAGCCGGGCAAATCCGGCACCGAGGAGAACTTTCCGAAGAGCTGGATGACCATGTGCCGGGTGGCTTTGAGGAATCCCGGGCTGAAATGGACATCATAACGGAGATTGTCGATACCAAACTGCAGTCCTTCGATTGAGAAGGCTGAAGTGTAGAGCTTGAGCGGGATGCCCGCGAATCTCTGGGTAGAGGTCGGATTGGATGCCGGCATGAAGTCCTGATCTAACACTCCGGCGCTGCGGCCCCCGCTGGCGTCTATCGGCAGGCCCTGCCGGTTCCCTGGAATATGAAAATATTGGAAATAATTAAAATTAGTTTAGCGTTCCCCCCGGGGACTGTCAATCCCCATCACCGGCGGGGATTCTGTATTGCCTGGCCGGCTTCTGTCGGCTAATAACGATCCCATGCGATGCATCGACTTTGAAGCGGCCCACGACCCGGCCCTGAACCTGGCGCGGGAGGAGCATCTCTTCAACCGCCTGGCAGACGGTGAAGATTTGCTGCTCTTTTACATCAATACGCACGCCGTGGTCATCGGCCGCAATCAGTTGCCCTGGGCTGAGGTGTCCGCTGCCCGGCTCACCAGGGCAAGATTACCGCTCATGCGGCGGGTGTCCGGAGGCGGGGCCGTGTATCACGATCCGGGCAATCTCAACTTCAGCATTCTTCTGCAGGCGGATGCACCTGGCCGCCCGAATGCGGCCACGACCCTGCAACCGGTGGTCCGGGCCCTGCAATCCCTGGGGCTGCCGGCCCGTCTTTCGGACCGCAACGCCGTTTTTGTCGACAGGCGCAAGGTTTCCGGCACCGCTCAATACATGACCGCCGGCAAGGTCCTGACCCACGGCACCCTTCTGGTCGACGCCGACCTGGAACAGCTTGAGCACTGCCTCGTGCCCGACCCCGCTTACCGGATCACCTCGCGGGGGCGCCCGTCGGTCCGCAGCCCGGTGGTCAACCTGGGAACCCTCCTCCCGGGCCTGACCATGAAAGCGCTTGTTCGCGCCCTGCGACAGGCCTTCGCAGCGGTGCATGGCCCCATCGGCCGGGGAGCACTGCCCTCCGAGGGCGAGCAGGCCGCGCGAAGCCTGGCAGCGGCCAAATACCGGCGCTGGTCATGGAATATCGGACGTTCGCCGCGATGCACACTCGATTGGGAGGACGTGTTTGAAGGGGATGTCTGCCGTTGCCGGCTGCAAGCGGCGCGCGGTGTGATTACCGCGGTTGAGGTGGCGGGGCCTCCCGGCCGGCAGGATTGGCTTCAGCGTCGGGCCTCGGAATGGCTTCTGGGCCGGCGCCTCGGGGCTGAACCTGATGGGCGTCGAGCGCGCAGGGCGGATAGCACACCGGAGAGGACCCGGGCGGCCGATTTTCACCGCTGGCTCGAAAACCGCCTGCCCGCCCCCCTGCCGATTGCCTGAAACCCTTCCGATCAGACGCGCGTTCAGTCCAGCACGTCGCTGAGCGTCTTCTCGTCCAGGAGATTGGATGCCCGGGCCACCTCCCGCACTGTGCGGCCCGAGCGCCAGGCCTCATAGGCCAGTTCGGCCGCCCGGTCATAGCCGATGTGGGGCACGAAACCGGTCACCAGGGCCAGGCTCTGTTCAATGTAGGCCGCGCACTTATCCGGATTCGCGCTGATATCGCGAACACATTTTTCGGCCGCCACCCGGCAGGCATTCCCCAGCAGGTCGATGGACTGCAGCAAATTGAAGGCGATCACCGGCAGCATGACGTTGAGTTCGAAATTGCCGCCCGTGCCGGCCAGCGAGATGGTGGCGTCGTTGCCCACCACCTGGGCCGCGACCTGGATGAGCATTTCGGGGATGACAGGGTTGACTTTGCCCGGCATGATCGAAGAGCCGGGCTGCAGGGCCGGCAGGTTGATCTCGCCCAGACCGCAACGGGGTCCGGATGCCAGCCAGCGCAGGTCGTTGGCGATTTTCACCAGGCCCACCGCCAGGGCCTTGAGGGCCCCGCTCAATTCCACGGCCGTGTCCTGGGCTGCCTGGGCCTGGTAGTGGTTGGCGGCCTCGCGAAAGGGGATACCGGTTTCAGCTGCCAGGCGTTGAATGGCGCGTTGGGCAAACTCGGGGTGGGTGTTCAGTCCGCTGCCCACGGCCGTTCCCCCCAGGGCCAGCTCCTGGAGCCGCGGCGCCACGGCCTGCAACCGTTCGCGTGCCAGTTCGATCTGACGGGCATAGCCGCCGAACTCGTCCCCCAAAGTAATGGGAACGGCGTCCTGCAAGTGGGTGCGGCCGATCTTGCGCACGGCGGCCAAGGCCCGGCCCTGGCGTGCCAATTCCTGCTGGAGCGCCGCGAGTTCCGGGTCGAGATCCCGCTGCAGCTGCAGATGGGCGGCCAGATGGATGGCCGTCGGAATAACGTCGTTGCTCGATTGGCCCTGGTTGACATGGTCATTGGGGTGGACCGGGGCACGGCCGCTCTTCTCGCCGGTCAGGATTTCATTGGCCCGGCAGGCCAGCACCTCGTTCATGTTCATATTGGTCGAGGTGCCCGAACCGGTCTGAAAAACATCCACCACAAACTGATCGTCGAGCCGGCCCTGGATGACCTCATCGGCCGCCTGGGAAATGGCGTCGGTGGTTTCGGGCTCCAGCAGCCCCAGTTCGGCGTTGGCCGCGGCGGCCGCCTTTTTGATCAGCGCCAATGCGTGGATGAACGTCGGCGGCAGTCTGAGTCCGCTGATCGGAAAATTATCGACCGCCCGCTGGGTGGACGCCCCGTAGTAGGCCGTTTCCGGAACACGGACGACCCCCATGGAATCTCTGGTTTCGCGATAGTGTGTCATGCTGTTGCCCTCGATCTTCAAGGATTAGGTATATCATGCCAGCCAGTAGGCCGATTCGTCATCCGGCCGAACGGACGCGGGTGGCCTTCGATCTGTCGGGGTACCCCAGGCAGGGCTTTACATGCGTGCCTTGGTATCCTCTTTGAGACGTTCGATATTGGTCCGTAGCTGGGCAATCTCGATGCCGAGGCTGACGCATTGCTGGCCGAGCAGGCATTTGTCCGCATCACCGTCTTCGAGGTAGGTTTTAAGCTCGAATTTGTCTTTCTTGAGATCGACGATCCAAGCTTGTTTTTCGTCGTCGTAGCTGACATCGACATCGATACCGCACTCACCGATATCCGGATAGAGTTCGGTGATTTTGGCGCAGAGTTGGGCTTTATCGATCATGATTCCTCCTTGTTGACGAAAGTTAATTGGTCCGCCCGCGGGCAAGTAATTTTCGGGGGCGCTGGCCCTGGCTGGCAATTACAGGGTAAAAATATGCCCGCACGCGCCGTTTGCAAGCCAGACGGTTACAGGGGGGCGGTTTCGCAACCGTGTGCAGATCATCATCGCCGGCGACGACATGCGGCCCGGCGTTGCTGCTGTTTCCCGAACCCGCGATCACGCCGCTGCGACATAGCGCGATGCCCAGGCGGCGATGAGCCGGCCGGTATAGCGGGCATCCCGGGGGTCGGACAGCAGATGATCGGCGCCGTCCAGGGAAATGAAGCTCTTGGGATGACGTGCGGCCCTGTAGATTCGTGACGCTTCCTTGATAGCGACCACGTCGTCGGTGGGGGCATGCAGGATCAGGAGCGCCCGGCCCAGCTGCTGCAGGGCCGCGTCCATGTCCACCTGATCGACATCGTCGAAAAATTGCTTCTTGATGCGGAGGTTGCGCCCGGCAAGGTGCACCGCGGCCTGACCTTCGTTTTCAATCTGTACACGGCTGGCCGCGAAATGCTGCTTGACATGGGCCGGCGTGGCCGGCGCGCCGACGACGGCCACGGCACGCGTAGAAGCGATGGCGGCCGCCGCCTGGATCACGGCGGCCCCGCCAAGGGAATGGCCGATCAGCAGGCGCGGCGCCATGCCGCGGTCCTCCATGAAACGTGCGGCGGCAATCAGGTCTTTGACGTTGGAGGAGAAATTGGTGTCGGCGAAATCACCTTCGCTCTGCCCCAGACCGGCAAAGTCGAACCGCAGCACCGCCAGGCCGGATGCGGCAAGGGCCTTGCTGATATGGAAGGCGGCTTTGACATCCTTGCCGCAGGTGAAGCAATGGGCAAAAAGGGCACAAGCGGTGGCTTGCCCTTCAGCCGGCTGTTCGAGCAGGGCGGCCAGCCGCAGGCCCTCCGCATTCTCAATTTCCAATGTTTGAATACCCATCGAAGTCAAATCCTTCTTCGGAAGAAGTAAATCCATGTCGCCTGACTTCGTCCGTCGTTTATCGCGGTAACCCGGGTTTGGAAATGAGCCTTCTGGGTTCGGATTCCCGCTCTGCAGCGGGACTTCACATCGCTGTTTTCATGACGGTCGGTGTCCAGCAAGCCCGCGTTCGATTTGAAGGTGTAGCTTTCGTTTTCCAGGCAAGGCCGCAGCGATTTGACGCCCGCAGGCGTAGCCGACGCTACGTCGAGGACCGGCACAGAGCGAGAACGCCGCCCGGGATCGAAAGATGCCCCTTCAAATCGACCTCGGTTAGCGGGTGAAGCGCAGGGCCGCCACCCCCCCATCCACGCCGATCACCTGCCCGGTGATCCAGCCGGCTGAATCCCCGAGGAGAAATACGGCCAGATCCGCCACTTCGGCCGGCGAACCGATGCGCTTGAGGGGATGGCGTTCGGCCGCGGCCTTGCGTTTGGCCTCGTCGGCCAGGAGGTCGCCCGCCAGGGGGGTGTCCGTCAGCGAGGGCGCGATGGCATTGACCCGCACACGCGGGGCCCATTCGGCCGCCAGGGAACGCATCAGGCCTTCGACGGCGCCCTTGGCCGACGCGATCGAGGCATGGAAAGGCATGCCCGCGGCCACGGCCACCGTGCTGAACAGCACCACCGAAGCACCGCCGCGTGCTTTTTTCAAGCGGTTCTGGCAGGCTTTGAGCACCCGCACGGCCCCCATGAAGTTGGTCTGCCAGTCCTCCAGAAAATCGGACTCGGTCAGCCGTGCCAGCGGTTTGAGCCGGATGGTTCCCGGGCAGTAGACCACACCGTTGAGCTGGTCGGGGAGAAAATCAAAGTCGCCGTCGTCGCGGGCCAGATCGCAGGCATGGTATTGGATCCGGGGCGAGGCCAGTTCATAGCTGTCGGCGCGCGCCATCACATCCAGACGGCAGCCCAGAGCTTCGAGGCGTTGGACGATTTCCAGGCCGATACCCGACCGGCCGCCCACCACCAGAACGTGTCGGTCTTTCATGCGGGTCTCCTTTCCATTGCATGCATGCGCGCGGTGATGCTTGCGGTTGCTTCCTGCGCGGCCTGTTGCACTTCCGCCCCCGCCCCTTCCAGCGGGATCGTCCGCAGCAGCGCCAGGGTTTCTTTATCACCGGCCTCACCCAGAATGTAGAGCGCATCCCCCTTGGCCTGTTCGTCCAGCGCATCGAAGCGGTCCATGAGCAGCGGGACGATGGTCCTGGAAAGCTCAGGATCGGACTCGATCAGCGCCTCCATGGCCACCATGGCCCCCAGACGGACCGGCCATTTGGCGTGGGTCAACAAGTCGATGAAGGCCGGGAAGATACTGCCGTGCGCCTGCATGGCTTCCGCCAGTTTCGCCGCCCGGCCCTCTTTGACGAGACCCTCCAGGGCGGCAGCGCTGAGCTGCGAGGGGTCGCGATCCGACAGCTGACGCAGAACGTCGTTCACCGGAATATTGCCGGACCAGCGCCAGTCCCCGTTCATTACCAGGGTTGGTACGGCCTGGACGCCATCCCGGGCGGCCTCCTCCGGAAACAACGATCCATCCACCACCCGCACCCGCAAATTCGGCCCTGCCAAGGCCAGGGCGGCCCACTGGCGAAAGGCCTTGGGGCAGTGGGGGCAGAGGGCGGCGACATAAAGCCGCAGCTCCTCGCCGAACGCCATGCGATTCAGGATTGCGCGCTGCTCCTCGGGCGGGGGGGCGACTTCGCCCGCCAGGATATCCAGAAACGGGGACAGCTTGGTATTTTCGGGCAGGCCCTGAAAGCGCAATCCGTCCCCAAATTCAAGAAGGGGTGGCCCGTCGTCGTCGGCCCGCGTGCGTTCGACGACCAGCGCGGGCCAGTGGTTTTCCAGCGTCCGGATGAAGGTTTCCAGTGTCCGGCTGCGGTCATCGCGTGTCAGGATCAGGTTGAGGCGCATCCCCTCGGCGCTGCGTCCCGGATGATTTTGGATGCATTCAAGATCTTCATTTTTCATAATTCGTCCGTGCGTCTCGTTCGTCTGCGGCCGCCGGTCCTGTGCCGTGCCCCGATCGCGCGCAGACAACCAGGTGTGCCAACTTTCCTTTGATATCGATTCTTACGCTTGTCATCCCTGAGGATATGTAAAGATTCGGCCGACCGTTGGCAAGGGATTTCCAATTGACAACCATAAGGCGCTTATTTATTATTTTCGATGCTTTACCCGGACTTTTCCAGGTTTTTCGCTTCTTTCCGGCTCGCAGTCATCACCTCCAACCGGCCACCGATTGTAATTAAAGGATTTATGCCATGAACAGCTTCGAAACGTATCATGCCGAATTCATCGATGCGCAGTACCGGCGCTGGCAACAGGATCCCCAATCGGTTTCGGCCGACTGGCAGTTTTTCTTCAAGGGCTTCGAGGCCGGTATGCGGGCCGAGACGGGCGCAGCAGGGCCCCATCCTTCCGAGACCGCGGGGCGCCGCGACGAGCTCCAGCAGGCCAAGGTCGAAGCCCTCAAATACCGCTACCGCGACCTGGGCCACCTGCTGGCCTGTATGGATCCCCTGGCCAGCTGCCCCACGAGCCACCCCCTTCTGGACCTTGACGCTTTCGGACTGACCATCGACGACCTGGCATCATTTTTCCATACACAGGCCTTTGCCACCCAGGATCGGACGGCAACGCTTCAAGACATCGTCAAAACCCTCAAGGAAACTTATTGCCGTGCCATCGGGGTGGAGTACATGCACCTGCAGGACCCGGAGGAGCGCCGCTGGCTGCAGGCCCGCATGGAACCCAACCGCAACCGGCCGGACATCGACGATGACGGCCGGCGCCGGATCCTGGAGAAACTGAACCGTTCGGCCATCTTCGAGCAGTTTCTGAACCGCAAATATATCGGCGTGACGCGGTTTTCGCTGGAGGGCGGCGACGCCCTGATCCCGCTGCTGGACGAGATGACCCGCCATGCCGCCACCAGCGGCCTGAATGAAATCATTCTGGGCATGGCCCACCGCGGCCGGCTCAACGTGCAGACCCATATCCTGGGGAAGTCCTATGCGGACATTTTCAGCGAATTCGAACACTGCTACGATCCGGACGCCCTGGTGGGGGCCGGCGACGTCAAGTACCACAACGGCTATCTGGCGGATCTTGAATTCGGTGGTGCCGGCGCGCTGCGGATGTATCTGGTCAACAACCCCAGCCACCTGGAAGCGGTCAACCCGGTGGCCGAGGGGATCGTGCGCGCCCGCCAGGATCTGGCCGGGGACCTCGAGCGCCGCCAGGTACTGCCGCTCCTGATCCACGGCGACGCCGCCTT